>Ga0181465_100803_pt1 | contig 13286 bp, 14 predicted proteins | sample InSIn3gowninarea_FD_119076 | JGI IMG/M metagenome (GOLD analysis project Ga0181465, IMG submission 119076) | Clean room microbial communities from NASA Spacecraft Assembly Facility at Jet Propulsion Laboratory, Pasadena, California, USA -... ... | reverse complement strand
AACGGTTACAAATATAATACTTACTGAAATATTAGTAAGTAAATCTTGAAAAAATAGCAAAAAAGGCAGGGTTAGTAAAACCACATGTTTATGTGATTGTTTTTAACAAATAATAGAAATACTTTTATATAAGAATGTGGGGGCATTCTTATATAATCAAACTCTTTCCTTTTGGAAGGAGTTTTTTTATTGTTAGGGACTGTAGGCAAACAGTCCTTTTTCTGTAGTGAACACGCTCAGCACCGTTGTTTAAACGCTAATTGTCAATAAAAAGAATTCTTATTAAACGTTGATTAAAAGAACGTACAAAAAATAATTTTCAGACCGACCATACGTTCATAGATAAAATCTTTAACGATGGTATCAAAAGTTGTCACAAATGAAATTGGAAGAGGAGAATTTGTAAAGTTGAAACAACAATTTAAAAATTCTTACCCAACTGTTCCTGCAAGTATGGCTTTAAAAATTGAAGACATACAGAATGACGAAGCGATAGTAGTATTTATCGATTTTAAAGCAAACAAAGTCTGCAGACAAAGAATTTTGATGTCTGCATTGTATAACGCTCTGTAGTTCTACCCCTTTATAGAATTTTTTTGCTTTTTAAATCAGCCTTACTTACAATCGTTCCTTTTCGGCTCTATAATTCTATTCAGGAAAATGAACATCTGTTATCAATGCACTGCTTGTTTATAATGGGTTAGAAAGTTTTTCCATTAGCATTGCCAGGGCACTGTGATCTAACTCACCATCGCCTTGTGCTATTAGCGCATCCATTTGTGCAGCTACTAGTGCCGTACCGTATAGAGGAACAGCATACTCTTTCCCCTCCTGCAAAGCCAAATTCATATCCTTTCTGTGCAATTTAACCTTAAAGCCAGGTTTGAAATTTTTGTCGATTACGCGCTTGCCATGTAAGTCTAGAATTCTGCTTTGAGCGAACCCTCCAAGAAGAACTTCTCTCATTTTTTCTAAATTAACTCCTGCTTTTTTAGCCAGCGTGAAAGCTTCTGCAACAGCTTGAATTGTAATTCCAACAATCATCTGGTTACAAACCTTAGTAGTTTGTCCGGCACCAGCCTCTCCTATTAAAACTATATTCTTACCCATTAATTGAAATAGCGGAAGCGCTCTTGTAAAAGCTGCCTCGCTACCACCTACCATAATCGATAAAGATGCTGCTTCTGCGCCTACCTGCCCTCCTGACACGGGCGCATCTAAAGCTTCCACTCCTTTTTGTTGTAATTGCTGATGTATCTTTTTTGCTGCGCTTGGTGCAATTGACGACATGTCAATAAAAAGAGCTCCATGTTTTAATCCATCGATCACACCATCCCTTCCCAAAACAACTTCTTCTACCTGCGGAGAGTCAGGAAGCATGGTAATGACAACGTCTGAATTTTCTGCTACCTCTCTGTTTGTCTTGAAAGCTTTTGCTCCGGCATCAATAAGTTCTTTAGATGCTTCGTTGCGTTGTAACACCGCTAGTGAATACCCTGCGTTTAACAGATGATGAGCCATTGGTTTTCCCATTATTCCCAAGCCGATGAATCCTATTTTTTCCATTTCAAAAAAGATTAATGATTAAAAAATTATTACGATTGAAACCCTTTTTATTCAGTGAAGCAATTCTATGAAGCTGCGACAGCTTGAATCATCGCCTTAATGTAACCATAAGCAAAAGCAAATGCCTGGTTGCTACTGGCTGGGTCAGTATGATGGGGTACATGATCCGGCATAATCATGTACGGATACTGTACATCCCCCAACCCTTTCAATATTTCAAAAAAATCCATATCACCATTATCGGGATACACTTCCATAAAATTATCAAACCCACCTTTTATATTGCGAAGGTGAACATTGAAGATCTGCTTCCTTTCACCTACCCATTTAATAATAGGAATAATTTCTGTTTTTGGATTCTTTAGTCCCTCAGCCGTTGTGCCCAGGCAAAGATTGAAACCGTGATATTTACTGTCATATAGTTTTGCAAACCGTTTGATACCTTCGAAAACATTAGGGCTATTCCACCTTGTTATACCTCTATAGTTTGCATGTGTTGGCGGGTCTGCTATGTGATTAGCTAGCCTCACTTTATACTCTTCTGCCACAGGAGGAATTCTGTCGAGCAAATAAGTAATACGTTCAAACATTTGATCGACCGTTACCACACCTGCTCGCGTTAACCCTTCATTCTTCTTAATAGCTTCCTCATAATTCCAGGTAGTATAAGAAGCATTTCCTCTTTTAGGATCAAGTGTTAGGCCAGTGCGCAAAATAGGCAGAATAATCGTGTTATAATTCAGGCAACCTACTCCTGTCTTTCCTGCAACAGAAATCATTTGTTGTATATCCTCAATCTCCCGATCCCGTTCCGGACTTTTGCCAAGCATGATGTTAGGCGTTTCCATTTTGTCAATTCCATCAGAAGTTAATGGAAGATGGTAAGCATCAAGAGAGATTCCGTACTTCTCACATGCTTCCCTCTTCTTCATTGACTCATCCAGGTCCCAACCTTTTCCTTTTATATATTTTGGGGCACCGCCATCAAATATTAAATACCCCATGTCGTGCTTTAAATTCGAGATTTTCCTTTGTTGTGCCACCAGACTGGCACCCCACTTTCATTAAAACTTTTTTATTTGTTGGAGGCTTATTGCTAGCAAATTCCTGACTCTGCCTCTGGGCAACAGCTTTGCGGTTGGCACCAAAAATTGCAGCACCAACAGAGCTAAAAGAAATAGCTTTTACGAAGCTTCGCCTTCTAATCGCATTTCGTTTATTTTCATTCTTGTAAGGCTCCATCTCTATGAATTTTTGTAGAAAAATTTGAACGAGTAGAAACTTTCGCTAGATCAAGGGAAAAAGTTTTGCTGCTATCAAAATGATAATAAGACCCGCAATTCCCATGACGGTATTTAATGGTGATAATGTTTTTAGTGCTTCCTTTTCTGTAAGATTGCTCACTTTACAAACAATCCAAAAGCCGGCATCATTCATCCACGGAACTAGTTTTGAACCGCACCCTATGGCCAATCCTATGTAAAGGTGATGGTATTGCAGGTGGCCACTATTTGCCATTCCAGCTAAAATGCCTGACGATGTTATTAAGGCTACTGTGGCCGAGCCCTGGGCTGTTCTGATAACTGCTGCAATAACAAAAGCAAGCGGAATTAACGCCATCTGGTAATGACCGGTCAAAGCTGCAATTTCTGCGCTTATGCCTGTCTGCTGCAACATACCGCCAAACGCTCCTCCCGCTGAGGTAATCAGTATGATTCCGCCTCCGCTCATTAGTGCTACCTGTACAAAATTGGTCATTTCGGACTTGCTACCCTTTTTTTGATAGGCCACCAGTAGTAACGCCACTAAGCCGGCAATAATTAAAGCAACATTCTTATCCCCTAAAAAGTGAACAATTTGAAATAATTCATTTGGAACAACAGCAGAATTTTTGCTTGATGTGGAAGACATGTTAAGGAAAGTATCAGCACAAATAAATACTAAGGGCATTAGCACCGGAAGCAGCGAGAACCATAGAGAGGGAAGCTGCGAATCCTCCTTTAAATTATTTAGCTTGATATCCTCTAATCGTGCGTCTAAAGAATCACGCACCGGCACAACCATTCTCTTATTCGCCCATACGGCAAACATATAACCTACGCTTATAGTCATTAGCCCCAATATGGTCCCTGCAACCATCATTAAGCCAATAGGTATTTGCATTGCTGCAACCAGGAAAAGCGGCCCAGCTGCCGGCGGCACAAGTGAATTAGCCATAACAGCGCCGGAAAGAATAGAAAGTATCAGCAAGATGTAATCTTTTCCAATTCTAATAGACATTGCCTTAGCAAGCGGCATCATCAAAAAAATAACCGTATCAAAAAAAACCGGAATGCCTATAAAAAAGCTACTGATCAAAAAAGCAATAGGCGCTTTTTTCATTCCGGTCACCTGTAGCATAGATCGTATGATACGCTCAGCACCTCCACTTTCCAGCAAACATTTACCAATGATAGCAGCCATAGCGATGATAATACCTACTTTTCCGGCGGTGCTTCCAAACTCGAGTGCGATCCGCTCTCCAATTGTTTGTTTAGACATTTTTAAAGCTGCGGCAGGAGTGACACCTTTGGCTAAGGCAAATTGTTCTAGTGCAGTTGCAGGTGTCATCCAGGCGACAACAAAGGCGCCCAATAACAACGCTAAAAAAGGGTGTAGTTTAAGGCCGATAATTCCTCCAACAACTATTATTACCCCAACAAATAAAATAAATATGGGATCATAAATAAAAGCAGGTAAACTCATTTTGTTTGGTTTGTTATAATAGCCGGATTAAGCGATTCGCAAGAATATTGAAAGAATTTTTACACTATAATTACCTCTGTTAACCCCGGCATTTATTTCTTCGCTCCCTTTATTTTACATTGTAAGTGCCTGCTTTAAAGATAATAACAAATGGTATACTGGATAACTGATTGATTAAAATAGTTATGCAAGTGGTTTGCCTAGTGAGATTTCATGAAACAGTAATCCACATTTATGACGACTTATGCACCAAAGCTCTTTTAATTATAAAATCCCTTTAGTTTTATCATTCGAAATTATTTAGAGATTAATTTTACACCGTATTAAACAGTTGTAATCGTTCCTTCTTAATAATAAAGAAATTCTGTTTATATGAAAACTAATCTGACTGAAATAGTAAACCTTCTTGAAAGGGAAAAATGTTTCACTCATAAATACAGAGCTTTGGTTTATATAGAAAAAGAAGAGATTAAGATAAATGCTTGTTGCGACAGTTTTAAGCAATACCTGGAAGAGAAGTCGCATCAGTTGGTGGAAAAGGATCTGTGCGAGTTGAATGAGGCGTGAACTTGCTTCGGCTTCAATTATTTTCGGCGCAGGAGGACATGGATGTAAAGTGTACATCGGTTTTACTCGCATTACCATTTGAAGTGCGTTAGTAAATTACTTTACGATCTCATCAGCTCCCGATGTATAATGTTCTCCCACTCTTTTTGTCGCAATTTGTTTTTGCTGTGCTCCGTTTGGATATCGTATTTTTTTTGAAGCCTTTCTAAATATGCGGTGTACCGGTTAAAAATAGCAGCTATTTCAATTTTATAATGTTTGCTGTAAGATGTACTTTCTGCTTCCTTTCTAAACTGCCTGGCAACTAATTCAGAAATATCAAAATGCAATTGCTCATGTCTAAGCACGTCGACGGTCTGCAGTTGCTTCCTGCTCCATGACTTCGTTTTATCAAACTTTGAATTGATTTCAAATTTTATTTTTACCACATCTCCAACGGCTAACGAACTATATTTATAATGTATTCCTACCGCTGACATGGCCGCAAACGGACTTTTCCTATCTGCTTTTCCCTCGAAGTCAGACCACTTTATTCTTACGTTTCTATTCCATTGTATTAATTGCGCCTGACACTTCACAAAAGAATGCGCCAGTGCAATGAATATAAAAGTGATCGCTATTTTCATTCTTACTTGCAAAGTAATTATTTGTAGCAATCATTTTATTTCTTTGAGACATTTAACATTGGTCAATAAAAAAAGCATTTTTTATTTTTTTAGCCCAATATTTGATAAATTGATACGTGAAACTTAAGCGTCATCCGTTTGCGTAAGACGTGCCGTGTTTTTGTTAGAATAGAGCGATTTCATGTTGAATTTCGACTAATACAAGTAGTGGCAGTTTTAAACTTTTACGCTTGTTTTACATCAAAAGCAACAATATCATTCATCTAAGATGAACAAGAGCCAGTATCAAACGGACGTTTAAGTAAGCACAGGAATAAGAGCAAAGACAAAATTTTTGCTGATATCAAAAGCGTTTATCTGATGATCCAAATGTCATAATGAAACCCATATGTTTAAAACAACCATGCAAAATATCCTAAAGGTGTCTCTATTATTAATTTTTTTTGCGTCCTGTCAAAAAGAACTTGAACTAGATAAAATTGATAAAATTGACAAAGTTTCATTTTTAATTAAAACGGCTACTGATACTAGGAATGGCGTATCAATAACAACAAACTATCGTTACGATACACAGGGTAGAGTTATTAGTACCACTTCTACCTCAGGAGAGAACAGGGTTTACAATTACAGTTCTAATTCTTATCAGGTGAAGATTTTTGATGGAACAGTGGCATCTGGTAGCGAAACATATTACCTGAATAATCTTCCGCGTGTAGATAGTGCGGTTTTTGCCGGCAAAACCGATACAACAGCAAGAAAATACATATACAATGGCCAAAATTGGCTTGTGCAGGAGAAAGACTATAACATTAAGAATGGCCAGCCTATATTGGTTAAAACCACCATTGCTGAGTACGACGCAAACGGAAACGTTTCGAGGGAATACAACACCAATAATAACCAGATAAGCTATACCTATACTGACTTGTTATTCAACTTAAACGCTGGACTTATATACTTTGGTAATAATAAAAATTTCATTAAAACGTCCACGTATTCGGGCTACCTCAATTCAACGTTTAGCTTTAGTTACAAATTTGACAATGATGACCGTTTAATCAATGAGACGGTAGTTGACCAGGATGGCAAAATCATTTTGACGGAAGATTATACTTACTAGGGTTTAAAGATTAGTTCAGATGTCTCATATTTTGCACGAAGCTTCAATCTTAAAAAAAGATAAAGAAATACCACATACTTATGTGATTGACATTTGATATTATTTATATCAACTTTGTTTTAGCAAGAAATTGGGGGCAAATTCTTGATTAAATCAACCCTTTCCTTTTGGAAGGGGTTTTCTTATGGATACCGCTACAAACTTTACCACTTATTACCGCTTTGCGCTTATCATTGAGCCTACGTCTTTTTTAACTTTTGGTAATTACCTGTAAACATCTTTTAGTAAAATAAATACGCTTTTTGGTAGGGTTCTTGATATTCTCAAAAAATGCAGTATTATGGACGAGATAGGAGAAGAAGATATCGAAAAATATTGAAGCGTGCACTACTCGCATTTGCCGCAGTAGTTGTCTTTATGATTGGTCGTTTCTTATTTTCGAACACGGGTAATGCTCACGAAGACGTAGTCTCTGTTGCGGCTATCGGAAACGCCGGATCGTCAAATGAAATATTACCAGACACGTTGTTATTTCCTGAAAAAAGAGGCTTACAAAATGACTCCAGATACTTAGCAGAGCAAAGAAATGATGAAGAAAAAAATTTTTCTAAAAATGAAGAATCAGATGAGGCGGTAGTAAACAATCTGAAAAACAAGAAGATCACCTCTTTTCACCGCCTTGAACCTAAAGTAATTCGTTCATTTTACCAGGTGCTTTCTGAAGCTCACTTTTATGACAAACCAACTGAAAAGTCTCGTAGAAAAGACGTAATTGAATATTGGAACGTTACCAGCGAATCTATTAAACCGCTGAAAGAAAAGAACGATTTTATTTATGTTCTGTATCAACAGCCAATGGGACCCGCAAAGAAAGGCTGGCTGCGAAAAAAAGATTTAAAAAAAGTAACTACCTCATACGAAAACAACAAAGACTAGAAATAGTCAATGGCTGATTTGCAAATAACACTTCATTTTTTGCCCATCACTTCTCATATAAAAAACGAACTTTTGCCGATTTTTGACTGGTTGAGCTCATAAAAAGTTCGTACCGTTTTTTACCTGCCGTAATCACAAGCAAGGCAGTGTTCGGTGGAATAGTCCCAAGGTTTTCGGCAATCATTTCTACTTCCTGAAATTTATTGTTTAGATCAACAGTCACATACGTTGTTATCGGTTCTGCGGTTAGCTTTTTATGAGACAACACTATTCTGTCGTTAATGCGGACAGAGATAGAGTCGCCATCAATCTCGCCATTGTCATAAAAGTCTAACCTTATTTGTCCGGTGTCTACCAATATTTCTGGTATTTCTTTAAAGGCAGACTCACGAACCCGTGAAAGCTTTATAGTACCGGTTTCGCATGCAGGGTAGTCGGGAGAAATAACACTGCTCCAATCACCCTTTAACGCCTCGTCGCTGGTGTTGCCGCTGTAGCTTAATTCATATCTTTTAATGCAAACCTGGCACTGTTGAGGTATCTTGTAAGTGGTAACAATGGCCTCTTGCAGATAGATCTTTTTTAAAGCGGAATCGTAAGAACCCGTAAATTTCTTTTTGACGTAATTATTAATATCAAAGTAATGATAAGAGTTGCCTGAAACTTCTCCGTTATGAATTGTAATCTGTAATTCAATATTGTTAACAGCAAAACAACCGCCGACCATATCCAGCGTTCCTTTCCAAAAGCCGGAAATGTTTTGACTAATTGCGAAAAAGGGGCTGAGAAAAAAAAGATAAGCTAGAATACAGGCTTTGATCATTTAAACTAAAATTACGGATTTTTTACCCTTATCCTTCTTAGTCATTCATCATTAAATTTTGAAATAATTATTTTAGCTTTTATTAACTTTTGCAGCATCACCTTATTTCTCTCTTCTATTTTTTCTGGCTTTGCCACATATTTTATTATTCCTCTCTGCAAGGGGAAAGCTTTTAAAAAAATGTTGTACAAGTTGCAGGTTTATATCGATATTGTAGTGAATAACGCCGATAGAAATAGTTGTATAATATTATCATGATGAATAAAAATAGTCTTTGGGCTTTATTGCTGATATGTGGCAACAGCCTGCTCAACTCCTACTCATTTGCCCAGGTTACTGATACTACTTTGCTGCGACGTGGCGCTTATTTTACAGAAGCTGAAGGCAAAGAATCGTTGGAGAAATTTGCAACCACTTATCATGACAAAAAGAGCTGGGAAGAAAGAGCTGCACACATAAGGCAAACTATTATCACCGGATCAGGAATAGACAAATTTCCAGCGAACACTCCATTAAAGGCAAATGTCAGCAACAAAAGAAGTTACGATGGCTATACAGTTGAAAATGTTTCATTTGAAAGCTTGCCTGGTTTTTTCGTAACCGGAAATTTATACCGGCCCGTAGAAAAGCTTAGTTCGTATCCCGCTGTTCTGGCAGTGCATGGTCATTTTCCTGATGCACGTTTTCAGGAGTATGTGCAAAAACGTGCCGCTACATTAGCTAAAATGGGTGCAGTTGTGTTAGCTATAGACATGGTAGGTTATGGCGACGCTACCCAATGCTCTCACAAACACCCTTACAGCCTTTCGTTGCAGGCGCATAACAATATGCGCGCAATTGACTACCTGCTTTCTTTGCCAGGCGTAGACAAAAAAAGAGTAGCAGTAACAGGAGAATCGGGAGGAGGAACACAAACGATATTACTTACTGCGCTTGATAAGAGAATTACAGTATCGGTTCCCGTTGTAATGGTTTCCGCTCACTTTTTTGGTGGATGCGTATGCGAGAGCGGACTGGCGATACACAAGAGTAAAGATTTTGAAACCAGCAATGTTGAAATAGCTGCGCTTGCAGCTCCACGCCCTATGTTATTGATTTCCGATGGAAAAGACTGGACGAAAAATACAGCACAAGTCGAGTATCCTTATATAAAAAACATTTATAAATATTATGGCAGCGAAGGAAATGTTGAAAACGTTCACCTGGCTGACGAAGGACATGATTACGGAATTAATAAAAGGAAAGGCGCTTACGTTTTCCTGGCAAAGCACCTGCAACTACCAATAAGCAAAATAAAAAATGCAAAAGGAGATATTGATGAAAGCTTTGTTACAGTTGAACAACCGGAAAAACTGCACGTCTTCAATAGCGAACATCCTATGCCGTCCTATGCCATTAAAGGCGATGAAGCAGTAGCTGCTATGGTGGACAATATGAAAAAAATGCAATAGCATTCAAGCGATTTATTGTCGAATGCTAAATCTATTTATCATGCGATTACCGACATCGCTTTCTTATAATATAGCTCCCGGCTATCCAGCCCTATTGTACCACCGTTAATTGCCTTTGTTATACCGATAAAGTCTTTAGCCGCAGCTTTGGGGAAACATCCTTTACATACTGCAAACTCCCAGCAAGCACTGTCAATTGCCCATGCATCTTCAGTTCTTATCAATTCAACTAATTCCTCAATAGTGGCAGGTTTCTTGTCAAACTGAAATCCTTTACCTTCCTGTTTATACTTAAAATATGGAATGAAAGAATCCTTTCCTGTCATTTGCATAAAACCGCTTCCTCTAAAGTTCCAGCCATCGTTACTTCCCGCAGCGTTACCCATGCGGGCATTATAAACTTTATTAGCCAACTTCTGCGGATTTCTGGCAAAAGGCGTAGCATCTGCAATAGTTTTAAACCTTGAAGGCCACGTTTTTAAAATAGCCTGGGGAGAATAATTCAGGTTTTCCGCCTTATCCTTAAACTCATTGCTTTCGTGTGCTAACTGTGCGATAAAGGCAGGCAATACTTCTATAGTGTTCATGCTATACACCACTGTTATCTCATTTAAAATATCTGCCAAAGATTGTGCACGGTCAGTGTTAAGAGATGGGGCAATGCTTTTTAAAAGGCCGCCGGTGATTGTAAATGACATGGTTGTTATTTTTTAAATGATTAGAAATACAGCATTTTCTATAGATACACTTAACAAAATACAACTGCCTTATTACAAATCAAATAGCAACAGGTAAGTTTTCAAGAATCTATTTGCAGTTAATAAGAGAAGCGGGATAGTAGAAATTATCAAAAGTATCAGAAGCATGATTATGCAAAGGATTAATATACGTGATAAAAAAAGCCCACGGTAGTTTTGCAAACTCCCTGGGCGATAATAAAAAGTATAATAATCGACTACGACTAATTTTCATTGAGAATCATCCACGACGTTCCAAATTGATCACGCAGCATTGCAAAGCGATTTGCGAAGAAAGTTTTCTCCATTTTCATGAAGATTTCACCGTCAGTTGACAGGAGATTGTAAATCTCCTCAGCTTTCTCGGGTGTATCCAGTCTAAGTGTGAGATACACACTACGCATAGGCTGTGCATCCGGAATATCTGCTCCCCTGACTGTGGTACCGCCTATTTCAATTATTGCATGAAGGATCGGGTTCTGCCATTCCTTAGGAAAATGGGGAGGCCGTTGTTGATGACCGTTCATCATATGAATCTTTCCGCCAAGGTGCTGCTCGTAAAACCGGAAGGCTTTTTCGCAATGCCCGGGATAGTTGAGATAGATGTCAAGCTTCATTGAATCGTTAGTACTCATAGTTCACGTTTTTTATGTTAGCAGGTTCAATTAATGATACAATTATTTGTAAAGATGACTGTATCTTTTAAAATTCGAACGGTGCAGTTACGACAAATTGAAGGCTTATTGCGTCAATTCGCTTTTTCTTTAAAAAACATCCTTGCCTTTGCCCGTGGTTACCAGGCTTTTCAGACTTTCCTGTATTAGTTTACTCCATCCGTTGGAGCACGAGCCGTAACACTCAATGTCCGGCACTAATCCCGCATGTGTAAATCGAAGTTGGGTTTTATTATTTATTTCAGAAATCTCAAAACTAATCTTCGTACCGGTCCACTCACTTTTGTTTTCGAGAAAATTTAGTTTGCTGTCGGTAACCAGCCACTCAACTTTTTTGCCTGGTATCAGTTCAATAATCCTTTGTTTAGAATAATGAATGTCTTTCATACGATAACTAAACTCATCATCAACTTTATCCGTGCTACCTTCAATCTCTCCCTGCCACCAACCACGAACATTATTAACAGCATCAAATACCTGTGCGGGAGTTTGATCTACAAAAAAAGTCGTTGTAAAATCGGGCGTTGATAGTTTCCTTTCGTCCTCAGTTTGTGGTTTGTCTTTACCATTAGGTTGACCTTTACCCGTCATTATTAAATTGTATAAACTCTTTTCAATGTAAGTGCTCCATGCGTTTTGACAAATATCGTAACACTCATACTCGGGAACCAAACCTACCTGTGTAAATTGAAGTTGTGTTTTATCATCCTTCTCCGATATATTGAAAATGATTGTATTGCCATTCCATTCGTTCTTGTCGTTAGTGAAACTGAAATAGTTGTCTAAAACCTGCCAAACTACCTTCTTATCTGGAATGAATTCTATTATCTTCATCGTGGAGCGATGCACATCCTGGAAATGATATTTAAATTCGCTATTAAGTCTTCCTGTATCGCCTTCAATCTCTTCACTCCACCATCCTCTAACATTGTTAATAGCATTAAATACTTCTGCGGGGGTTTTGTCTACCCAAATGGTAGTCGTAAAATTTGATGTGGACATTGTTGTATCTTTTTATTTTAAAAAACTTGTTGTTAAAGGTATTGTCTAAAAGCAGCCTTTAAGGGGGGAGAAATGGACTTTATGCTGGGTTGTTTTGGACACTGAGAATTTTTACCTTTAACGAAAGAACAGTCAATGAAACATCTTACGATCATAGTGCCTGATGGAGATAACAACATAAGCAGCATTACCGGTGCTTATGAGATCTTTAAAAAAGCAAACGGCTTTTGGAATGAGCGGCGCAAAAGTGATTTGTTTACCATTCAATTAGCAGGCATTTCAAAAGAGGTAGCATTTAGTGACGGTTTGTTTACGGTAAAACCACATACTAACATTTCCGAAATAACCAAGACCAACCTGATCCTTATTCCGTCTCTAAACCACAACTATCAAAAATCGGTGAAGGGCAATAAGGAGTTGATTGATTGGATTGAGAAACAATATAGAGGCGGCGCTGAAATAGCTACTATTTGTACAGGTGCATTTTTACTTGCTTCTTCTGGTTTATTAGATGGAAAAAGCTGTTCCACTCATTGGTCTGTTGCTGATAGTTTTAGAAGCATGTTTCCAAAGGTTCATTTACAAACTGATAAATTGATTACTGATGAAAACGGGATTTACACAAATGGTGGCGCATATTCTTTTTTAAACCTTGTAATATATCTGATCGAAAAATATTACGATAGGCAAACAGCTATCTTTTGTTCAAAAGTATTTCAGATTGAAATGGACCGGAACAGCCAATCAGCGTTTGCCATTTTTACAGGTCAAAAGTCTCACGGAGATGAAATGGTAATACAGGCACAGGCATACATTGAAAGCAAGCTGCATGAAAAAGTATCTGTAGAGCATTTGTCTACCAGGTTCTTTGTAGGCAGAAGAAATTTTGACAGGAGGTTTATCAAAGCGACAGGAAATACGCCGGTCGAATACTCACAAAGAGTAAAAATTGAGGCGGCGAAAAAATGGATTGAAACCAGCCGAAAAACCATTAACGAAGTAATGTATGAAGTGGGCTATTCTGATGTCAAAGCCTTTC
>Ga0181465_100802_pt1 | contig 13291 bp, 11 predicted proteins | sample InSIn3gowninarea_FD_119076 | JGI IMG/M metagenome (GOLD analysis project Ga0181465, IMG submission 119076) | Clean room microbial communities from NASA Spacecraft Assembly Facility at Jet Propulsion Laboratory, Pasadena, California, USA -... ... | reverse complement strand
TCTGCAATCAAGCCGTTCATTGTTTTGATTGATAATAATTCAAACAACTCTGAAGACCTAATCGTCCAATTACCTGAATATGAATGGGGATTACACGCCATTATGAATACAGAAAATGTAGGGTTTGGCAGAGCTAATAATATTGGAATACAATGGGCACTTCAAAATACGAATGCTGATTATATTTTTTTACTCAACAACGATACGATTATACAAGAGGATACAATTGAAAAGCTTATAAAGCCTTTTGAAAGTAATAATGCTATTTCTTTATCAACGTGTAAAATTACATATTACAATTCCCCTTCCCTGATATGGTATGGAGGCGGGGACATTAATTTAAAAAGAGGTAATCCAAGGATAGTTGATTTTAGAAAGCCAGCTACAGAACATGGTGCTAATAATAGCCGTTACGTCACGTTTGCAAGCGGTTGTGCTATGATGTTTAAAAGGTCTGTTATTGAAGAAATAAAAGGATTTGATGATAGATTTTTTATGTATGCAGAGGATTTAGAGTTATGCCTCAGACTTAAAAACAAAAATTATAAAATTTGGTACACTTCAGAAACACAGATTTTACATAAAGTTCATGGGAGTACCAGCAAGTCAGATGGGAATCTGCCGGCGTTGCACCCCAAAAATCCTAAATTAGAGTTTTACTTGTACCACATGACAAAAAATATCCTTCTCACAATGCATAAACATCTGACAAGATCTCAATGGCTTACATTTATTTGCTATTACACCGCATTTTCTACATACAGGAATACCTTATACATACTAAATAACAGGCACAAAGCTTTAAAAACTTTCTACAGAGCTATCAGGGACTTTTATAAAGAAAAGATATAAATGCATCGCCACTAAAATTAAAAATATAGATTTTAGCGTATTTAATATTGCAATGCTCCGAATACAAGATATTTATCAATTTCTTATGTATGTGAAGCAAGAGCGTTCTCTTTAAATCAATAAATTGTATGGTTATACCTAACTTTTTTATCGTAGGAACTCCTAAAGCCGGCACTACATCTCTATATTATTATCTTGAGGAACATCCTGAAGTTTACATGTCTTCTACGAAAGAAACAAATTATTTTTCTTATGAAGAGATCAAAAGTCAAGGCTTATTTTACAATGAAGAGCACATTATAACCATAGAACAATATTTATCTCAATTTGATGGGGTTACCACAGAAAAAGCTATAGGTGAAGCAAGCGTTTCTTACTTGTTCTATCCATCAGTTCCCGAAAAAATAAAAGCATTTAATCCTGCAGCAAAAATCATAATGATATTGCGGAACCCGGTTGATAGGGGCTTTTCTCATTACCTTATGGATAAGCGATTAGGCTTCGTGAACACATCTTACGAAGAAATAGTCAATACAAAGGGTACTAATTCAAAGCTTGGCCTTTACTATCAGCAATATGTTTCTTTAGGATTGTACTACGAGCAGGTAAAAAGGTATTTATCTGTATTTGGTGAAAGGCAGGTGAAAATATTATACTTTGAAGATGTTGCTAATAATTTGCAGCATGTTATTAAAGATTTATATAGCTTTTTGGAAGTTAAGGAAGATTACTCCTTTGATACTACCAAGAAGCATAACACCTTTGAAAATGCAAAAAATCCGCTAATTGCCAGGTTATACGCACAGAAAAACCTACGGTCTATGCTAAAATTTGTGATGAACGATAAGGTGCAAACGCGGGTGAAACGGTTATTCTTTTCAAAAGATGACAAGCCATCATTGTCCCCTCAATTAAAACAGGCACTCATAAATATTTACAAAGACGATATATATAAAACGTCCGGTCTGCTGCAAAAAGATTTGAGTGCCTGGTTATCGACTAGATGACTACCCGTTATTGGCTAATAGTAGCTATACCATAAGCCGGCAATTGTAAGGTATTATTTTGCATTTCTCCGGTTTGTATATGCACGTCCTTCCAACCATTTATTGGTGCATTTTTATCTGCGCTTTCTATTCTATAATTAAGAGAAGCACTGTTTTGCAAAACAGAGGATAAATCTACGGTAACCGGACTATCTGTAAAATTAGTAATAAGGAAAGCACTTTTAGAAGTGTTTGGGTTTGAAAACTTCCATCCCAATGCTTCATACTCCTGCATTGAATTGATATCAATTTTTTGCATGGTAGTCATGCCATCACTCGCTTTCAACCAAAGTTCCATTCCCATTCCACTAGGCAATTTTTTAAACGTCTTTTTTTGTACATCTAAGGCAGCAAAGTTGTTCCAGTTTCCAATATCGTGGTTTAACACTATTGGAACATTATTGGTTAAAGTTGCTGCATTCGAAGTCATCATTATAGTTGCCAAAGCTTGTGCCCAGCTAAACGCATAGTTTTGTATTTTGCTTTTTTCACTTTTGTCTAAGCCCTTTATAGTAGCAGCCCAGTGAATATTGTACTCTGTAACCCATACAGGAATTTTTTTGACTCCTACTTTAAAATTCTGATCTTTTTTTGTAAGTGCATTATAAAGTTTAGAAAAACTTATACCTGTTTCATCTATTACACTATTTGGAGTAGGATAAACATGGGCAACGATTGCATCTGCTGACGGTGCGTTTTTCAGTACTGCATCATTCCAGGCTTGTGCACCTGTACCAATGACAGCTGTTTTCACATTTGGAAAGGACTTTTTAATGGCTGTAATCCATTGCTCTGCAGCTTCACCATAGATTGCAGGGGTAGCGAACTTCTGTTTTCCGGGGCTTTTAGGTAAGTAAAACTCATTTCCTAACTCCAACCATTTTACAGGAATGCCTAATGATTGAGCGGCTTGCAGCATGGCTAACTGATCATTTAAGTCTTTCGTAACCATGTTCAATACAAACACAACGTCACATCCTGTTTCATTCACCAGCAACTTCAAATCATTGAGCCCACGAGGATCTGTATATTTATATGTACGCAACTCTTCCACACCTTGCAGGTTTTCTGGTGCTTTGTCAACAAACCAGCCTTTTCGCCAGTCCCAAAAATTACTAACGCCGCCACCGGGATAACGAATTACCTTCAAGTGTAAGGATGCAGTGGAGTCGCGGAATGCACTATTGGACCATGATGGACTCCTTGTAGTTTCACCATTAAAACCGAATAGTGGTAGGTCCCGTACATTTCCGGCTAATGTTGCTTTTACCGCTGCATCGGGTACTGCGGCATCTGATGTAACAGCCATTTTCGAAGAATTTACCATTTCAGATTTACTACTATCTACAACCTCATTCTCCTCTGTAAAAGTGCTATCTTCATTAGCTTCCTCTGGATCTATTAAGCTAATCCTTTCCGCAGGAGTGGACTTTTCACTATCAGCAGAAACCTTTTTATCAAATAAATTCATTTTATCTATTGTTGTATAAGCTACCAGTGTAATGCAAATAACCACGATAAGCGCCCAAAAAAACCTCATAAAAATCTCTTTATATATTAAAAATTAAATTATAAATACCAGCTAAATAAATTTCACTTAAAGCATTATGACATCCCTTTAGAGGATTATGAAGTACATAAGCAATCACAATACCAAAATGAAATGAAAGAGTTAGATCAGCCTCTTTATCTTTAAATCTTTGACTTGAAAATGTATTGTAGTTTATTTTAAAAGAATGATAAAATTGAGAAAGCGGCAACATGGAATAAAGTTATAATACATTCGTAATGCAGCCATCTTCTTGCTTTTAAAATCAATCAGCACCAGTCCGCAACTTGTTTGTTGGCTGGTGCTGATTGCAGAAAAAACTTTGGCGTAAGTTCTCTAAAACTTTAATACTTTATTATCAAAAAACAGAATGGATACAGAACAAGGTACATTTTTGATAAATTAATATAGAAGTATATTTAAATAAGATTAATATTTAATACACTAAATAACTAATTTACTTATAATAACTTCTTATACCTATTATCCGGTAAGGGTTCGGACTTGTGCCTATATACAGGCTTCAATGTCACTTTCAGGCATTCTGATAACTATGATGTTTGATGCTATCTTTGTAACATATAACTCTGTTTAGCTATCATGCTTATTTGTTTAAGGAATTAGTTTAACCATTAGTTGTTTTTAATATAACGTGCTAAAAAAGAACAGCTTACTACTGAGTTGTACGTATAAACACTCTTATAAAAGTTTTTTTACTTGCTTGTAAAAAAGCTAACGAAAGTATAAGAGTTTAAACAGGAAATGCAAGTATGAAAAAAAAGAATATCGGTGTTATTCTGGCTGCCGGAATGGGCGAACGCAGTGGCTTTGGCGTTCCAAAACAGATGATGAAGCTGGCAGGCAAGCCAATAGTGGAGCATACCATTTCGGCTTTTCAGGATTGCGCATGGATTGATGAAATAATTGTTGTAACCAATGCTAATTGTTTAGAAAAAATAGAAGAAGTTGTGGCTAACCGTGCCTTCAGCAAGGTTAAGAAAATCATCAATGGCGGAAAAGAGCGGTACGAGTCGTCCCTTGCAGCAATTAATGCCAGCGAGCCAGTGAATGAAGATACAGATGTCAACCTGATTTTTCACGATGCGGTTCGTCCGCTGGTGAGCGACCGGATTATCAAAGACGTAATCCAGGCATTAGAGCATTATAATGCCACTGATGTGGTTGTACCTACGACAGACACTATTATTTCTGCGGACCCCATTACAAATACTATTGATTCAGTACCGGAACGCTCAAGATTGAGAAACGGGCAAACACCGCAGGGTTTTAGCCGGAAAACAATTAAGACTGCGTATGAGCTTGCTTTGAAAGATCCCCATTTTAAAACAACAGATGATTGCGGGGTCGTGCTTAAGTATCTGCCTGATGAAAAGATATATCTTGTATCCGGCGAAAACAATAATGTAAAAGTTACTTATAAAGAAGACCTTCATGTAATTGATAAGCTTTTGCAACTCAATACAAAAAATATCATCTGGGATAAATTAAATGCGAGGACCCTTTCTAAATTAAAGAATAAGGTATTGGTAATAATAGGCGGAACCAGTGGCATTGGAGAAGAAATGGCAGCTATTGCAAAAGCTTACCAGGCTAATGTAGTAGTAGCAAGCCGCCGTACAGGTACAGATATCACCAATATAGAGTCGGTAAAAAGCGAGTTTAAAAGAATAAATGAGCAGTACGGACGTATTGATTATGTTGCAAATGCAGCCGCAATCCTCGTAAAGCAACCATTGGCGCTGATGGATTATGCTGATGTAATGGAAGCAATTCAAATTAACTATATGGGCGCTGTTCATGTAGCTATTGCTGCCTACGAATATTTAAAGGAAAGTCATGGACATTTGCTAAACTTCACATCCAGCTCCTATACATATGGCAGGGCGTATTACAGCTTGTATAGCTCGTCTAAAGCTGCAGTTGTAAATCTTACACAAGCTTTGGCGGAAGAATGGCACACCCAATATATCCGGGTTAATTGCATCAATCCAGAACGTACAGATACACCTATGCGGCGGCGTGCTTTTGGCATAGAACCTCCCGAAACACTTTTATCGGCTAAGATGGTAGCTTTGCTTTCTTTGGGAGTACTTTTGAACGAAACAACAGGGCAAATACTGGATATTAATACACATCATGCCAAACAGTTGATAAACGATGGTGTTATGGTTAATGAATTAACCAGCCAGCCAACTTAATGCTTAAGTCCTATATTGATACCTATAATAATGCAGTTTTATTATGAATTTTGATGAAATTTTTCCGGATAACAGAGAAGAAGGTGAAACAAGATTACGGCAATGCCAACTGGTAATGCTGAGAATGTTTAAAATATTTGATTATTTATGTACTAAATACCAAATAGAATATTTCTTAACTGGCGGAACACTTTTAGGCGCCATCAGGCATAAAGGTTTTATACCCTGGGATGATGATTTTGACATTGCAATAACCAGGAAAAACTATGAAAAATTCGTTAAATTTGCAGTGCCGGAGTTGCCGTTCGATATTTTTTTCCAAAATCCCGATACAGATCCCCTCTATCCTGCCTGCCATTGTGTAGAAGCAAAGTTGAGAGATAAATATAGCAGTTATGCCCGCAAACCGAATGGACAGGAAAACAGGCAGGACGGAATTCAGCTAGATATATTTGTTTATGACAGAGCCTTTCTGCCCAATAATTTTCTTATTTACCTGGTTAACAGATTTTTTATTTTCCGCAGGCACAAAGGCAATGAAGGAAGGGCAAAGGCTTTACAGTTTGTTGAAAAATATTCTCCCATACCGCTGGTTTATTCCAGCAGTTTTATGTGCAATCAGGAGTTAAGAAAATTAGGCACTTATGTAAAAGCAAAAGAAATATCAAAACTAATTAAAATGCCATTCGAAGATATGGAGGCTTATATACCTGTAGGCTGGCATACCTATTTAAAAAGACAATATGGTGATTATATGAAACTGCCGCCGCCTGAAAAACAAAAAGGTGGTCATGGTATTGATTTACCGGATCCTTTTACTCCCAGCGAGCATCCTGCAAGCCTTAACTGGAAAGACAGAAAGAAGAACCTGGTAAAATAAAGATAAACTGCAATTTAAACATAATTAATATGAAAAATGAATCTGTTGACGTTATCCTGCTTGCGGCGGGTATAGGAGTACGAACAGGTCTGAATTATCCAAAACAGTTTTACAAGATCAATGGCAAGCCTTTTTTTATCATGTCGCTGGAGATATTTGATAGAATGGAAAAGGTGAAAACAATTCTTATTACCTGTGCCGTTGATTATATGGATGAATATAAAACCTACCTTGAACATTACAACATAAAAAAGGCAGTATTGATTGAAGGTGGAACAACACGCCAGCAATCCGTTTACAATGCCCTTCAAAAAGTAACCAGTTCCAAGGTGCTCATTCACGAAGCAGCACGTCCGCTGATATCCCAGGAGTTTGTTGAAGAAATTTTGTCTTACGAAGATGAAGATGCTGTTGTGCCAACTATTCCCATTCCTTTTACCGTATCAGAAGGTGATGAATACATGACCCAAATACTGGACCGGCAAAAATTGAAAAACATACAACTACCGCAGCTTTTCAACACGCAGGAGCTACTGAAAGCACATGAAGATGCGATACAAAATAATTTCGAGGCAACGGAAGACGGTATCTTAATGTTCAGAATTGGAAAACAGGTAAAGTTTGTTAAAGGTCGGGAGTCGAATATTAAAATTACCAGCAAAATAGACATCTTAATTGTAAACTATTTAGTAAATTCTAATGACTAAACTAGAAGATAAAGTTATAATTGTTACGGGAGGAAGCTCGGGAATAGGGCTACAGGTAGGACTTGCTGCTGTAGAGACAGGCGCAAAAGTTATTTTTTGCTCACGAAATATTGAACAGAATGTACCGGCAGAAATAGCTGGTAAAGAGAATTGTTATGTGCGAAACATGGATGTATCTGACGAAGTTTCTGTTTCCTCTTTTTTTGATTACGTTGAAGAAGAATTTGGACAAGTTAGTATTCTTATTAATAATGCAGGCTATGTAAATCCCGTAGGTTTACTTGATACAACCCTGGAAAACTGGAATACTACTATCAATATCAATTTAACCGGTACTTTCTTATGTACCAAGTATGCAGTTCGCCTCATGAAATGGAAGGGTGGAAAAATTATAAATATATCTTCTACTGCAGCCATGACCCCCAGACCAGGATGGAGTGCTTATGCAGCAGCTAAAAGCGGGGTGATTAGCTTTTCAGCAGCAATGGCCGAAGAATTGAAAGAATATGCAATTAAAATATTCGTTTTTTGTCCGGGCAGAACTGCTACGCCATTGCGTAAAATATTGGCTCCGGATGAGGATCCATTAACTATTATGCAGCCCGAAGCAGTAGCTAAAATAATCAAAATGGCTTTTTACGATGACTTTGATGTGCTTGAAGGACAGCCAATTGTTATTAGAGAAAGATTTTAACAAATAAAAAAGCCTGCAGATATTATCATCTACTACTTTCTTTGCATTAATATCTAAGAAAACCTATGAATTTTAGCCAAATATTTCCTGATAACAGGGAACAAGGAGAAACAAAGCTGAGGCAGTGCCAACTGGTAATGCTGAGAATGCTTAAGATTCTTGATTATATCTGCACTAAGCATAAAATAGAATGTTTTTTAAGCGGCGGCACTCTGCTTGGCGCAATCCGCCATAAGGGATTTATTCCCTGGGATGATGATTTAGACATTGGAATGACACGGGCTAACTATGAAAAATTTATACAGTTAGGTGTACCGGATCTACCAAATGATATCTTTTTTCAAAATACCGATACCGACCCCTCTTATCCTCCTTGCATTTCTGCCGAAGCAAGATTAAGAGATAAATATAGCAGCTATCATCACATTGACACGCCCAATAACAAATGGCACGAAGGCTTGCAGGTAGATATATTTGTTTACGACCAGGCGTTTTTACCGCATAATTTCTTTATAGCTATACCAAATGCATTTTTTCATAAACTGATAAAAAACAATAGAACCAGAGCTAACATACTTAAAATGGTAGCGAAATATTCGCCTGTAGAGCTTGTATATGCAAGTAACTTCGTAAGTGGGTTTCAGGCTATTAAATGGGGCACCAACTTTATAAAGGCAAGTGAAATTGCCAGGCTGGAAAGAGTACCGTTTGAAGATATGGAAGCATCTATACCTGTGGGTTGGGATGCATGTTTGAAAAGGCAATACGGAAATTATATGCAGTTACCTCCTGTTGAAAAAAGAGTTTCGCACCATTTTGTAAATGTTGATCCATTTCACCCATGTGAACATAAAGAGATTTTGTATTGGGAGGAAAGAATGGTAAAAAGTTAGTTATATCTATTGCCTGTTTTGATTCGTTTTCTATCATTTATAAGTTTTATTAAAAATAAAGTTGCAGTTTGTTATTACAGGCTGATCCTAAATGAAAATAGCTATTATTGATCCGGTTGGAATAAAAGCAGGAATGAATTGCTACGATTTAGGATTGTTAAATGCGTTACGACAAGATGGAATAGATGCATTTTCTTTCTCAAACTTTAATGATGACCGTTATCCGCGTGTTAAACAGTATCCTTTTTTCTTAAATGAGAAGAAAGGGGTTCTGGAAAACACCACCAACTTTATTTCAGCCCATTTTAAAGCCTTAGCTATCTGCAAAAAAGAAAATGTAGAATGGGTTATTCTGCATGTATTTTCTACTACTCCAAAAGACTTATTCTCATTTTATGGAGCCAAATTGTTTGGGAGGAAAATTATTGCCATTATACATGATGTAAGCAGCTTGTCTAATGAAGACAACGCTTTCATTCGTAACAAAATGTATTCATTAGCGCACATACTGGTTGTACATAATACTACATCGTACAAAGAAATAAGCGGGGTTATAAATACAAAAGACAAGGAAAAGCTAAGGATTATACCACATGGTAACTACGTTGACTTTGTAAATAACGAAAATGAGGTGAATTATTTTAGGAATGTTATCTCTTTTGACCCTGCTTATAAGTACCTTCTTTTTTTTGGGCAAATTAAGAAAGTGAAAGGGCTTGAAGTGTTACTAAGAGCTGTTCCATTGCTTTCTCAAGATTATAAAATCATAATAGCGGGTCGCCCGCACCGTGATGATTTTGCCTATTACGAAAATATCATTAACGAACTAAACATAGCTGACAGGGTAATAAAAATCATTCGCTTTATTACAGATGATGAGCGGGATTATTTATTTAAACGGTGTGACGCCTTAATACTTCCGTACAGAAAAATATTTCAGAGCGGTGTTCTACTGCTCGCTATGAGTTATGGCTTGCCGGTTATTGCTTCGGACCTTCCGGCTAATAAAGAAGTTATCGTGGATGGAGAGAACGGCATTTTGTTTAAAGATGGTGATTATGCCGACTTAGCTGATAGAATTAAACCATTATTCCTGAACGAAAACATTGATAAAATAAGAACTAAAACATTAGAAACTGCTAAAGAGAAGTATAGCTGGAAATTGATAGCAAAACTGTATAAGCAACTCCTTTTCTGAGTGTATGCAAAGAGAAAGAGCTACGATCATGAAGCACGTCCATTTGAATTCTGTTCACACCTTTAAGAGCAGATAAAAGGTTGAAAATGCAGAATGCCTTTCGCACAGATACCGGTAGCCTTCCCAACTCCATTATTCTAATATAAGAAATTATTCAAAACAAACGTATGTTCGCAGGGTTGACACAAATAGCTCTTAAAGGCAAAGCGAAAGGGCTTGTTTGATTATTTCTCAATGGCTAATTGCTGCTCTTTCACAGGCTTGCTAACAGGTTTAAGTACTATTTTCTTAATGAATGGCTTTTCAGCTACTAAAAAGAATAAATAAGAAATGCCTACAACCACCGGGAGTAATATGAAGTAAACAATAAGCATACCCACCACCGGAGATAAATGCATGGGATTGATAACATACCTGAAAAAAACTTCCAGTAAAGGCGCATGAATAAGGTAAATGCTGTAAGCAAAGGTTCCGATAAATGCAAGTGGCTTCCAGGAGAGCAGCCTGAAAGAACGGGATTTAGTATTAGTAGCTGTTAGTACAAAGAGGCACATCGTAGCAAAGCCTACAATTATATCAGTAAACAATGCTTCACTCCTATACAAATAGGCCTCAATAAATATCCATTTTCCTTTTGTAAAATAGGCTACGAAGAATAAAGCAACGAGCGCAAAAAAACGCAGTCTTCCAGTATTTGAAGTTTCTTAACCTTACAAAGATGTCTTTGTTTGAATAGCTGATTTGCGCGGCCAACATACCTAAGCTGAACAATCCTATATAATGAGGATTAATACCATTTTTATCTAAATTAATGTTCAGGTTTGAATTTGTTAATAGTGCAGCAAGACCGACAGAAAGGACAATTGTTGTAAATGTAGTACGCAAAGAGCCCCATTTTGCTGCGCACCACACTAACAGCGGAAAAAGAAAGTAGATACGCCATTCCACCGATATAGACCAGAATGCATAATTAATTTTTGCCACACTGTTCGGAAAAATATCCTGAATCAAAGTAAAATGAGTAAACAAATCCCACCCTGTTACAGGGCTGGTGGAATGCCAGTACGAGTTGGTATTATTATCTATAAGGGTAACAATAAGCAACATTGAGAAAGCGGCAGCTATATAGTAAGTTGGTAAAATACGTTTTGCCCTTTTTATATAAAATTCTTTTGCACTTCCTTTTAAGACACCATTATTGCGAACAACGGGCAACATCAGGCAGAATCCAGACAGCACTATAAATACATCTACTGCATTATGTCCAAACCAGGCGACAAAATACATTTTAAGTGCTACTTTGTTTTTGAAAACGTCGGTAACCTGCCTGCCTGCATGGTGTACTACAACATACATTGCTGCCAGGGCTCGCAAACCATCCAGATAGCTTAAATGCACAACTGTCTGGTTTTCTTTTTCAACTGTTAACGGTGGTATTTTTCCTTCTTCCGCTAATAACATGTATGGAGATCTTTACGTGTAATATAATAATAAAGATGAAATAAGTAAGTTAGCCGTTTAACTGAATTTAAATTGATGTGACTGAAATTAAAAATAATTTGATACTTAGATTCCCATGTAAAAATTAGTTAATAATTACAGATTAAAACCATTCCCTATGTTTATTCTTATTTATTACATACTGTGTTTCATAGGATTATCAAAAAAATAAAAAGATCTGCTACCGGAAAGAGCATAAATTAAGATATACGTGCTTTGCTTGTTTATTCGTATTTTGCCAATAATAAACTTCCATTTTAACGATAACGAACAGACGCAAAATAAGCTTAAAATAATAGAAATTATTAGCTGTTCTCATATTCTTATTTTCCTACTTTTCCTCATATCCCTGTCATAAGCTCTATTTTCTTCGGAATCAAACAACTCAGTGAGTTATTATGAAATGTTAAAACAACAATTTTGAAAAGAGCAAAGCAACCAGCCAAATTGTAGTTATACTATTTTCTTATACTATCAGGCATCGTTGCTATTGCATTACGCTTCCGTACTCATATACTCCATTAAGGGATTCAGTGGCAATTCAATCGCTGTAACATCTTTTAAATAAATATCAGCAAAAACTTTCATTTTATTTTAAGAATCCGTGTTTTCAACTTGTATGATTGTTGCTAAATAAAACAATGTAGAAAATAGCTACCTTTGACCTACACTTAAAGCGGGTTAACATTTATTAAAATATTGAATCTCAATATCACCATATAATCAAATGAAAATTGCAATCGTTGGCACACGGGGTATTCCTAACAGATATGGAGGTTTTGAGCAATGTGCCGAATACCTGGCAGTAGGACTTGTAAAAAGAGGACATGATGTAACGGTATATAATTCCCACGTTCATCCACACCAGGAAAGTAACTGGAATGGGGTTAACATTGTACATTGTCATAATCCTGAAGAAAAACTGGGAACCGGGGGCTTATTTATTTATGATCTTAATTGCATACTGCACACGAGAAAACAACAGTATGATGTTATACTGATGCTGGGCTATACCAGCAGTTCGGTTTGGGGCTGGTTGTATCCCAAATCAAAATCGGTAGTTACTACCAATATGGATGGACTGGAGTGGAAACGCACGAAATTTTCTAAACCTATCCAAACATTTTTAAAATTTGCCGAGTACCTCGGTGTACATTTCAGCAATCACTTAGTAGCAGACTCTGTAGGCATCCAGCAGCATTTGAAAAAGAAGTATAAAAGAGATGCTGTATATATTCCATACGGCTCTCACATATTTAAAACACCCGAGGAGCAGTATATAGTGCCATACGGCGTACAGCCCTATTCGTATGATATGCTGATAGCGAGACTGGAACCAGAAAACAGCATAGAAACTATTCTGGATGGCGTGGCACAAGCCGGCGTACAAAGGGACTTCCTCGTAATTGGCAACCATAGTACAAAATATGGAGCATTTTTAAAGGAAAAGTATAAAGAGCATAACAATATACGCTTCTTAGGATCAATATACGATATCAACGTATTGAATAACCTGCGCTTTTTTTCTAACATTTACTTTCATGGACATACAGTTGGCGGCACTAACCCGTCGCTTCTTGAAGCAATGGGCTCCTGCGCTTTGATATGTGCGCATGATAATATCTTCAATAAGTCTATCCTGAAAGAAGAGGCTTTTTATTTTACAAGCCCTGCTGATATAAGTAAATGCTTAATTTCCATAGATAAGCAAAAAGAGTTTCATAAGAATAAGATTTTCAAGGTTTAAGAAAAT
>Ga0181465_100801_pt1 | contig 13292 bp, 9 predicted proteins | sample InSIn3gowninarea_FD_119076 | JGI IMG/M metagenome (GOLD analysis project Ga0181465, IMG submission 119076) | Clean room microbial communities from NASA Spacecraft Assembly Facility at Jet Propulsion Laboratory, Pasadena, California, USA -... ... | reverse complement strand
TCACATCTCGCTTCTTTCCTAACGCTCGTATCAATGAATCAACATCGGAACAAATGGAAAACCAGCCTGAAAATGTAGAGAGCGCATATCTTCGCACACAGCATAGATCGGCACCGAAGCGAACACAAACAATGACCGACAGCTACAGCGCAGATGAGCTTGCCATTACACCTCCACGGCAGGGATCGAAATCACCTTCCAAGCAAAAGCAAAAGCAAGGTGCGATCTATGCTGTGTGCGAAGATATGCGCTCTCTACATTTTCAGGCTGGTTTTCCATTTGTTCCGATGTTGATTCATTGATACGAGCGTTAGGAAAGAAGCGAGATGTGACTGGGCCAACTTTACTTTCAGAACTATCACGTCTTGTGGAACTCTGCTTCGCTTCGCCTTGTTGAAAGTCCTGCAAGATAGCCTGTCGATTAGCATGTGCGCCGGGGCTATTGGACAGAGCACCACCGCCAAAAGGGGAGTGTCGCAGATCACCTTTAGGTGTGTTAGAACTCGATTTCCTTGGCTTCTTCTGGGAAGATTTGAGAAAACTGTCGACTTCTCGAAACTCGCTCTTCGATTGAAGCGGCCTAAAATCACTGATAGTACTTCCACTTCCAGTGCTCATCCGCGATGGCTCAGTTTTGGCTGGGCGCGACTGGTCCTGTAACATGCCAACAGGTGTGGTGTACCCAGGACGAGATACCTCCAACACTTCATCATCATCATCGTCGTTATCATCGTCGTCGAGTGTTATGACATGGTCGATTTTCCGTCGTTTCCCAGATACAGCTCCACCCGACCATGGATCACCACCTTCTCGTGAGGGTTTGCGATGAGCTGGTGTCGCAGGTATTCTGTCTTGCCGTTGCTGAAGGTATGCAACCTGTCCTGCGCCATGCGCCTGACCTATCAATGGTGCAGGTGGGCGATTGTGTCTCCCATACGTAGTAGGCTTTCGGCTCGATGTGTTGGGTCCGGTGTTCATGGTGTCTACGGGTCTAAAACCGCTGTTTGAACCGGGCTAGAAAGCATCAGCATAAGATCCAAAGCAAGAAAGGCTGGTCATATACCTTTGTAGTCATGGAGCGCTTCGCCGACGGCAGATAAGACCTTGGATCGGGAAGATTAACTGCATCCGCCGGTCTACTTTGCAAATATCAGTCTCTTTCTCCATTTCTCGTGCGTCAAGGTAAATTACGTGTAATCCCCAAATAATCTCTTCTCGTCCTCGCTTCTTTCAGACTTCTGCTGCCGTGGGCGAGGCATCTCCGAACGTGACTCCTTGCGAGAGGGTCGACTCGAAGGTTTTGTGGGCGAAGAAAGGTCTATAACAACGTGCGAGGTTTCTTCTGAGGCAGGTGGTGAGTCCCTAGAGTAGGGATTTGGAGGTAAGTCGGTACCCGACGGCGATTGGGCGACAGCATCGTTTGGCTGCAGCGACATGGCGTTAGCTGGAGGCGCAGGCAGTATAGAATGAGGGGAGAGAGTAGTCGCTGAAGTATCTTAGGCAGTCGACCAGCCTGCAAGAAAAGGTGCACGTACGTCTTCGTTCGTGAAACTGAAGGAGCTTCCGGCAGCGGCTCGTATGCCGTTGATAAAGTTAGATAACATTGGTGTAGCATAGCGGTGACAAGGCGGCGAAGAGCAGCATCGTTTGGTGAGTCAGGTGAACTTGGAACTGCTTGAGGGGCTTGCACAAGCGCAGACGCGCATCGTGGGGCATGCGGAGGTGAAGGCGCACCAGAGAACGACTTGTTGGTGATGACGTCCGTGCGTCTTGCTTTGACGTTGACGTACAATTTTTCTAACTTCTACCAGATGTACCACAGCAAATACCTTCAGAGTACCTTATTGTTATGAGATATAGTTCAGAGGAACAAAGCATCTTCGTTGTAGGCGTTTCAGCGCGCTTCGACAACGCGACGGCATTACATGCAGGATCGAACTCGAAGGCACACTATCCCGTTGCATGAGAAGGCAGGTTGGAGGGGACAGTATTTTGAAGTTCAGTTATTTCTTCATTGTCACAAATATATGCGACATGTTCTTCTTCAGTACCTCGATCTGTGACCGGGCTAGCTCCAGGGCTCGATGCTACCCGAATTCCTACGCTTCGCTATGTAAAAATACAAAGAACAGAGACAACGCTAGGATACTGTGCTGCGCCCATACCTATGGGTGTAAACCAAGTAAAGTACGCCAACTTGTTAATGTTGATCAGTCTTCCAACGACGACGTCCGTAGTTATTCGCTGGACGATCGTGCGACTCAGTCAGCAACAGACGCGAACAGTCTCTCCTGCAGGCGGTGTTCGATAGCAAGCGCCCGACATCTTGACGGTTGACATTGCGAAGAGGCCGCATTTGCACAACACATCCAGTACAGCTCGGATCGGCATTGTGTTCGATTAGAGGCGAAGGATCATCTTGTTGGGATAGTGATCCGTTCACACTCTCAAGCTTATGCGGTCTGCCCCCATCATGCACACAGGCAGATGATGAGTGACCGCAGATCGTCCAGGGATTGAACGGTTGACTTTGCGATTGACGAGAGTTTGGCCTGCAGACCGTCGCTGAACTGAGCCTCCCCTAAGAGCCAGCTGTCGACTTCTCCCGTGACTCATCTGTAGAGACTACCCTCCGCTTTTCATGCTGGCTTTTCTCGTGGCGAGCTTGGTCGATGGCCGATCTCTGAGCGATACTGTCATCATGACTCCGCCATACAATGTTGGTACCCTCTGGCAATTTAAGGACCCGCCTAATTGTGTCCCGTATCTTGACGTTCTTCACACCATCGCTCTTGGTCCAGATGCTGAAGACATCCTCGCCACTTCGCACGCTCAGGACGAAGCCGCAAAACTCCTCACCAGCATCCAGGAATTGATCGCCAACAAGTGCTAGTAGAAGGTCCTCCCAATAGCGATCAGCTACGCCCTTTTTCAGGCGCATAATCCACTTCCCACCTCGCTTGTTCTCATCGTCCTCCCATACAGGCCGTATGCCTTGCTTGAACACGTGGTAGTCTGATACAGAGGGGAGACTTGAGGGACGCTTGAGGTGGGAGAAGACTTTCCAAAACTCTTGCGCCGTACTGAATTTACAAAGCGGCACGATGGACTTTTCGTAATCGACATTCTTGGCCGTTGGTGGGCGGTACCACACCGCCCAAGTGTATTTGAGCGGCCATGGCGCATTGAAATCTGGCGGCGCAGAAGGACTCGATGTGTTCTCCGGTATTGAGGCTGTGGATATCGACTCCTTGCGTATGCTATTGACCACCTTGCTTACGGGCTTGTCCTTTTTGTCAGAGGGCGTCGCAGGTGAAGGGGATGACATGGCGGCTGCTTTGAAGTCGAAAGCAGTGCCGGGCGTTTTGGGTGTCTTGGCCGCCGACCCAAAGGAAGCAAATGCGCCTGAGCCGAGCCCAAATGCAGAAGAGCCTCCGGTAGTAGGCGATGCTAAGCCACCCGGTGTCAAAGGCGAAATGGCGTTGAAAGGGTTTCGACCTCCGTGAGATGAATCGCCACCGAAGCGTTTGGTGGCAGAGACGGTGCGTTGGTGCGGCTCGGACTTTTCGCTGTTGTTTTCGGAATGTGACATGGAGAGGGAGAGCTTGCTGGTGCTGTTGGCGGCTGTCAGTCGAGAAAGCAAGGATGCGGGGACGCAGAAGCATACTTGGAGCGCCTAGTCCACAGATTCTCCCTGTTGTCCATTGGCAGCAATATCAAATGAGTATATAATACAAGGCAAGAAAGTTAAGTATCCAAGGCTTGGTGGGAGTAATGAGCGAACAAGCAGCAGAGGAGCTGGCGGGCTAGCGGCCAATGTGCGTCGAAAGATATGCGGGGTCTAGTTTGCGGTGATGGTTGTGTGCTACGGGAGGCAAGTCTGTCACGTGGTGTCGGTATGATACTGCGGAAAGATGTGGCGAAGGCGGAGCGTGTGTGAGTGTCGAGCGTGGTGGGAGGTATCGTGTGCAATGGCGGATAGTGGTGCGTTCTGAGAAAACGTTTGAGAGGTTGGCACTTGCAGCTCAGGCGCGCGCCTTCCGCGGCAAGGATGTGGCTTAGTCATCTACCGAGCTCGATAATCTCTTCTTCGCCTGCGCGCCCTTCCTCTTCTCTTCTTTAACACCGGCCTTTGACTCGTATCATTTGCCAGCTCGACACATCCTACTCAGCTGGCAACTCGGATAACTGGCCCAGAACGAGCCATCCTCTTCTAAAACCATCATCACGAGGGCCGCTTCGGCGGCTTCCATGATGCGGTGATGACCTGAAAGCAGGGACATTATTTTGTCACGCGCGCGACGCGTTGAGACTGCGAGCTGTCTCAGTCTCTTATTGTATGTGTGCTGCTATGATTTTTTTTTTTCGCGTCGCGGCTTGGGATGACTAGGTCCTCTGGACCACTTCTGGTAGTCTGAGTCTCAGCCAGATGTACACTGTCGCGTCTTCGCGATTTCTTGGTTGAGCTTGAAGCTCTAAGGCAAAGTCTGAAGCCCACTATTGTGCCACGCATTGATGAGGTATCTTTGGAGGCTCCGCTAATTGACCATCCAACAGTACTATTTGTTTGCAAGCGGTGAATTGGTTCATGGCAATCGCTGCCAAGATTGGGCACTGACTTCCAGTGTGGTTTCACCGTGTATTCCATCACCTCATGTCTCACGGCTTCATATGTTTTCTGGCACGAGCAGTGTCTTAGCGCCTTGCGTTTTGCGGAAGCTGTCTAACAATAGACAACGCTGGAGAGAATCTTGGCCGAGATTGGCAGACCATCCATCCATCCATCCATCCATCGCTTAACGGACATCTTTCGTAGACGCTAGGTGCCGAAGGAGCCGCTCGCTCTCTGAAGCAGAACAAAGAAATCAATGGAATCACAATTATACTTTGTACTTGGAGACGTGTTATGATGTTAGATCTCGTCTCCTGATACGCGCTTCTCCGAAAACTTGCATCTGGATACATCGCAAACTACAACGCGCGAACATAATATGGGAATACCAAGGTGTTTAAATAGCCGCGGCAGCCTCTCTATAATGAAGGGGATCATAGGCCGCACCTGCATGTGAATCAGAACTCGTGCGGGGTGCAAATGGTACCTGCCGTCTACGTCATATTTCCGTCCGTTCACAGGACAACGCACCCCACCACGCGCATTGCTTTCCTAGCCGTCCTAAACTAACGCCGTCGCCTCACCTGTCGCCCACCACCATACAAAGCTTGCTCGCCTCCCTCTCTGCCTTCCCACACACGACTACCGACCGTCGCAACACCGCTCCAATATCATCAAGATGACTGCGCAATCACCTCAAATGCATTCGCCGAGTTCGCATCCTGAGCGACCTAAGGGTGGGATCATACCATACCCCGCTATCTAGTGTACACATCGCTAACGAAGCCAGGTATTCTCAAGAATTCTGGCTCATACCGCTCCGACTCACAAACTTCCCCTACTAGCGAGCTCCCGCCAGCCGTAAGCCCAATAGCCGAGCGACCGCAGCTAGGTCGCGAAAAGTCAGAGAAGGACATCGTACTGGAAAACACACTGCGCAATGCTGGCGCCCACCGGAGATCCTCGTCAAACCCGCGCGGCATGGGTTCACGGCGTCAATCGGGCGTTGATCCCGCGGATGAGACTAGTCCACAGCTCAAGTGGGACGAGGCCAACCTTTACCTAAACGAGCAGAACCGCGACAGCACCATGAAGATCGATGAGCCCAAGACACCATACGCCAAGCAGTACGATCCCGCAGAGGATGAAGAGGAGGTCGAGATGCTGAACGCGGAGGAGCTCAAGGTCGACGAGCTGGATAAGCCAAAACGGAAGCCTAAGATTGATGACATACCCGAGTTCGATCTAGGACAGCCAGAGCTACAGGCGCGACACTCTCAAACGCCTGAGAGCGAGAAGAGAGTTATGGTCGAAGAAGGTATGGATACCGACGAAGGCTACCACGGCGAGCTCCTGCCCAATGCCTCGCAGGAAGAGAGGGAGAAGCATCGCAAGTTTGAGGAACTGCGCAAGAAGCACTACGAGATGAAAAACGTCAAGGATCTGCTTGGTCACCCAGACGATGACGAGGACGAAGACATGCCGACACGACCCAATGGTCAATAGGTGTATTTTACCTGCTTCGAGGTCCCCCGGCTTGTTCTTACGTGCTATAGTGGTAGCTGAGGTCGCTTTCAGAAAGGCGAATTATGGTCGCCTAGCGGCGTTGCACGAATTGATTTTGGCGGCATCAAGGTGGAGTTATCGGATTTCCGGCGCTATGGTAAAGCCCGCGGAGTACTTTACTATTTCGATTCGTAGTCTGTGCAATGAATGATGTTTTGATCTAGTTAACGTCGAGGGAATTTAAGGGTTACTTTGCATTGCGGAACGTGAAAACTGATGGACCATAAAATGCTATCAAACTCAAGCTACACCCTATTCCCTAAACTCCTTATCGACAGACTCGAAGTTCTCTAAGAAACTCTGGAAAGTAAACACACCCAGGCCAGGATCCAAACTTCCCGTCGTCGCCCTGATGGAATGCATACTCAACTGTGGAATTCCGCAGTCTACTGCCCTGATACCCGTCGCAGAGCTCAGCATCGGACCTACTGTGCCTCCACTCCTGCTATCGTTTCGAATCTGGAAGACCTGGAGTTTGGGATCGGCCTTGCGCACGCCGATATCGCGGTCTACGCAGCGTTGCAGGATAGCAGTAGACACAGCATCAGTCGTCATGTGTGCGTTTGAATCCGCAGAGATAGCGGGACCGACATTGAGACGCGGAGAGTGGTTTTCAAGGTACGCGTTGAGGAAGTTGGGGTTCACAGCGTGGATCACATCGCTGGAGACGAGGAAAGAGTTTGCATATGTCCTGCTCAAGGCGCTGCTTGTCTTTCCGTTGGAAGCGAATTCCTCAACGATGCGCTCCATGACGCTAGGAAGGAAGTTGCCGTGAGCACCTTGTCGGAGTAGCGACCCGACTTCTTCGTCGTCGAAGACGGCGACCATGCGGATCTGGGAGGAAGTAGAGAGGGATGCGCTGGAGTTGAGGAGAGCCTGGATCGCAGCCCAAGAGCAGAGCTTATCATCGATTCGACCGGCGAAGATGAACTCGCGGTCGAGCCCACCGGTTTGTGCGGGCTGTGTGTCGAAGAGCTCGAGCTCCCAGTTAACGATGGATGAATCTATTACATGTTAGCGTTCTACCGGACTGTCTAACAGTAATGACACGTACAGTCAGTGATGCCGAGTTCGCTCGAGATGACCTTTACAAGCCTCTCAGGCTGGGTAGCCGTAAAGGCGCCCTCTCCACCCAGTACACTGGCTTTCGAGTCTCCCTCCTCGTTGTTTGATGAACTGCCCATATCGCTGTTATCTAGACCCATGATAGGCACCATCTGCGTTTCCTTGTTGAAGGGGCCATTCGCGGCAGCACCAAAGTGGGGAGCCAGCGTCGGAATCCTTGCGATCGGCCAGTCAAGCTTGACAAGCTTGGTGACAATCTTCCCGTTTTCCTTCACGAGCACTCTTCCGCCAATACCAAGATCGCGGTCCCACCAGGTGTCGCTCAATGCACCGGCATAAGGCGCGACACCAAGCTGTACATAGCCCGACTTGTTGCGGAGCTTGGATATGGGCTTCAGCTTCGCTGTAAGGGCGTCGATATGTCCAGCCAAAATGGCAGCTCCGTTTCCGGACGCGTAGTTGTCACCGATAGCAAAGGCGATGAGCGAACTTCCGTTTCGCTCGACATAGTATTTGCCTCCAGCCTTCAGCTCCCACGAATCGCGCTCTGACAGTTTCTTGTATCCGTCTTTCTCAAGATCCTGGGCGACAGCGTCGACGGCGTGGAAGATGGTAGGGTTATGCGTCATGTAGTCGGTGAAGGGCTTCGTGTAGCGTGCCGGATCCTCCTTTGATCGAGCGGGAACAGGAATCCAGCAATGGGAAGGCGTCGGCTTCGGCATCTCGATCTCCTTCTCGACTTGTTCAACTGGGACCTCTGGTATCTTGGGTGGTACAGGTGGCGGGTTTTGGTATGTCGACGGCGCCGGATAGTCTTCGTCGGCAACATCGATGAGGTTGGGATACGTCGCGGCGATGCTGTGACGGTTACGATAGTCGGAAACGACTTGACTCCTCCATCCTCTTTCCGCGGTTCGATCTAGCCGTTGTCGATGCGGTAGCGACGTAGTCGTATGAGCGCGGCCAAGTGTTGTCGAGTGCGAGTGTCGTAGCGGGCGGGGCGGTGACGGATCCGCGTACAGGTCAGCGTTCGAAGTTGCCTTGCGGAGGCTGGGATGGTTCCTTGTCATCTTTGAGGTTTCGTGTAATATCGATGAAGCTTGAGACAAAGTGAGAGAAGTGTATAAGACGACTGTCGAGAGCGAAGCTGTGTTGTCGTAGTACAGCTGGAGCTGCCAGCGCCACAAATGAGGCGGAGGCTTTCCCCTTTCGGACAGCTCCGGACGCTTCGCCGCAGATAACACGCTAGCTATCAGCCAAATCGATAGTTCCAACATCACAAATAAGAAAGTTATCAACATAGCATCGTGCGCTTTTGGGAATTTGGTTGCTTGGCTTGGAAGCTGAGCCGTAAATAACGGGCATCCAATCCATGGAATGCATGACAATTATACTGAGCTTGTTGTGGAAGAGACGATACCTCAATTCCAGATCGCAAAGCGACCGATTCGCGCAACACTCACCCTCATATCGCCAGCCACCTGATGTAACTACTCTCGATTATTCTTCGATCGGGATTGCGTCGTACGGTTGTTCGAGTGGAGTACTGCCGACGGACACTGCGACACTACGAATTGACCGAAGTCTTCCATATACAAGTTTCAAACGATGACCCAGTGGACTTAGCTCATTCCAACTAACATCATTTTAATCTCCCAACCATAATGCTACGCGTTGTCCTTCCTTGCCACGTCGCTCACCGCTTCATCAGCAAGCCGACCATCCGCCGTCTTCGCAGGCCCATGGTCGCTCATGCGTTCATCGATGGGCCTCTCAGGAACAAGGAATGTGGCTGCGAACGTCGATGGGATTGTGATGGTAAACATAACGAAGGCAACGATGAGGTTTGCCATAGGCTCGATCTTGGCAGCACCAATGCCAAAAGCGAGACAAGATCCAACCGACTCGAATGAACGCAATAGGCCGACCGCGAGAGTAAGAGTCTCAATATCGTCGAAAAAAGCTCCTAGGATCCAATAGACGAACATGTAATGGGACTCATTCATAAAGCTGTACATGATCAGTTTTCGTTGCGTCCACGATGCAGGCGAACTTACCGAAAGAGTACGTTGACAGCGAACCCACGTCCAAAACCTGGTAGATCCCAGTCAAGTGTCACCTTTGAGCCGGCGTACATTTTCTCGTTGGCGACTTGCCAGCCGAACAAACCCAGCATAAGCAACGAAAAAATTCCCCATGTGACCTTCGCGAGCGTTGGACGACTTACGAACTTCGTATCGTAGAGCCAGCCCCAAAATATATTGGCGACTGTCGCTGCGACCCCAGAAGTCAAGGATCCTAATGTCCTCGCACGGACTGAGAAGTACTTGGTAAGGTATATGCCCTGATACGTGTTGTTCCAGTTGAATCCGATCATTACCGGTATGAGCAAGAAGAAACGCCTATCACGAAGTAAATCCCACCATCTTTGTACTTCCTTCATGACAGCCTTGTTCTTCGTCGGATCCGGAACTATGCGGCCATCGCGATGATAAACTTTGTGAGGTGGTGACACAAGGAGGGCCAGCGGAAGGCCGAGGCATTGAAGTGCGATCAAAACAATGTAGGTCGTGTACCCAACTTTTCCACGTTGTCCGCTCTTGTAGTTGAGGGAAAGCTGAATCGAGGAACCGATGAGCTGACCAAGTTCTCGCAGACCAAGCCAGATGCCAGTAAACTTTCCTCGGTTATGTACGTCGGCGTAACCTAGTGCAATCGCACCTTCAGAAGCCCAGAGTGCGGATGCTGCGATACCGCATGTTGCGCCACCAAACAACACGAACCATTCCACCCCGTACCGGTTGTTCACTACGATATTAGCATACCCTTTATTGTTCCCACGTTTTTTTCTTGCGTACCGTATAGAGAAGCAGAGTAGGGCGCATACCCGAGCGTTCCCAAGAAAAGCACGTTCTTCAAGCCGAACTTGTTGGCGAGTATGGCGAAGAAAGAGCAGCCGAAGACCATTATACCGAATGTTAGGGAATTGGCACCATTGACCAGGTATGGCTCTTGCTGGCCACCTGCACCAACATCTATAAGAATTAGACGGAACCAAGATGATAAAAGGGTAATTGAGGTCATACTGTTGAGTGCGTTCCAGATACCAGGTTGTGTAAAGCTGATCATACCAACAACGATGACATTGAACAATGGGCTTCTATACCATCGTGTGAATCTGGAGACGCGCTTGGGGATGTTTCCATCCACATTGCCAATCTCCTGTTTGGACGTCATGTTGTAAATCAAGCGACGTACCATCCTAATACTCGCAATTCACCACATGCTGGCCTTATATACTTTGCCTTAGACATTCGGCACTAATGCACTATTCTCCATTCGTGCCTTGCTTGTCAAAAGATACATTCTGCCGACAATGAGGCTATCAAAAGTGGGTAGGTGCCCCTCCCATAGCGTTCAGAGTGGTAAAGAACGCATGTCGTGATGCGGTGCAGCGATGAGACCATTCGTGCCAAGTTAAGCGAGCAGGCTTGGTATGATCTTGAAGCCCAGTTCACCTACCAATCTCCAACCCACGCACGGTCGAAATTTTCTGGGCTTGATATACCCTGTTAAACACTGATAAGCTCCCGTGATGAGAGGCGCTAGAGACTCGGAAGCTCGTATCTTGTTCAAAATGCTAGGAAGGTACTCGCAACCCGCTGCTATATTCCTACAAGGCGATCCATCCTGATCTTTGTATGAGCGCGCGTAGAGATATTGGTGCGCAATCCAATATGCTGGCACGTTAGAAAGTGTATGTAAACTTTCTAATGTTTAGGTGCTGGCACTGCATGGTTGTTTGCGCGCATGCGCTCTAAGCTGGTCAAAATAAATGGAAAGGGTGAAGAATTAGCTTCTGTAATCGCATCAGGTCGACTCGATGTCGTGCTCTAGGCACATGGTGGATGCGCATACGGTCGAGGCTAAACGAGTGTGTGTCAGCCGATGCTCTTTCGTTGTACTCCGCCGACTTCTTCCCTCCGTCATTCTTCCCCGCTCTCCTTCGACTCCCTGGTTTCACAAGACATACCTGATCCTCAATAATGCTCTGCTCGAACCTTGGCCCGCTCATCGCAACTTCCCTCGGATTCTGACTCCGCGACCAGATACCCTTGTAGTTCGGCGCCTGTGTAACCCTCATCTTCTCGGCCTCCTCTGGAGACTCCTGCAAAACCTTGTCGAAAGCGCCCTCAGAAGAGGTAGGGACCGCATTGGTCTCGGAGACGTTTGGCTTTGCATCGCGCTTGACGGGGTCGTTGGCGGGGACCTGGTTGCTGGTGGTCGCGGTAGAGGTGTAGCGGACGAAGGAGCGGGAGGTGGCCGCTACGCTACGGGAGCGCAGGGCACGAAGAGTGGTTGGGAGCATATCCGGCGAGGTGTTGGTGCAGACGGGCTGCGCAATTGCTTGGAAAAGATAACCGTTTGGATGATGAAGTTGAGCTTCCGAGGGTTCACGCTAGATACTTACATAAGCGACTGGTGTTATTGGCCAAATCTATCCGTGCTCCCTTCACTCTCAACCCCCAATGAACATATACCTTGATTAACATATCCGAGAAGCCGCTCACGAATAAGGCTCTAAGGAGCATATTTCCAGTGTATCAATTACGCACAAGGCTCAAAGCTACAAAGACTTGGTCAACGCGTTTCATTTGAAATTCAGGATAACAGATAGTCGGACAGGACTTCTTCTTGTATTTCAACACGCACAGTATCAAGTATTTCGATAGTCTCAAGGCTTATTCCAGGCCACCACGAAGGAGATTGCATCCTGCATCATAAGGACAAATGTTGGTCGATGGGCTTGTAAAATTTTGGTAAGCACTGATTGCTAGTGACTTTAGCACGGCCGGCCATACTACACAGCGAAACTACGAGTCGCCAGACTACAAAAAGAAAGACGTACTGCTTACAGAGTAAGAAGATTGAGCCAAGAACGAAATATGAAGCAGAAACGCTAGAGATTTAGCATTCTTCAAGCATTATTTCTCATAGCGCGATTTGGTCTTTGGTGGACTAAGCGGTAAGTATGAACCGCTATACCTATACAACAGAATAGAGCGCCCACGGGTGTAGAGACATACCCAGAAATGACGCCCACACGCTGGTATGATAGCCGAGTCGGAGATCGGCTCTCCGCTAAGCCCGGACCCTTACCCAACCTCGAACTCCAACACATTAGAACCGGTATCACACCAAATCCAAATCCCAAATATATACAGTACTTTCCAACATGGTCGGCTCGATACCAAACGACATCTTCCAGTTCTCCACTTACTCAGCCCTCAACGCCGGCTTCAACCAAGGTCAACCACGGACCGCAGACCTGACTTCCCATGGCACTGATGGCATTGGTGTCTATGAGGATGGAAGTCTTATGATTCTGAAAGACCGACAAGCATACGCACTCACCAAAGATGGCAAAGCAAAACCAGCGCCCATGAACGCACGTCTCCCTCTCGCATTAGTTACAGTCTACCAACCAAGTTTCCGCCTGAAGATTCCGTCGATTTCATTGGAAGCCTTCGACGAGCTCGTCTCGTCCAATGATGTGGGTCCAGCCAAAGGTATCAACACTCTCATGCCCTTTAAGATCGCCGGTCATTTCGATTCAATAGAGTTTGAAGATGGGCCCAGCAGGAGCGCAATCGATGGCACGGTATTTGGTTATGTGGTACCAGCTTGGATGAAGGCTATTAGTGGACCGCGGATTCATGCACATTTCTTGGATGCCAGTGAAGAGGTTGGAGGGAAGATCACGGATTTTATGATGGCCGAGGAAGCTGTGTTGAGTTTTGCCAAATGTGGAAGGTTTCACCTGGGTTTCCCACAGGGTGAAGAGTGGGAGGAAATAAAGTTGTAAATGGAGAAGTGTGAGATGGTGCGGGTGTACAATGAAGCATTGGTCATGACGCCTTATTAGCATCTCATATTCACTCTAATGCACAAACGATTACCAGGCACTCCTATATCTACACCTCACCATCCATGACATCGTTCTTCTTCTCCGTCTTCTGCGCTTTCTCCATCATCTCTGCCTCTCTCT
>Ga0181465_100800_pt1 | contig 13294 bp, 11 predicted proteins | sample InSIn3gowninarea_FD_119076 | JGI IMG/M metagenome (GOLD analysis project Ga0181465, IMG submission 119076) | Clean room microbial communities from NASA Spacecraft Assembly Facility at Jet Propulsion Laboratory, Pasadena, California, USA -... ... | reverse complement strand
TATAACTTTGCTGAACAAGCTGGCTCGTGATGAGGCCCCTTTTCTTTTGATTGTAACAATCTTGATTCATTGCCCTGTTGTGGTAAGCAGTTTTGGCAAAGTCAGCAAGCTACAATATCTTATGATCATGATAAGTCGGCTTGTGATGAGACCTCTTATTCTTTAAGTTAAAGTGTATCACTGGATTATTCCTTGAAGCTCGTGATTCTCTAGGTGGGGAGGAAGTAATTGTTTCCTTAAGAATAGCTCTGGACGACAATTGTAGAGTTTTCGGAAAGAGCTTTTCTTCAGAGAATCTTTGTTTTGTTTCTAATACCTTTCATTTGACTGATATAAAACAAATTCCCATTAAAGGTTGCTTTTTATCAAAATTTGTAAGGTTGAAACTAATATCATTTTCAGGTTTATAGCCTTTGACTGTACCTTTCAATAATAATGACCGATTTTCTAAATCAATTCTATTTATACAAGCGAAAAACAAAATCTAAAAGAAATACTTGTCTTTTTCGTGAATTCCAAATGCAACCATTTACAACTGGTTTTATTATCAAAATAAAGGAAAAGCTAATTTACAAAAATAGAAGAATGATCTCCTATGGAAAGTATTTTTTGAGGATTTTCCCATTAACAGGTAAAGATTCTATTTTTCCTGTTAAATCCTATAACATTAAAGTAGATGGACCTATGATTTCTGCTATTTGGAAAGGGCCAAGCCACATTCGTTGGAATTTCGTATGTTTGCCCTTTTCCTTGTGAGCCTTATCCCATTTTAAAACTAAATCTCCAATCTGAAAGTCCTTTCTGGATATCATGTATGAATCGAAAGAAGCATTTACCAATGCTTGGTGATGAGCATGAGTTATTTTAGCCTGTTCTCATTGCTCTTCTAGCTTAAGGATTTGCAGCTGCCTTAGTTGTAAGGAAGAAGTTGGTGTTTCGTCAATAAATTGAACTAAGGCCAAAGAGGGAATCGCTAGATGAGTTGGAAGGACCACTCCTTTCCCATAAACTAAATTAAAGGGAAGTGCCAATGGAAGCTTTATGCGTTATTTGGTATGCCTATAGAGCATATTTTAAGGATTTGTGCCAATTCTTATGAGTTTGATCGATGATTCGCTTAATGATTCTGATTAAGTTTTTATTTGTTGATTCAGCTAACCTGTTCCCCTATGGGTAATAATTGGCAGAGTAATTAAGCTTAAAACCTCTTTTGAGCGCAAATTCAGTCATAGCATTGCCAGAAAAATACGATGCATTATCAAACATTAAAGCAGGGGGTAAACCAAACTTGGTGATTATGAACTGATCTATGAAATCAATGATGTGTTCAGCATTAGCTGTCTTGAGAGGAACTGCTTCTACCCATTTATTGAAATAATCTATAGCTGTGAGGATATACATATGTTGTTTACGAGAGTGAGGAACGATCTCACCTATTATATCCAATGCCCATTGACCAAAGGGTTGATCGATATTGACTGGTTGCAAAGGCAACGATGGTTTCTTTTATCTCCCAGCAGCAGTTTGACAAACTTGACATTTCCTTACATAGCTATGCGCATCTTTGAATAGTGTAGGCCAGTAATACCCTACTTTCAAGATTTTATGTGCTGTAGTATCTCCAGCATAATGTCCACCTACTGGTCCATCATGGAGTTCCTGCAACACCTTTTCAGCTTCAGATTTCTCGAGACATCGAAGGAGAACAAAATCATAATTCATCCTAAAAAGTACATCATTTACGAGTTGATATTGCTTAGCCTTCAACCTTAGGGCTCTTTTCTTTGTATAATCGAGGTTTGAAGGAGCATATCCATTCTTTAGATAAAATATGATATCAGCGTATAATGATTCAATATTGTTTAGGATTACCTCATACATTTGTACTTCTGCAGATGTATTTCGGAAATAAGCGATGCTCTAGCCAGCGTTTTGCAAAAGCATTGACCTTTTACAATATTTGCTGGTTTGATTTCAGCGTCGTATTCTTGTAAGGCAGTAACCCAATTTGCTCTTTTCTCACCCACGTCCTTCTGTACTAAGAGAGTTCTTAACACTGGAAACGGTACTATGATTTTTGTATGGGTTTTAAGTAGGAAGGGTTTGAAATGTTTGATTGCTTTGAAAACAACATAAGCTTACTTCTCGACATCAGAATAATTTAATTCGGCCCCCTGTAGATTTGAACTGAAAAAGGCAATTGGGGCTTCCGCCTTATCTTGATTTGCTTGAGTGAGTATCGCAGCATATGATCTATTAGAGGCAAATGTGTACAAAATGAAAGGATCGGAGAAATTTGGAGTTGCTAAAGATGGGGTGTTTACAATTGCTTGTTTAATCAAATTGAATGCTTCATATTCCTCTTGACCCCATTTGAAGATGGAATTCTTTTTAATCATCGCTTGTAAAGGAGACACGATCCTTGAAAAGTTTGGAACAAATCTCTTAACAAAATTAATCTGGCCAAGGAAGGATTGCATAGCTTTCTTATTGTGAGGCAAGGGTATTTCGGAAATCTCCTTGATTCTGTCGGGATCAATATGGATTCCAGCTTTTGACAATATAAATCCAAGAAGTTTTCCTTTACTCAATGCGAAAAAGGACTTTTTTGAATTAAGTGATATCCCATACCTTTGGCAACATTGGAAGATCTGTTTTAAATCTTTGAGATGATTACCACGTTTTTTAGAATATAGAGTTATATCATCCAAGTAGATTACTACTGATTTGTTTACTAATCCCTTAAATGCAATGTCCATGGCCCTTTGAAATGTGGTGCTAGCGTTGATCAAACCAAAAGGCAATTTTCGATATGCATAAGTACCCCATTTGGTTCTGAACGTGGTCTTTAATTGATCATCAGGATGGACCAAAACTTGGTTGTAGTTGGAGAAAACATCCAAAAAGGACATTAATTCTGATCCTGGAACTCCTTGTAATATTTGCTCCATGGGAGGCAAAGGAAAATTATCTTTTTGGCAGGCTTTGTTAAGATTCGAAAGTCAATGCAAATTCTAATGTCTCCGTTTTTCTTTCTAACGGGAACCATATTGGAAACCTATCTAGAATGTCGAATGGGGAAAATGATTTTGGCTTTCAATAATTTATTGAGCTCAAACTTAATCTGATTTTCTAGATTAGGATGGATCTTTCTCATCTTTTGCTGGACAGGTTTCTCATCGTTTATCATTGGGATAGTATGCTGAATGATAGAAGTGTCGTAAGTCTTAAGTTCATTATAGTTACAGGCAAAGATACTTTTGTATTTTTCAAGAGACAAACATATGCTAATCTTTCTTCAGGGGCTAGGCCAAGACCTAGATAGATATTCTGCGGCTTGGTATCAATTCCTAGATTTACTAATTCATAGTTCAGAGTTGAATTTTGAAGTTTTGAATTAGTATATCTTTTGAATCGGTCTTTCAAATCATATAGGTCTTCCAATTTGACTACTGATTTTGGCATAGCATTATTAGTGCTATCTTGTTGCAACTGTTTGTCATGTTGGTGTTAAGCCTCAAACCTGCACTCATTTACCTATCCTCCCAACAGCCTTTTTCTACTCACTGCTCTCTTTTGCCATCATTTCCTCCATTAACTTGTTCAATTCATTACATTATATGTCTTTTAACATGATTTGTTGACTGTGCTAATGGTTGACTGTTTGTTTAGACTTTTGGTACAAATACAACGATTCCGCAACTAATACAGAGATTCCGCAGCTGATCTGCAATTCCGCAGCTGTTCAGAGATTCCGTAGCCTTTTTCTTGTTTGCTATGATCCACGTGTCCTCTAAAGGAACGGGCCACATGGGCAAGTTGGTATGACTGTTTACATGGTTCGTATGCTATCAGCCAAGCCAACTCGGTCCTATATACCTCCGGTCAACGCAGATCCAACCACGGTCAAACAGCAAGGTTTCAAGCCGTGGCACGGCTCTGCGTGAGCTGGTGAAGCACGGAACCACAGCTGGCACCTTCTTCAGGCCACGAAGATGGCAGGGGACAGAATCTAACTGTGGATTTACTGACCATGATGACCGTTTCCTCAAACAGTGCACGGTGCTGCTGCGTGTCTGTTACATAGTTAATTAGTCAGCTGTTTGTAGCCTAGTTTACGCAGAAGACAGTTTGTCTTTGCTGCTATAAATAAAGCGTTTGCATACGCTTCATAGTTAGTCTTTTAAGTTAATCTTCAAGTTAGTTTTTGTTGTAATCCTTTTTGTTTATAAAACTCTGTTTTCAAGACTGTTTTATACAGCGTTTTGCTTATGTATTTTGTGACATGCTGAGTTAATATCAAGACGACTGTTTTGCTCATAACCGTGTAGCTGATCTTTAATTGGTTGAGTGGATGGAGGGCCCCCGTCTACCACAACCTATGTATAGTAGTCTTTAATTTCATTTTCCTGCACTTCTTTCTTTTTGTTTTCATTTTCACATGTATAATATTGTACAGTTTGATTTCTGCAATTTTCATTTCTTTTGACATGTATAATAATGTACAGTTTGAATTTATGCCTTTACATTTCCAGCACTTTTCAGAACTGATCAGTTTGTTTATGCAGGTGTGTTAGGAGCCCGGGATAGTGTGTTTTTCATTCTTTTAACACTAGTGGTATTTGAAGTTGTCATATCTCAAACTGCTGATTTTTACCTTGACTTGCAGCATTAGTTTCATTGCTTAGTTTCTTTTATCAAGTCTTGACAAGTTGCTTGCTAATCTTTTGATGGTCTTCTTATCACAACCACTAAATTTTTATGGGACCAAAATATCATTTGATTGCAGCTTGATTTAATTAGTTTTTAGGCTCATATTGCTTACTCATTCTTGACTCTCTTTCACATGAACAATTTCAGCTAAAGGCAGAATGTTAAGGAAGAATGAAGTAGTATGATTTGTCACTTAAATTTTGAATTTCAATAGAGGAGTTAAAATAGTGTTTTCACTTTCAATTGGGTTAATATAGATGTTATTTTTATTCTTGTCAGCAGAAGAGGTAGTGGACTAGTGCCATTAGTCATTTGGTTTGATGCTTTACTTTCATTTGCAGCTTTAATTTCATTCCAAGTTACTATTTAAGCTTTCTCTTTTAAGTTCAAGAAGCATTTAGAAATCACCTTGTGCACACACATTCACTCACTTGTTTATAAATCCATCACTTCATCTTAGGAAGATAAATCAAACACAAGCTAAAAAGACAAAAAAAAAAACGACAAAAAGAATTAGGAAAGGTTGCTTAAGTATATATTGTACACTTCACTTCATCAGCTTACGAGCCCCGGGTTGACAATTAATGATAGCAATTTAGACAACACTAAATTGACCAAACATTTTGGCGCCGTTGCCGGGGAAGTGAAATTAAGTAGCCATATTCTTAGAAAAAAAAAAACAAAATTTCAAGAAGAGAATTTGATAACCTATCAAAGTATGCTCTCCTCTTGCACTTGAAGTGATCTGGAGGATCAGAAAAGAGAAAGTTATTGATTTAGTAGTTTCTTGAGTATGCTCTCTTCTTGCACCTAGAGTGACCTGGAAGATCAGAAAAAGAACTATTAACTCGACTTGAAGAAATAAAAATGACATGCATAGAGCTAGAGATTCTAGGGGAAGGTTTTTAGCCAGGGCTAAGAGTTCGATTTTTACAAGTCCATCCACTTCAAGGGAAAGACAAGAGACATCTTCATCTCCAACCCATACTCCTAGTCCTAGGGTCTCTGGAATTCCAGAAGCAGTAGTTGACTCACCTTCACCATCTATCGAGTCTGAGTTAGGTAGAGATCCTTTTCTTCTTTCTTCAGGAGGACCAATTATAATTGAAGAAGTAGAAACACCTGAGGAAGAGGAAGGAGGAATATCTCCTCGTTCGCCATTTGTAGAAGAACCTGAGGACCTTGAAACCTTTAGGGGAACCATCATGACTGAAGAACGAACTAATGGGCTTGGTAGAGGAGGTAGAGGAGGTGGAAGAGGAAATAATGGAGGCGGTAGAGGTAATATTGGAGGAAATGCAGAGGGAGACAACTCCTTTGGATTTCCTATAGTTGATGAAGAATCTCGAGCAACCATGAAAAACATCTCATCCTCTGTCCTCCCAAACTTTCATGGGGAAAGAAATGAGGACCCTGAAACATTTCTATTTGAGTTTGAGGTCGTATGTCGAACTTATGATTATCTAGAGGATTCTCAAAAACTCAAACTGTTTCCCTCCACATTGAAAGGAGCAGCTTTGAAATGGTTCATGGGGTTAGTCCCTCAATCCATTAGGACATGGAATGACATGAAACAAACATTCTTGGATAGGTACCTAGACTATTGTATGCCCACCAATCACAAGGATGAGGTATTCAAAATGGTACAAAGAGAAGATGAAAATCTAGAGGAAATACTTGAAAGATTCCAATACAACCTGAAAAGAGCAAAAATGAGCAATGTAGATCAGGAAACCTTAAAAGCCCTTTTATTAAAAGCTATCAGAGATGAATGGATAGATATTTTGAACATGATGGGGAAAGGAGATATATCTCAACTTTCACTCAATGATATAGCTGACCTATGTATTCATCTCTCGAGGGGAAAATCCAAAACCAAAACAGGGCCTAGAGATCCTTCTCTCATTAGAGCGAATAAATCTGCAACTGGTTCAGTAAGCAGGGCAGAAATTGGCAACATGCTGGATGAATTTAAAACTGATATCTTAGGAAGTCTCAGTGAACAATTAGACACCCTTAAGATACATAATAAACAGAAAGCAGAGGCCGAGGCTTTGGCCATCTTTTGCCCAAAATGCCGAAAAAAACATGCTCTAAGGGAATGCCCCTTAGATGCAAAGGTTGTAGATACATGTGTAATCTGCTCTGAAAATCATGAGACCAAGGACTGTCCTTCAATCCCTGGCCTTAAAACTGTCTTTCAAGAAGACCCAAACACACTTGAATCTCTCTGTTTTGTTGCAAGGTGACCTTGGCAAGGACAAAAAAATCAAGGGTTTAATAACTCTATGAACTTTCAAAACCAGCCAAATTGGAATCCTTGGCAACAATCGTGGCCCCAATCTCAGAATCCTTTCCAAGCATGGGCGCAAGGAATGCAAAATCCTTATGGGAGATTCTCTCAATTCTACCAATATCCCCCATCCTTTCCAAATCAACAAGTTCCACAACTTCCAAACCAAAATCCATTGTTATCATTACCATTCCCTCAACAACAACAACAACCATCTCAACAACAACAACAACTCTTGCTTCCATTCCAACAAAAGTCAAATCAACTTCCTTCTCAGCCATTGCCAAACCCCAACAATAAAAACCCTCAAAATGCCTATATGGTAGAAGGACAACAGTTTCCTACCTATATGATTGTTCCTCTCAATGATGTACAACTCAGATCAGGTAGAATTTTAGATAAACCTTCTACAAATGCCCAAAAACAAAACATTTTTGAGGAATAATCTCTTGAAGCAAATAAAGGTTCTGAAGCATCTCTTCAAAACCCTGAAATTCAAAATGGAAAAGAAAAAGAAATAACTCCCACAACTCCCATAGTTGAGCAACCTACATCTTCATCCACTCCTCCTTTTCCTGAGAGATTGCAAATCGACAAGGGAGTGGAAAAATAAATTTGGTTGCCTGACTATAACTTTCTAGATGAATTGAAGAATGTCTGTATCAAGATTCCCTTGTTACAAGCCATTAAAGAGATTCCCATTCTAGCAAAGATAATAAAGGAGTTGAGTCTTAAGAAAACAGGAAAGAGACCCAGAGATACCAGAAGAATTCATCTGGTAGGAAAAATTGCAGACATCATGATGGGTAAAATTACCATGCAGAAGTATGTAGATCCCGGTAGTCCTATTGTCAAAACACATATCAATGGGATTGAAATCCCAAATACTTTGATTGACTTAGGAGCCGCTATCAACATTATGAGTAGACAGACCATGGACCAGTTAAAACTTCCTAACCTTCTCTTTACACCTACTTTACTGCAACTTGCAGATCGATCAATCATTAAACCTGATGGTGTATTGGAAGACATTCCAGTCTCCTTAGATTCTTGGGAATATCCAGTTGATTTTATGATTTTAACTCCCAAGAACAATCTAGGAGGACATCCTCTTATTTTAGGAAGACCTTGGCTAGCAACCGCTGATGCTTTTATTAGTTGTAGGTCTGGGGACATGTATATTTCAGATGGTAATTCAACAAAGAAATTCAACTTGTATCCTCCAGCAAAGGCAATAACAGAAATAGGAGAAGATGAGTGGGTCGATGATGAAGATACTATACAACCTGTCCTTACCATCTCTGAGATTAGTGAGGATAGTCAAATTCTAAACACATTAGAAAACTTTGGAACATCTTCGGAATATGACTATACACAGTTTCAGTTGGTTGCTGACATTGAGTATCTCTCCTCTAGACAAATGTCTCTCTTCTCTATGGAAGAGTTTGGTAGTTCTACCGTTGAGATCCTTCCAGGAAAAACATTGAACATCAACAGAAACTTGGAAAGATCACAACAAGAAAAGTTAACCAAACTCTTGCAAAAGCATTCTGCTACATTTGCATGGGAATACACCGACATGAAAGGAATTGATCCTAAGACTTGTATTCATCACATCTATATTGAAGAAAACAGCAGACCTATTAGAAAACCTCAGAGAAGGATGAATCCAAACCTTAGGGAAATCGTGAAAGAAGAACTCCAGAAATTACTCAAGGTAAACTTCATTTACCCAATTTCAGATAGCCAATGGGTTTCTCCCTTGGTTATAGTACCTAAAAAGAATGGTAAATGGAGAGTTTGCATTGATTATCGAGAATTGAACAAGGCAACCTTGAAGGATCATTTTCCTCTACCTTTTATTGATCAGGTACTAGACACTCTAGCAGGTAAAAAGTATTTTTCATTCTTGGATGGTTTTAGTGGGTATAATCAAATTCAGGTAGCACCTGAAGATCAGGATAAGACCACATTCACCTGTCCATGGTGAACTTTTTCCTACCGAGTACTTCCTTTTGGATTTTGCAATGCACCTACTACATTTCAAAGGGTTGTATTAGGTATCTTTTCAGATCTAATCCATGATTGTGTAGAGGTTTATATGGATGATTTTACAGTTTACGGTAATACATTTGAAGAAGCATTAGAAAATTTGGAAAAAGTACTGATAATATGTAAAGAAACAAATCTTTCTTTAAGTCATGAAAAATGTTTTATGATGTTTATTGAAGGGATTGTTTTAGGACATCATATTTCGGGAGATGGGATTAAGGTTGATAGATCAAAAGTCGAAGTCATCTCCAAGTTACCTATTCCAAACTGTCAAAAGGATGTTAGGAGTTTTCTTGGGTTTACTGGGTATTATAGAAGATTTATTGAAAACTTCACAAAAATAGCATCCCCGCTCTTCAAATTACTTACCAAGGACTGTGAATTCAGATGGGATCGAGAATGCCAATCTGCGTTTGAAGCTTTAAAAGCTAGGATATCTGAAGCACCCATTCTAAGAGGGCCAAATTGGAAACTCCCTTTCCATATTTCTACAGATGCTTCAGATACAACTCTAGGAGCTGTATTGGGACAAAAGGATTTGGTCCCTTATGCGATTTACTACACCAGTAAAAATTTGACTCCCCCTGAGTTAAATTATACTGTGACAGAAAAAGAATTCTTAGTTGTGGTACATGCGATCAATAAGTTTAGACACTACATAACCGGCTATGAAACTTTTTTTCATACTGATCATTCTGCCATAAGATATTTAATGAAAAAACATGTTACTAATGGCAGAGTTACCAGGTGGCTTTTACTTTTACAAGAATTCAATATTACCGTGTTAGATCGACCAGGAAAACAAAATACGGTAGCTGATTTCTTGTCTAGAATCCAAAATACTAACGAAGATTCTCCTCTAGAGGATAAGTTTCCAGATGAATATTTGTTTGCAATAACTACTAAAACCCCTTGGTATGCAGATATTGCTAATTATTTGGTTACAGGGAAACTACCTCCACATCTTTTTCCTAGTGAAAGGAGAAAGATTATTCAGTAGAGTTCAAGTTATTCATGGATTTCTAATGAATTGTTCAAAACAGGGCTAGACTGTGTGATCAGAAGATGTGTTCGGGAAGATGAAATGCCTGACATCCTGAAGGCATGCCATGATGAGCCATGCGGTGGACACTTTGCTGACAAGAGAACAACTTATAAAATATTTTCTTTGGGATATTATTGGCCTACTCTCTTTAAAGATGCAAAACAATATGTCAGAAGGTGTGACAGCTGCCAAAGAATTGGGAGACCAACTCTTTCAAGTGAAATGCCATTGCAGCCACAGGTACTCATTGAACCTTTTGAAAAATGGGCTTTAGATTTCATTGGACCCATTAGTCCGCCATCTAAGCAAAAGAAGTATATATTGGTCTGCACTGATTATGTTACTAAGTGGGTAGAAGCAAAAGCTTTACCTTCTGCCGCTGAAAATTCAGTTGTTCAATTTCTTTTTGAGGATATTTTCACTCGTTTTGGTGTCCCAAGAGAAATTGTGACAGATCAGGGAAGCCAATTCACATCCAATTTGATGGAGAAGCTGATGGAAGAATAAAAAGTCAAGCATAGAACATCTAATCCTTACCATCCGCAAGCAAATGGTCAAGTGGAATCTACAAATAAAGTCCTTGAGAATATCATCACCAAGACTGTTCATCTGCATAGAAGAGATTGGGTTGAAAGGCTTCCTGAAGCCTTATGGGCCTATAGAACTACATGGAGGAGTACAACAGGGCATTCTCCCTATGAACTTGTTTATGGGAAAGAAGTCCTGCTCCCCATTGAGTTCCAAGTCAAGACTTTCAAGATGGCAGTCCAGTTGGGGATGAATCTTTTAGAAGCCCAGAAACACAAAATGGAGCAATTAAATGAGCTACATGAGATAAGACAAGATGCCATTTTAAGGACCGATCTAGTTCAGCATCAAAGGACAAAATGGCATGATAGATACATCAAAGAGAAGAAGTTTCAAAAAGGAGATTGGGCACTATTGTTTGATTCCAAATTTAACGAATTCAAAGGAAAATTTCAAACTCATTGGCTTGGGCCATATGAGATTGATGAAGTCTTTAATAATGGAGTAGTTCGAGTGAAGACTATTGATGAATTTCAGACTCCTCTCATTGTGAATGGCCACCGCCTGAAGGTCTACCGCAAGCCACTCTCAAAGGAGGAATTTGTTAAGTTGTTTCAATAAGATTCTGCAATGAGGCTCGTGGAGAAGACTCCTCCTCCATCAGCCTGATCTTTGGTTCTTTCAGTTGAAAAAAAAAAAAAGAGTTGTATAGGCCTGAAAACCAATCCTTGATTGGCAGTCCTATGCAGAAAGTACAAGGTGAAAATCAGGGTCACCTGACACCTTATACTTTCCAAAAAAAATCGCTCTCCTTCTCTCCATCTCATTAACCATTTCGCCATTTCATCCGCCATTTCATTTCATTTCACCATATTCATTTCATTTCATCTTTCTTCCAGTCCATTTCACGCCATCTCATCTCACTAATAAAGTCCTTTTCAGGACTATTTCATACAGTCAAAGTTGTTTTAATCCTTTGTGTGCAGGCAGAAAGTATTGCTGCAGTTTCCGCAGCTTGAAGAACAATTCCGCAGCTGATATCACAATTCCGCAGCCGATACACTCTATTCCTGCATAAAAAATACACTCTGTTTCAAAAAGAAAATCTGCAGTCAAAAAGCACCAACATCAATAAAAAGCAAGGAGATAGCATATACAAAGGCAACAAGGAATTAAAGGTTAGCATCACATTTATCAAAGGGATCACATGAAAATGCAAAGGTATGGTCTAAATCTCTAACTAACAGTTATATCATTATATGGTCTTCGGATTATGGTATTAAGGCACTTAGTGTAATGATTATAACCTCCGTCCACTCCTCGTCCAAAAATTCACGTAACCCTCCTTTCCAACGGTCCCTAATCACTACGATTTCAAATCTAAACATGACTGCTCATCTCATTAATCCACCGTAATAGAGTTACATGTACTATTGTACTACGACACTCTAACTTATCATTCTGCAACCAGTTGTGCATAATCATCCGACGTCCATGGGATCCGGTCGTTTCAACCTTCATTCATTACACCCTTCTTCGCACGTATAACCTCATTCCTACTGCCGTTCACTCCCTCATTCCGCTATCTTCCCATTCTCTGTTTCATTCACTCCCTATTCTCACTCGGTTCTTCTCTCCTCATTTCTTTACTCCAAACCCTGACCACCAGCTTCGTTATTTCACCACAGCCTCCTGTTGTAGCTGTAATCCCTCACTGTTGGAGCATTGTTTTTTCATTTATCTCTCTCTGCAAGCATTCAACAGCGCAGTAAGAGGAGAAAGAAAAATTGAATACATAAATGGGCAAGATTTTAAGGGCAGAACCAGAAGGTTCTAAGTTTCTAGATGGATATCCTCAATTCAAGGATGCTCTACAAAAGGCCAAGTGGCTAAAGTTTATTCAGAAATTCAAGGGATATCATAAGGAAGTTACCAAGGCTTTTGCTCGTTCATTTAATGGTAACAAGGTAGAAATTGGAGACTTGCAATTCACTGTCACCGAGAGCAGTTTAGCTCAAGCAGCTGCCTTTCCACGTACTGGAGAACGGTGGTTCAAGAATCGATCTGTTGAAGACCAAGAATGGAAGAAAATATTAAAAAATCTAGGTATGGACACTACTATTTTTACAAAAGGAATACCTGTTAGTGTTATCAAAGAAGAATGGACAGCCTTACTTCTGTTAGTTCAGAAATTCTTTACATGTGAAGGCAGATTTGGAATTATGTATGTTTACCATGAAAAAATAATGATGCATTTCATGGGTGAACATGACATCAATCTCCCCTATTTTCTACTATCTAGCCTTAGAAAAATGAGCACAACAGTCCAAAGAAACATGGGTAATATTGAGCCACATCTATACCACCATGGGCTTATCAAAATTCTAATTGAGGAACAGTTAAAAACCAAGAAAGATACATGGGAAAAATTCCTCATTAGGAACCACTTCCAAGAGGCCTCTGGTAGTTCACCTAAAGTGCCCAAGAAGAGTAGAAAAAGAACGAGAGAAGAGGTTACCTCAGAAATTTCTTTAGAAGAAACTGTCCCTGAAATTGCTGTCCAAGAAGAAGGGTGTAATGAATGAAGGTTGAAACGACCGGATCCCATGGACGTCGGATGATTATGCACAACTGGTTGCAGAATGATAAGTTAGAGTGTCGTA
>Ga0181465_100798_pt1 | contig 13300 bp, 21 predicted proteins | sample InSIn3gowninarea_FD_119076 | JGI IMG/M metagenome (GOLD analysis project Ga0181465, IMG submission 119076) | Clean room microbial communities from NASA Spacecraft Assembly Facility at Jet Propulsion Laboratory, Pasadena, California, USA -... ... | reverse complement strand
AGTCACATTAGATGAACCCGATCCCACTCTAATTTTGGTTAACGCCCAGAAGGAGTAGAGACAGGGAGAGGATCTTTTCTTTTAGGATGTAGGTAAAGTAGAAGATGTTGACCGCTATTTTGGATAGTGGTAGTTAGAAAAAACTCATTTCTTCTTCCAGAGTGTAGGAGTTGGGACTAGCTGTGAAAGACCATCTGGATCCTTATGAGCTCAGTGGTCAAAACTAAGAGTCTTTTGACAGAGTCACATAGAAGTGCACCTTCAGATATGGCATCATGAGGTATTTTATGGATGAGATGGTTTGTGATGTTGTGCCCATGGATTGCACCAATATTTTGGTAGGCATTCCTTTCCTTCATGATAGGAAGACTCACATCATTCCATATCAGGATAAATGCATAGTGACCAAGGGTGATGAGTCTTTTGTTATACATGCAACACCTATTCAGAGAGCTACATCACTTCTAGTGAACAAGGCACAAGCCAAGCAACTAGTGCAAGCTTCATAGAAGTTTGTCCTTATCATGGTTCGAGGACATCATGAGTCTCTCTTAGAGGCTCAAGAAGATCTAGTGCCAGCTATTGTGGATGGAGCTAAGGATAGGCAGGTCAAACATCTTCTAAGGTAGTTTGAGGATATGTTCAAGTCACCCGTGGGATTACCACCTAAGGGAGTTATTGCTCATGGGATTGACTTAGAGCCAGGGGCTTCATTGCCTAACTCAAGATTATATCGTAGATCTGTGATGGAAAATTAGGAAATTAAGAGGAAAATATCTGAGCTATTGGAGATGGGGCACATCAATCCTAGTGCTTCTCCTTGTGGCTCACCAGTTTTGTTGGTGCCTAAGAAGGATGGTTCTTGGTGCATGTGCATTGATTATAGAGAAATCAACAAAATAACGGTAAAGAATAGATAGTTGCTTCCTTGCATTCATGATTTTTTGGACCAGTTACAAGGTGTCAACTTCTTTTCTAAGATAGATTTAAAGAGTGGATATCATCAGGTTAGGATAAAGGAGGAGGACACATGGAAGATAGCCTTCAAAATAAAGTAAGGTCTTTTCGAGTGGTTGGTCATGCCTTTCGGTTTAACTAATGCACCTGCAACATTCATGAGGATCATGAATGATGTTCTTCATCCTTTCCTTGATACTTTCATCATTATTTACTTAGATGATATTCTTATCTTCAACACATCTTGGGAGGAACATTTGGGGCACATTGAATAGGTACTGGAGAAGCTAAGAACTCATAGCTTATAGGAAAATATGGAGAAGTGTTACTTTGCCATGCGTAGTGTCTCATATTTGGGGTTCATTATGGATGAACTTGGTTTCAGGATGGATCCTTCAAAGATCAAGGTCTTAAGGGATTGGAAGAGGCCTACAAATATTCATGAGTTGAGGAGTTTCTTGGGTCTAGCCAACTTCTAGAAGAAGTTTGTGAGGGGTTTCTCAGATATAGCACACTCACTCCATCAGATCACCAAGGCAAAGAGGGCCTTTGAGTGGGGGATAGATCAGCAGGATGCTTTTGACTTACTCAAGCATTATTTATGTACAACACCAATATTGGCCATGCCAAACCTACAGTTACCTTTTGAGGTGGAGGCAGATGCATCAGGACATGTGCTAGGAGTAATTTTAACTTAGCAAGGAAAACCAGTTACCTATCATTCAGAGTCTTTTTTAGAGACAATGTAGAAGTACAATACCTATCATAAGGAGACCTATGCAATAGTCCAGGCTTTGAAGCATTGGAAGCATTATCTCCTTGGGAAGGAGACCATTATTCATTATGACCATCAACCACTCCAGCATTTGCATCTGTAGTCCAGGTTGGAGAACAACAGGATGGTGAAGTAGATGGGTTATCTGTAATAGTTTCACATTGTCATCAGATTCAAGAAGGGAAGCACTAATACAATGGCAAATTTCTTCAGTCAGCCACATGTCTATTCTTTGATATAGGTGCTAGATTCTTCTTATTTTAGTTTTCCTGAGTGGAGAACTTTATATGCAGCAGATAGTGATTATGCAAATATTATAGCTCGGTTGGTTGATCCTCTTGTGGCCAAAGAGGATTCCTTAGGGGATTTTCACCTTAAGGATGGATTGTTATACATATTGAGGCTTTTGTGCATGCCTAGTGGTAGTTATAGACCACTTCTTCCCTTTCAAAGAAGTGTTTGATGTGGAGGGGGTAAAAGAGGCCTTTAGCTTGGCCTTTCCCTGCATAATTGTTGAAACCTTCCTTCGGGCTTCAATGTTCAAAGCAAGTTTATATGCTTCCTGGAGGCTGGGTAAAGGGAACATCACCAACTCATGCCTTAAGTTATGGTGAAGACCCCCAAAAAATTTCAGTATCATCTTGTCGTTTGGATCCTTAATATCCAATCGAATAGCCATGTCTTGATACTGCTCATAGTAGTCCTCTAGACTCTGTTCTTGCCCTTACTTCAAATGAATCCATTTGAGGAATAACTCATCCTCACATCCAAGAGGATAAAAATTCTTCCTCAACTCCTTCTAGAAATCTATCCAAGAAGAAATTGAAAGCTGTCCTAACTGAACTCTAGCTCTACAGAAAGACTCCCACCAAAGAAGTGCCTTCCTGCCCATCTTCAACCTGGAAAAAGTTATCCTCTGCTCATTTGTATAAGCCTGACAAGAGAAATAAACCTCTAGTGCTTGGATCCAATTCTCCAAAGACTCAACATCCATCCTTCCATCTAACACCTTGATATCCACCTTTGACTCTACCTAAAATGGGTTATGTGCTGTGGGAATTTATGAGGATGTAGGCAAAATAGGAGGTGGTTGGGTTATGGGAAATAAAATATTAGATGGAGGTGTAGTAGGTTCCTACTACACTAAGGTAGAAATGGAAGCCATAGAATCACTCAAGGTGTTCAACTATATCTGCATCTGTTGAAGAAGGTTAATCACTCCTCCCATCATCTATTAGCTCTCCTTTTGTTTCTCCTCTATTTTGGTTAATGCTTCCTTTATATTTTCCATTTCAGTTTCTTGAGGGTCCTCTTCCCCCTCTCCTTCTCCACTAAGTTCCTCTTCTTCTTTGGTACCAATCTCAAAAGGACTCCTAGGGAGTTCTTCTCTCTCCTCCTTATCACTCCCTATCAATGCATTGTTGGCTACAGTCCTAGATACATTTCTTGTGGAAATAACATAGAAGAAAAAGATTTTTTTGAATAGGAATATGAATGGAAATAAACCATCCCAAACCTAGTTCAAAAATGCCATCTTTATAGCTCTGATACCAACTGATGTACCCTCTTAGTGTTGGAGGTTTTGTAGAGTTATATGTGGAAGTGTTTGATCAATTTCCAAGGGGGTAATCTCATTCTTACTTATTGAAATTATCTTATGTAGGGGGGAAATTAAGTACAAATGTATTTTTAAGAGAAATAACCATGTACATATTGACTAGAATACCTCAGCACTAAAATGCATGCGATATCAGTGCCTTGGCACTGAAATGCGCTCTCTGTTAGAGCTCTTAGTGTGGGAATATGTGGTCCAAGTTACAACATGGAAATGTACTACATAATCGTGTGCGGTCCTCTGTATGGTGAAAAAATGCACGCTCTAGTGTGCGATCAACTGTAACCCTCCCGGAAAGCCAAAAATATATCCTAGAAAAGTGTGTCGCCTACATGGATCCCAATGCTTTTCTCTTACACGCTCAACTATCCCTGTCAAGCCTATGGATAGATTCCTTAGAAGCTAGTTTGATGGATTCAAGATATAGGGGTAGGATTCATTGGTCACAATAAAAAATCTAGCCTTCTAATACATCAAACACATCATTAATCTTTCATAGACAAATACCTTGGACAAAATACAAGTTCTCCCTTGATTCTCCTCTCTCTCCAAGAAAATTACAAGTTGTAAAAGTAAAAACTTATCGTAGGATTTTCCCTAAGCCTATTTTATATGATAAGAGGCTAGGGTTTACAATAGGTATCCCTAAAACCAAATTAGCTTACAATAGGTTAAATGAATAATTATTAAGTGACAAGACATTTACACATAGTCTTGCACTTAATCAAATAAACAAACCTATGTCTAATGCTAATAAATGAAATATAATGAGAGAGAATATTAATTAACCCTTAGTTAATTACTTTATAAATAGAGTCCTTTATTAACCCGTAGTTAATAAAGTGAATATAATAGAAAGTGCTAGGAAGAGAAAACCCATAACATGTATCCCCTTCAGTCTTAGCCCCCTCAATGAGTCATATCCATAAGATCATGTGCTAGCCCTCTCAAGGAACGATGGCACATCAATGCATTTACACGTCATTGCATTATTATGTGTATTTCAACGCTAAAAGATTGATATCACGTGCAATTTTGCGTCAAACTTGTGCCGGCTTCTGAAGTGACACTTTTTCGAGATATTTTGGGATATTTTGATTAAAAATCCTCTCCTAGACCACCTGACCATCCTCGACACCTGGGAGTTACAATTCAAATTGATAACAACCTCTTTGACACCTATGATCTTAGTCTTTCTCTATAAAGACAAGGATTGATGTAGTGTTTTAGGGAGGAAGAACAAAAATAATGTTATGCTGCCAAATTGTCCATAGATCCATTTGATATCTTCAAGAATGATGCTATATTGTTAGAATACTTGGATAATGAGTGAGAATCTTCTATTGCTTGGGATATTTAGTCTTTAGGCAAAGAGATATATAAGTTGCTAGTTGTTGTGACTTGCTTTCTGCCAATCAATCCCCTTTAGCCCCTCTCATCTTGTCTTCAGTGGTGTTTCTTATCATTCTTGGTGCTTTGGAGTTTCTTGGATGGGAGAATTTGATTCGTGGAGCTTGGAAGCCTTCTCAATTGGGTTTGGTGTCGCCATTGGACATATATTTACGAATCAGGTGCATGTGTTCAATTTTTTCCCTTTTTAAGTTTTGAATTTGTAGGTAAATTTAGTTATTTCCATCTAAGGAAAAGAAGGGAAGTCAAGATATACTTGTGTTTATGCATGTCTACATGCTTAGTTTCTTTACTTCTCCTTCTCTTAAATTTCCCTTCATTATTAGATCTTTAATCTAGGAAAGTCCTTAGTATTCATATTTTTCTTACATTTTTCTTTGAATTTGGAGGAGTTGGACTTGTTCCAATTTTGAATTTTCCAAATTATAGGACAGCTAAGGGGAGGTGCTACCAAATTTTTGGTAGGATTCCTCTAGTAGTTTTTTATTCCCCTTTAGGATCACTCCCTAGGGGATTGCTGTTGGAGCTTTGGCCCCAACTCTGTTCTTGCCTATGAATTCATCATTCTGTTCCCTTTTATTAATTTTCTCCTTTTTTATTTTGGCTTTGGAAAAGAAAAGGGGAGGGAAGGGTATCGTGTGAAAGAAATTAATTTTTCTTATCTATTTTATCAGTTTCCATTATCTCCCTGTGTCTTTGGGAGATTAGGATCAGAAAGAAGTTAGTCACAATTTCGTTCACTGCTCAGTTCATGTGTAGTGACGTAAATAGTTTATTGGGGGGATGTGTTAAATAGGGAAAGGGGGGTTCTATCTCATCTGTTTATTTGCACTTGCTTGCTCTCCTTAGCCTATTTTTCGTAAAAGTGAAAAGGAAATTGAAGCGTATTTTAGTTCATTGCTTTATCTACTGCTTTCCACTTTATAGCACATACATTCCGACATGAGGTGTCCAGCACAACCTTCAAAAGTTGTTGCCCATCCACTCTGGGCACAGAGCCACTCTTAGTGGTGGTGGTTGGGGAACGGTCCGTTGGGCTGGTAGCACATTTTGATGACCATACTAGGGAGCTATTTGATTCCTTGTGCGACTAGCATTCTTTCTTTTCTTTTGGTGCTTTGGGTACGTCCTAGGTGTTTGTCAAGTCCAAATCCTTTTCTATTTTTTGTGATTAATTGGTGCCAGACTAAGAACCTTTGTGTCTCTATGAGTGGATCCCTTATTTCCAAAGCCCTTTTAGCCGGGGTTAGGATTCCCATGGTGCACTATTCCACTCGTAATTAGTTATAAAACCTGGGTATTAGTGATCCCATTTAACGAAGAAGGTACAAAAATATAGGTGGATTGACTCTACACTTTCCCTTTGGATTGATTTAAGAGCCTTGGCTGGTTCAAAGATCTTTTCAGGGTGCTTGTAGGGGACCTCATCCTTCACCTTCCTAGCATTTGGAGGAACTTTTGCTTTAAGGTTATCCTCGGGTGATTTGGCGAGGTATCAGGTGGTTGTAGGATGTAAATCTGGGGGGACCACTTGGCACTAATTAATCATTAAAAATTTAAAAGGTACATTAGAGGACCAACTAGGATTCTAATCACTCATCACTTTTGAAAGAGATATCGACCCAATAGCCTATGGGTGGATATTTATTCTAAAAGGAGCACTTGTTCATATCATTATAACAAAAACAAAAAAAAATTGAATTAGAGCCTTTACTTCTCTTGTTTCTTTTGATTTATCTTTTTTTTGCTTTATATCTTCTATTATTTATTTCCTTTTTGTTGTTTCTAGGATTCTGAGTAAAACCCTTGCCTCTCTTCAAGGCCTTGGTTTTGCTTGCCCTTTATTTCATTTTATTGTAGTCTTTTTACTTTATTTTTTTATGGAGACTCTACTTGAGGCCCCCTTCCCTAGTTAACGATGGTCTTCACGACTAAGGGGGGAGCCACCTCAATATGAGGGCCTTCAATTTTTGGGACACCAACATGGAGTTGAGACTTCATCCATAGTGTCTGATACTAGAATGGACTCAACTTTGATCTATGTTTCAACTATATATAGGAGTCATAATGAGATAGTTCAAGATTGGCTTGGGGCATCTATGCCCCAACCCAATTTTTCCTTGTTCTCCACACCTAGGCCTAGTCACGAGTCTCAAACATTGGGATATGTCGATCCCTTGAGTGGTTTTTCTATGGGTAATCTTGGAGGGTTTGGTGCATATACAACCTTACCCTCCACTCCTACCCTTGCTACAATCTTATCTAGCATACATGTCCCACCAATAAGACCACCCATATCACACTTCGTCCTAGCTTTAGGTGTGAACCAATCATCTATGGTTGGCTCTAATCCTTTTACCATGATTGATCCCTTTCATTCATCGATGGGTCACTTTCAATAGTCATATGTCATTACCACCTGCTTTATCTATGGGTGGCCATTTGTCTCAACCTTTTATAGGGGGGTATATTCCTTCCCAGTCTATGCCCCAATATAGTTGGATTTCTAGACAAGTGCCATTCCAACAACCTTTGTATATGCAACAGGGTTTGTATAACCCGTATGTGAGTCTTGGCCCCTATGACCCTTATGCACAATAGGTCCCTTATGGTCCTTTCGTTCCTCACATCCCTCATTATTCGGGACAACCATTCATGCAAGTACAAAATCCATATTTTATGCCAGCCACATCTATATCGGTTCCTGGGTCAAGTGTTGGTCCACCTCATCCTCCACATCAGCCAAAACCTTCTAGCATGGTTTCTAATCCTAGTTAGGATGTAGTCTAGCCTATGGTCAGCTATCATAAGTCATATACGAGCTACACCAAAAACCCCATTACCCCAACTCTCATCCTGATTGTGTTACCTATACCACTTTTAGATTTGCCTAAATTTGATGGGACAACAGGATATGACCCCACTTCTCATATTGATGCATTTTCCCTTTCTTACATAGACTATATGCATCAAAATGAGATTGTGTTAAGATTGTTTCCTAGGACCTTGATAGGAGAGGCCCTCAAGTGGTTTTATCAACTGCCTGAGGGATCCATTTCTACATTCCAATAACTGGTGGACTTGTTTGTCCAGTATTTTGATATTGTAAAACCTTTCGATACTGGTGTCAAAGCCTTATTTTTATTAAAGAAAGGCTCTAATGAGTCCATCTTTTACTTTATGAGGAGATTCAGGACATTGGCACATGCGTGCAAGACCCCTTTTATGGGGATGCAATAATATGACCTGTTCATGAATGCCCTACGACCGCAGGTGCATCTAGAGATCCTTAAAGCCAACCCCACCTCCTATTAAGACACTATTAACAAGTGTCTAACTTATGAGGCCTTCAAAATTTAGTCTTGTGTTAAGACCTCTAGGCCTAGCAAACACTCAACCTCCAAGGGGAAACATGCCACCAGTGATGGGCCTCCAGAACCCAAGAGTAAACTTGAGTTCTCATATAGACTCATGGACCCCATCACCTCTGTTATTAAGCAGTTGGAGAGGATGATTATAGGATCTAACCATAAATCCTCTCTAAATAATAACAAAATGGGAGAAGATAAGGCAAAGGACACCAGGACTGTTCATTTGACTAAAAAAGAGTCTCATGCACCTAAGCCAACACCTCCTCCCTTCACCCAATTTAAGAGACAACCTTATGATCCCACCCTTTGGTGTGATCATCATAACTATCCTGGTCACAATAAGGCCCACTACTTCATTTACCAATGCCTTTTGGTATAATAGTAGGCCTTGGACCACCAAGGAGAAAACCCAAATGATGATCTACAGATTTTCCAAGATCCTTTCCTTAATCATAACGCTAAATCTAAGAAGAAAAAGACGAAGAAGAGACAGAACTCTAGGGGGCGTAAGACCACTAGGAAGGAGAGAAGCTCTAATGAAAGTGATTCTTCATCTACTACTTCAGTAGAGAGTGAAGGACCACCTAAGTCTCCTTCCATGCAAGCTCATTACAAACCAACATCAGGGGAATCGAAAGGTAAGGCAACCCAAGAATCCCCCCCTTCTTCTTCTAAAAGCCATGAGGATAAGGAAAAATCCAAACTTGTTAATCTTATTAGAACTATGGGCCTGGAATCTTATGATGTCTTGGCCACTACACGGTCTTAGGCTAGACAAAATGTCGCATCGACATCTATCCCGCCTTTACCCATAGTTCCTCCCCCTCCTTTTGAGAAGGCTATGCAGCTAGTTCGGGTTGACTTTCAAAGACCTCTCCTTCACATCATGAGGGGGAAACCATATTCCATCATCAATGAATTATTTTCCATATCGTCTAGTATGTTGTTAATGGATTTACTTCAATCCTGTCCTGAGTAGCGAGCGGCATTGTTATCAACTCTCGCTTCTAGGTTCTCCTCAGACAAAAACATGTTCATATTCAATCCCTCTCTCTTGCCTTTGAAATAAGAGAGGGAAAATAGTTTGGCCCAACCCTTCTATATCCAGGTAGGTATTGGGAAGTGCTAGGTCCACTACATAATTGTGGACTTGGGATCCTCGGTAAATGTCATGCCCAAATCAATTTATGACCAATTGGATGTCGGGCCTCTACATCCCACCAATTGGTCTTGTAAAGGTTTTGATAGAACTTGACAAACCCCTACTAGTCAAGTGGTCATGCTAGTCTCACTGGCAAGAAAGACCATTTTCATTAATATGGTGGTATTGAGTCAAGACCTTGACCATAATTTACTTTTGGGCTGCCCCTGGATAGATGAGATAGAGGCCATTATTTTAGCCTTATTTGGGAAGATCCATTTTTTCCACCAAGGAGAAATCTAGAAAGTCCAACGGATGTCTTGCTTTGATACTAATTAGTCCTCTACTAATGCTACTATACCTTTGGTGGAATTTTCTCAGGATAGTGACTAGGAGTCTGATCAACCCCTCACCGATGATTTTGTATCACTTGGTTTGGGGCAGTACCTATTTGAGGATGCCATCGGTATGAGTTCATTGCCAGCTCACCTTGAGGAAGATTCCTCTTCTATAGATTTGCTTAACCAACCTGTCCATATGGTCAATATTATCTATGATGATGCTGATACCATTGAAGATGGGGAAACAATTTTGGAGTCTCCTTCCTATGATCATTTTGAATCTAGTCATCATGATTCCTAGGAAGGATTTAATCCCACGATTGACCACTTGGCTCTCGATAGTGAAGCTAGTGATCTTCCTCCTACACCAGACCATTTTGAGGAAGGGAATACCATGTTGATAGAGCCCACTATTGACATAGAGTTGGGTATTGCATCCAAACCTCAAATTAGTAAACTTGGGGCCAGTTGCTCTTTGGAAGAAGTTGGGCAATACACTCAACTATTTCATGAGTTCCATGAGGTATTTGCATGGGAATATAGCAATATGAAGGGGATGGACCCAGATGTCATCTTACATAATATCATAACTATTCCTAATATAAATCCCATTCGTCAGAAGCAATGTCCATTAGCTCCCAAGCTATCACATCTGGTAAAGGAGGAGGTCTAGAAACTGATTAAAGTGGGATTTATTTGATCGGTTGATTATCATAAGTGGGTGGCTAACATAGTTCCAGTCATAAAGAAAAATGGTTCTGTTCAAATCTGCATCAATTTTAGAAACATTAATGAAGCCTACCCTAAGGATAACTTCCCTCTGCCCTTTATCAACCAGGTGGTTGATCAGACTGTCAGATTTGGCATTATGTCTCTCATGGATGGGTTCTTAGGTTATAATCAGATTTTGATTGCACCTGAGGATCGCCATAAGACCTCATTTACTATGCCTTGGGGAACTTTTTCCTATAAGGTCATGCCTTTTGGTCTTAAAAATGCTAGTGCCACATATCAACGGGCCATGTATTACGCATTCCATGACCTCATAAACACTATTGTACAGGCATATGTAGATGATTTTCTTGCCTTATCTCGCCATCGGTCTGACCATTTGGCTAATCTAAGGGTTGTTCTTGAGAGGTGAAAGAAGTATCGCATTAGCCTAAATCCTCTCAAGTGTATTTTTATGGTTATTTTAGGATGGACCCTGGGACATCTTTTTTCATCATATGGCATCGAGGTAGATCCTGAAAAGTTTAAAGCTGTGATAGAAATGTCACCACCTCGCACACTAAAACAAATCAAATCTTTCCTAGTTAGGCTTGGATATATGAGGCGGTTTATTACAGACTTTGCCTTGAAAGCAAAGCCCCTCACTAACATGCTCAAGAAAGATGTTCCCTTTTTATGGATCGAGGGCGTCAAGGGGGATTTTGATGACTTAAAATATGTCATGACATCTGGTCCAGTTCTCATGCCACCTTCCTTTGAAAAACCTTTCTTCCTATATATTTCTGCAACTGATTTCTCACTTGGGGGCATGCTCTCTCAATTAGACAATGATACTAAGGACAGAGAAATCTATTTTATAAGCCGTACCCTTATTAGGTATGAGCTTAATTACACCCCAATTGAGAAGTTGTGCCTCTCATTGATTTTTACAACCAAGAAATTGAGGCATTATCTTTTAAATAATCAGATAAATGTCTTGACCCAGTCTGACCTAGTCTGATATTTATTGGCTAAGCCTAATCATACAGGGCATGTGGGTAAGTGGGCCATTTTTCTACAAGAGTTTGATTTACAGATTATAAAGCAGAAATCCAAGAAGGGAATGGTTATGGATGAGAAATTATCACATGCCCCATTACCCAATATGGATCAAGAGTATGTCAATGATGACTTTCCTAATCAATCCATAATGCACGTTGAGTCCTAAACCATTAGTGATAGTATCTGGTATAAAGAGATTATCGAATATCTCAAGAGACAATAGTATTTGAAGGCTACCTCTTCTAGATAAAGAGGACAAATTATGGCCATTGCCAGAAAGTATGCCATTTTGGCAAACACCTTGTATAAACGATCTTTTGAGGGGACATTGCTGCATTGATTGGATGAAGATGAAGCCAAAACTATATTATATGAATCCTTTGAGAGTATCTGAGGGGGACACTTTGGCGGCCAAACCATAGCATTGAAATTCCTTCAAATGGGTTATTATTGGCTGACTGTGTTTCATGATGCTCATATGTACGTAAAGCGTTATGAAATGTGCCAACGACAAGCCAATGAGATCCATGGTATTGCAAAATCTCTCCGTTCTATCTCATCTCCATGGTTGTTTTCACAGTGGGGGTTTGATTTGATAGGCAAGATTCACCCTTCTTCATCCTTATAACATAGATTTATCCTTACAACCACTGAGTATTTCACAAAGTGAGTTGAGGCGATTCCCCTAAAAAAGGCCAATGGGAATACTGTTGCTCTCTTTATCTTTGACCAGATTATCTAATACTTCAGGATTATTGATGTGATCGTAACTGATAACGGTAAATCTTTTTGCAACAAAGAGATGGAGGAACTTTGTCATAAATACAAAATTACTCATCGATTTTCCTCCCCCTACTATCCTTAAGCAAACCGATTAGTAGAAGCATTTAACAAAACACTCACTAAAATATTGAAGAAAAATGTAAATGATACTTGACGAGATTGGCATTTAAAGCTATTTCTAGCATTATGGGCCTATTGCACCACCGTGAAGAGTGCTACTAGTATGACCCCATTTTCATTGGTATATGGGGTGAAGGTATTCCTCCCACTGGAAGTAGAAATTCCTTCCTTATATATAGCAACTCAATCTTTCAAAGATGAGGAGGGAATTATTGTCGCTAGACTCATTGAGTTGGAAAGCCTTGATAAGAAGCATTTATTTTCTTAACAACATCTTGAGGCCTATCAGAATCGAAGTCAAATCACTTATGAGAAGAAAGTGAGACATTGATGATTTAGTAGGAGATATGGTTTTGAAGTTCAATTACCTATCAGATGGAAAGGGCAAGTTTGCCCCTAAGTGGCTGGGACCATTTATTGTTGTAGAAGTTCTATCTAATGGGGCATACCATATTGCAACACTAGATGGGCATGAATTTTTTAATTTCATCAATTCATAATAATTAAAAGTTTATTACATGTGATGAAGAAGTGAGCACCATTCTGTACATATGTGAATGTTAAAATTCAAAAAAACACAAAACATCATGAAAAATACATTTGGATGGAAATCACATGTACATGACACATTTCTAGAGAAAATAAGCATATGTGTATATATATCAAATCATGGTTTACAAAATGGCTCATAAAGGAGCTGTCATAGCTTAAAAAATGAGCTAAGTATAAAATAGCTGGGCATACCCCTGCTTTTACATCAAAAAATATATATACATCATCAAACTTTATAAACCATGGTTGCCATTACCGCCTGCTCCCATTCTTGCCACCACCCTCTGTAGTATTAGACTTCCTTTGTGGGAGCCTACTATCCTAGATCTCGAGCAATGTCACAAGTGGGTGGCAGTACTAAAAGGGCCCATCCTCATCGAATTCTGAAGCCCTCTAATCTTTCCTTGAGCCTCAACCAATCATCGCTCTAAGTCCTAGGCTATGTCAACTACCCTGTATGCT
>Ga0181465_100597_pt2 | contig 13312 bp, 14 predicted proteins | sample InSIn3gowninarea_FD_119076 | JGI IMG/M metagenome (GOLD analysis project Ga0181465, IMG submission 119076) | Clean room microbial communities from NASA Spacecraft Assembly Facility at Jet Propulsion Laboratory, Pasadena, California, USA -... ... | reverse complement strand
ACATGGTTTTAAGTTAGATAAGTGTTCCCACATTGTGATGATATTTTATTGTTATATTAGCTCTATTATGCTCAATCAATATGTTGAATATTTTTATATTACTTTTCGAGTAATATTATAAGATTGCAAATAAAGATGAGAGTAGAGTTTTTTTATTATTAGTATCTAACCCCCTTACATATTTTCAACCAGGAGTTATTGGCAATAAAGAAGAATAGGAGTTCAAGGCATCCTCTTTGAGAAATATGGGTTATCGCATAATGTATTTTCCCTAATGAGCATGAAACGCTCTTCTGCTACCACTATGATGTATTATGACATTTATGCCAATATTCTAATAATAAAACTTTATTTTACTATGTGTACTTGATGTTGATCTTGAGGGTCACCACAGTTGGTATCAGAGACAGATTGAGAGAAATCATGCAACCTCAATCTCGATCCTGCCATATGCGATAATCCTAAGATGACATTAAGTCATAGTAATTGCTTATGTTTAGGAATCAATTGGTAGGATTCAAAAAAAAACTACTTCTCATGTAAATAGCTTGCAAAGATTCTTGTCCTTATCTTGAAAACACCTCTTGTATCACAACCTTACAAGAGAGTACTTGAAATTATATTCTCTTATTTTGTTTCATGGTATGTCTAAATTAGCCAATGTCAATCTCTTCAAATTTATGGAAAATTCTAAGCCTCTATTACTTAAAGGGAGAAAGTGTAGATTTCTTATAGTTGATGGTATTTATAATATAACTTCAAAACTACCAAGTTGTTGATGTCTTCTAACTTAGAAGTACTTCATCATGCTTTGAATTATAACTTGTGTGTATCCGATTTGGAGTACCTCCAAGATCTTGGTATCTTCATTTACAATGAGAGTCATTTCTATAACTAGTTATCCTACAACTAGTTAACTTATCAACATAATTATTGATTGATGACTCTTACATTTACAATCAAACCTCTTCCTAGGAAATCTTCATAGTGTACTTCATATTAAAACTATGAACATTGGAAATAAACATTTAAATCTAATACTTTCCAATTTTTGAAAAATAACATAACATTTATTATTAGATAAAAATACTAATGGAAAAGCAAACAACAAAAGTGGGGCTAGTAGTCTTTTTTTATCATCCTCCTTGACTTGCGAAGAGAAAGCAAAGGCCGCTAGGCTAGAATCAGAACTTAATGAGCATAAATTTGTCATGGCAATCTACATGACAGTAGACTTACATGACTAAAATCACATCCTTCTAGGCTTATGCCAATGTAAATCATGTCCTATATTGTGAATCTCCAAAATAAAACCACCTTACCTACTTACCTTCCAAATATCATTTTCTTCAAACTCATTTTTATGTGCCTCATTTTTAATATATCTTGATAATAGATCGGTAACTCTATTAATGCAAAAGTTCCTAATCCGTAAAATAACTTATGAATCTATGAAATTAAGTTCTAGACTAATCATACATGGACATGAAGAAGAACCAACTTGCTCAAAAAAAAATATGATGGCATTATCTTTCTTATAATCTGTGTTAAGATTCTTGGATCAAAGTGATACCAAGATTATACTTCGAGTTAGTGACATATTAATCCTAAAATAATAATACAAGTAAGGTATTGAGTATTTTCTTATGAAAGATAAATCCTTGTGTATTCTGCGTTCAGGGATAAGATTACAAATTGATACTAAAAATCTTACATTCTTTGAGAAAATATATATATATATATATACATAAATGATGTTCTAATCCATCCTTTCAAACTTATCGTATGTATATTCTAGCTCTATGAACTTTTTGATCTTATTCATCCTACTGACCAAATGGATATCCCAAGCTCCACGAGAGTTGTGAAGAGTGCTAGAATAAAATTGTTAGTATGGAAGACTGCAAGCATTACCTAAATCCATATATAATTGTAAGACCATGGCTAATCTGACTGTCCGATCTGCAGTAAGAGTTTCGTGAGAAATCCAAGAATGATAAAAATCCATAACTTTGACATAAATATTAATTAGAAATGGATGATGTAAGGAAGTGAATGAAGAAAAGGATGAAGAACGATGCTCAAATATGATGGTTGGTGCTCAGTGAGCTTAATGGGCAAGGATAGTGTAGGCAAGAATGATACATAAAATGCGAGGGGGATGGCTGCGAGTAGAGTTTGAAAATCAAAGAGATGATGAGAGCGCAAGATAGTGCTAAGAGGTGGATAGAACTCACAAAGCATGTTCCATAGCTGGTTGGGGATAATAGAGTTGGGCATAAGGATTTACTGGTGATGGAGGAGTAAGAACCATATCAACCAATAAGAAGAGAGAAGAGAAATGCTAGAATGTCGGCATATTCTCTCAGAGGATGGGGTATGGTAGCACTTGAACATGCCATGAAGTGTCTCCCAAGCTTGCAGCAAAGGTGGATGAAGTGCAAAATTGCACAGGGATCTGGGAGCCACAAACGTTCACAGGGACTAAAGGAGGATGGTGCACTAAGAGCAGAACAATGCACAAAGAGAGAGGACGGTGTTTAATAGTATGGATCTCATAAATATCATAGAATTATTATCAAAAATACAAAGGTCCAAGGAGGAAATATTCGGTAGCATATCCAGGGATCAAAGTATATTCCCTTTGATGCTCTCACCGCCAAGGGCATATACTGAAATTCATCCACTGAATTCTTACGTTCACGAGGACACATAAAGTTTGCATAATATTCATCAATGACCCAACGCATATAGTTAAAAAAAAGAGTTCTTAGTAAATAAAGATGAATAAAAATTGCACTTATTCCTAGTAAAGTAATCTTTACCTTGAAATAATATACTTAGTTAAGGTAAGGTAAATATAGTCGTATTTAACTCTCATATAGATGTATAGTTTCTTTGACTTAGAAATAAAATTTGCTTTGGTAATTAAAGGCTCAAATTCATTACAAAGAGCAAATACCCCATACGATATACCATCTCACTGGTGAGCTAGGTAGCTGCACAAGGGACAACACTTATGTATCCCGCTAGGACACTTTGCCTCTAGAATTGAACCCCGAAAAGCCCTAGAAAGAGAAAAGTATTTATTTGAATTTTAAGGCGCAGTTTAAAATTTTGAAAAATTAACTTATAAAATATAGATAGAATTTATATAATATTGGAATTTAACTTTATATTTATGGTTGAAATGAGTAAATTATAAAAAAAATATAGACATTTGACTTGTGAAATTTATTTATAGATGGCTGAAAACTTGCGAAACCATCACAATGCTGATGGAAACATGAATGACTTGCGAGAAACAGTACGAGGAATCATTCAAGTTTTGCAAGCACAACAGCAAAGGGAGCAAAATAGTGCAACAGCACAAGATCTCAATCATATTGATGAGCTACTAAAAATATTTCATCATCACCACCCTCCAACATTCAAAGGTTCGAAAGAACTGGTTGAGGCAAAGAATTGGATAATGCAACTAGAAAAGACATTTTGCATATTAGGATATAGCAGTCATGAAAAGGTACTACTCATGGAATATCGACTTAAAGGAGAGGCAGATGGAGAGCTGAGTTAGAGAAGAATAACTTGAATAGAGACGAAGTAGAATGGGATAAATTCACACATCTATTTGACAAGAATTATTATCCGATCTATTTCAAGGACCAAAAGGTAGAAGAGGTTGAGCACCTTATCCAAGGAAATAAGACTATGCATGAATATGAAGCAAAGTTCACAAAGCTAAGTTGTTATGCATCCCATCTTATAGCCAATGATCGAAGAAAGGCTCAACAATTTATGAAGGGATTGCAGCCTTCCACTAGTAGGGCCGTTGCTCCAGTTAATCATCAGGTATACTCTAAAGTTGTTACAAGTGCATATAACATAGACATCAATCACATGAAAACTCAAAAGTTGCTTGAGGAAAATGATAAAAGAAAGGAGAAGAACTTTGAATCTCGATAAGATTTCTCCAAAAAATCAAGATTTGTAGATCATGGAGGAAGGACCATCTCATGTTTCATGTGGGGGACCATATCACAAGAAGGAATGCAAACTGAAGAATGTTTAATGTTGGCAATGTGGAGGTAATCACATTGCTCAAATTTGTACCAAAAATCCAAGAGGAAAATGAGAAAATCAGGAAGGAAGCATGTTTGACAAAAATTGGAACATGCAAGGAAATCATTGAAACAAGGATCACCATGATGGGAACAACAAGAATCAAGCACACAAATAGAATATGGGTAATTAAAAGAACCAAGAAAAAAGTGAAAGGAATATGGGATATGGGAGAGCGTACGCACTTAATACTGATCAGTGCAATGTTGTGATCGAAGGTACACCCATAATTAACTCTATCTCAACATCAGTACTTTATAATCCCGAGCCAACCCATTAATTTATTTCTAGCACTTTCATAGGAATTCATAACCTTAAGACATCCATGTTAGACCAAAATCTTATAGTTGAAATTCCTACAGATAAAGGTCATGAAGTAAACACTATGTGCAAGGGTATGGACATAAACATTGAAAACCAATCAACTACTGCAGACCTAGTGGTATTAAAAATGGAAAAACTAGATACCATCTTGGGTATGAATTGGTTAGCAAACCATAACACAATGGTAGGTTGGTTCACCAAATTCATAACACTTAAATTCCCAAATGATAAAGAAAATGAGATCTAAGAAAAATATGTCAAGCCTAGATTAAACATCATAACATCTAGGAGTGCTAAAAAATTTCTTCGTAAAAATTGTGTAGGGTTTGTGGCATACATCAAAGAAAGTTATAACCATAAACCAAAATTAGATCAAATTACAATAGTGAATGAGTACCTAAATGTTTTTTCCTAAATACCTACCTGGATTACCACTACATAGAGAATTAGAATTTGAAATCACTCTAAATCCAGGATCTCAATCATATCCAAAGCACCTTATCAAATGGCTTAAGTTGAACTCCTTGAACTTAAAGTTCAGTTGCAAAAATTACTAGACAAGGGCTTCATACAATCCAGTGTATCACCATGGGGAGCTCCGACTCTTTTTGTGAAAAATAAGGATGGAATAATGAGATTATGCATCAACTATAGAGAGCTAATAAAGGCACTGTTAAAAATAAATATCCACTTCCAAGAATTGAGGATCTTTTTGATCAACTTAAAGAAGCACAATGATTTACTAAGATAGATCTTAGACCAGGATATCACCAACTAAGGATCAAGCAAGAATATGTTCCAAAGTTAGCCTTTAGAACCAGATATGGTCACTTTGAATTTAAAGTTATGCCCTTTGAGCTCACTAATGCTCTAGCCGCATTTATGAGCTTGATGAATAATATATTTCATAAATACCTTGATAAATTTGTAGTAGTATTTGTGGATCATATCTTGATATATTCAAAGAATGAGAAAGACCATGCAAATCATCTTAGGATTTTCTTAAAAACATTAAGAGATCATAAACTATTTGCCAAGTCCAGCAAATGCGAGTTCTGGAAGGAAGAAGTTCAGTTTTTGGGTCACAAAATCACTAGGAATGGAATGGCAGTAGACCCATCAAAAATTGAAGCAATAATAAGTTGGCCAAAGCCAAAATATATAACAGAGGTTTGAAGCTTCTTGGGATTAGCTGGGTATTACAGAATATTTGTAGAAGGATTTTCTAAAATAGCATTGCCTCTTACTAAGCTAACAAGAAAGGATAACAAGTTTGAATGGAATGGTAAGTGTGAAAACTCATTTTAGACCTTGAAAATAAAACTGACTTCAGCACCAGTGCTCATTATGCTGACACTAGGTAGAAGATTTATACTATTTAACAATGCTTCAGGGGAAGGTCTTGAATATTTTCTAATGCAAGAAAATCATGTAGTATCATATGGTTCTAGGCAACTAAAGATCCATGAAAGAAATTACCTAGCTCATGATCTTGAGCTTGCAGCAGTAGTTTTTGCCCTAAAAATATGGAGGCACTATCTTTATGGAGAACAATTTGAAGCTTTTACGGACCACAAAAGTCTAAAATACTTATTTACATAAAAAGGTCTAAACATGAGGCAAATAAGGTGGCTTGAATTTATTAAATATTATGATTTTACCATTAGTTACCATCCGGGTAAGACTAACGTGGTTGCAGATGCTTTAAGTAGCAGGAAGGGTCAAGTAATCAATTTGATAGTTAAATCCAACCTTGAAGATGAAATCATTCAAGAACAAAACAAACATTCATGGGTTATACAGATGAAGGAAAGAATTAAGGGTGATAAAACCTAATTCAAGTTGGGATCCAAGGGAGAACTAAGAGTAGGAAATAAGATCTTCATTCCAAGTAAATCAAAGATAATTAGTGACATTCTTTCAGAGGCTCATTATTCTAAATATACAGTTCATCTCAGTGCAACCAAGATGTATCAGGACTTGAAATAAAATTATACATGGAAAGGAAGAAAAGGGATGTCAGAGAAATAGTAGCTAAATATTTAGCATGTCAGTCAGTTAAGGCAGAAAATCAAAAGCCTGGAGGTACTTTACAACCATTACCTATTCCAAAATGAAAATGGGATGGAATTACAATGGACTTCATAGTAGGACTTCTAAGAACTATGAAAAAGCATGATTCACTATTAGTCATAATTGATCGACTCACAAAACCAACTCACTTCCTACCTACTAATATCAAGGCTTTAGTAGAAGATATTGCCAAGCTCTACATCAAGGAAATTATTCATCTACATGGAATACCATCATTAATAGTATCAGATAGAGATTCCAAATTTACTTTCCACTTTTGGAGGTCTCTCTAAGAAGCTTTGGGGAATAAATTAAATTTCATTACTACTTTTTATCCACAAACAGATGGTCAGACAGAGTGTTTGAATAGGATGCTTGAGGATATGTTAAGATTATGTGTAATTGACTTCAAGGGAAATTGGAATGACCACTTGCCATTGGTAGAATTTGCATACAATAATAGTTTTCAAGCAGCTATAGGAATGGCACCATATAAGGTATTATATGGTCGACCTTATAAATCTTCACTTTGTTAGGTGGATAAAGGTGACAAGTTTCAGTTGGGTCCAGAATTGGTCGAAGAAACAACAAATAAGATCAGATAAATCAAAGAAAGAATCAGAACTGCTCAAGATCATCAGAAGAAGAATGAAGATAAACATCAAAGACATGTAGAGTTTCAAGTAGGAGAAAAAGTATTGTTGAAGATTTCTCCAACAAGAGGAATCATGAGATTTCAAAAGAAAGAAAAGATTGCACCTCAATACGTTGCACCATTTGATATTTTGGAGCAGATTGATTCAGTAGCCTATCGACTCACACTACATCCTCAATTATCTCAAGTTCATAACATGTTTTATGTATCAATGTTTAAGATATATGTTCCTAACTAATCACATATCATTGAATGGGAACCCTTGGATATCCAACCAAATATAAGAGTACCAGAAGGACCATTAAGGATCATAGAAAGAAAAGATAGAATTTTAAGGGACTGTATAATACCATTGGTTAAGGTAAAATGGATAATGCATCCATCGTAATAAGCTACTTGGAAAGTGAAAAGTGAGATGAGAAAGTTGTACCCTTATCTTTTTAATTGAAGGTAACCTCATAAATTTTAAGGATAAAATTATTTTAAGTGGGGAAGGTTGTAATGACCCAAAATTTTACTAATCATATCTATGCATTTTGAACATAATTTTGTACACTTATTATATTTTCATCGTTTAAATGATAAATTACATAGAAGTGTAGTAAGAGTGTAACTAGAATGGGATATTGATGTGGCAATGAGCTAGATATCAAGTGTGGCATGTACTTAGTAATATAGATATTTTCTTAAGGTTGTGATGTATTTAAGTGATGTCATTCATGATATCAACACCCTTCACACATGTCCTTTCCACATTCCAAGCACACTCCTCCACATGTGAAACACACTCCTTCACATGCCCATTCTACCTCATGATTGCATTTAATACCCCAATCCTATCCCCTTCCTATAAATAGAATCCCCTCCCTTCTCTTTTTCCACACTCTCATATTATATCAAAACCTTGGTGAGATTCTTAGTTCTAGTTTTGTGAAGTTTCTTAGAATAGTGAGTCCCTTGCATTTATAAGTCCTCGAGTTGTTAGACCTCCATAGCTTGAAAGCTTGAGGATAAATTATAGTTGTGAGTGCTTAGGAATAAATGTTCATAGAAGTATCTTGGAGAGTGTTGTTGCTTATTAAGAAAAGTATGATATCAATGATGATTATAGATCTAGTGTATGGTTGACTTATTAGTTCTCTCCAAGGCTTTGGACCTCATTCTAGTGGATCTACAACTTCAAGTTTAAAGCAAATTGTTAACCTCATTATATTAAATAAGGGAATCTCTTACTCTCTCCTTTTATTTTTGTATCTTATGTTTATATTCAAGTTTGATTGATTATAAAAGTAGCATAATATTATCCCAAGATTGTGGCCTGACTTATGTCTGCCCCTTGGTAGATTGGTTTATTCATGGTGTGCATTTGTATAAGTTGGATAAGTGTTCCCACACCACGCATGATTTTAAGTTGGATAAGTGTTCCCATACCATGATGATATTTTATTGTTATATTAGCTCTATTATGCTCAATCAATATGTTGAATATTTTTATATTACTTTTCTAGTAATATTGTAGGATCACAAATAAAGATGAGAGTATAGTTTTGTTATTATTACTATCTGACCCCCTTATAGATTTTCAACCAGGTGTTATTGACAGTGAAGAAGAATAGGAGTTCAAGGCATCCTCTTTGAGAAATATGGATTATCGCATATTGTATTTTCCTTAATAAGCATGAAACGCTCTTCCGCTACCATTATGATGTATTATGCATGGCATTTATGCCAATATTATAATAATAAAAACTTTATTTTATGATGTGTACTTGATGTCAATCTTGAGGGTCACCACAAATACAATATATTATCTGGCCTTAAAGCCAGTCATTGAAAATTCCCTTTTACTCAATAGGAAATAATAGCTCATTAGCGTAAGGTTAATTATAATTGATGGGCCTAATTAGCCCGATGGCTAAAAGGATACTTACACATGTCCAAAGGTAGTTTAATTTATCATCTAATTTATAGTTGACAGGCATGTTGAGTCCATCAGCTATATAGAACTTTTCACCGATGAACATTGGCAGCTCGACAATGAAAATATTTGTATAGATGATGGGATTATAATGCCTATTGGTGAAAATATAAGTATAGGTGATGGGCTTTAAATGCCCATCGGGTAAAAAAAGACTTATAAAATTTCAAAAAGGGAATGAAGGATAGTATTAGTTTATCAAAACATAAGTGGGAAGGACAAAACTTATCGAGAGAAGGGTTAGAGACGGTAAGCTAAGGAAGGGTGATATAGGTTGATCGAGGGTACTATTGAGCGAGGGTGATCAAGGATGACCATTGAGCATCACCGAGTACGCATCACCGAGAATCGCCAGTTTTCCAATCAATACCATTTTTTCTTCAATACCAATTAATCAATTACAGGTTTTTCAATTAACCTATTATTATTTTGTCATATAATTTGTTCCCATGTATTTTTATTGTTTATGAAATTATTTAGTATGTATGTTTATTTTCTTTGCTTTGTTAAGGGTTTGATTATTATTGTTGTATACTAAGATAAATAGAGACTTATCATCCTTGGAAATTATTTTTCAATCCTCATTTTTCTTTGCTTAGTTTAGGGTTTGATTTATTGTTGTTACTGGCTATTAATTTTGCATATCAAGAATAATGAAGGATTATGTGTGTTGGTTGGTTTGCTTTGCTTAGGTTAGAGTTTAATTATTGACCATTGCTTAAGTGAAAGAAAGTATTATGATATGATACATTAAAATCATTTACCATACTCTTAAATCAAGATTTATGTTCACTTTGTTGCTTGTTATTTTTGTTGTTTTGTTCACTTTATTTTCCCAAATGAACTTCATGGTTGTGTTTCTACTTGCTTATAACTATATTTTACCTTATGTAATTCATGATGTTTAGTTTAAGATTTGTTAATTTATATAATAAGTAAATGGTTTCTTTTCTTTAGTAAGCAGAGGATTGCATTATGATATTTAATCACTCTCTCTTACTTCTATATTGGATACCCCTAGTAGGACCTAGATTATTAAAATTGATTGTGATTTAATCTTAATTTTACAAAATTCTTATGAGTCCAACTAAGGAGATTGATTAATTGAAAGAAACAAAATCTTATGGATGTGTTTTGCTAACATGCAATATAAATACTTATGCAAAAATACCACTTACATCTAAGAAATCTGTAACTGTGTAAAACACTATCATAAACCTTGTTTAGTATTGATTTAGAGGCCATGGAGGGATATTTTGAAGCATCAAAATCATGTGATTGTTTCGATTATTTATATGTTGTATAGAGATTTTAATAATTATTTACTTATTATTTTATTAACATTATATAGAATTAACTGACAACTTGCAGTATCCAAAATCACGCATTTTTTTGAATCTATATATTTTTTCATAGTTCGTGAATTTCCATTTCATATTTCTCAAATCATTTTGTGACTACGAGATTTGTCTTTTTCTTTTGCCCTTGAAAAATATAAAGTGACTGAGAATAATTTATTGTTATTGTCAGTTCTTAAATGTGCATAGATTTTAATTATTATAAGGATTTAATTACTTCAAATATTGTTTTTTAACAAAAAAATTAATAGTATATAATTTAACAATAGTCTCGAATAGTAATTTATCTCCATTGTTTGCTTCCCTTTGTTCGCAAGTAATCTTGTAATGGCTTGGCTACCCTATATCCCTGTAAATCCTATATTCATCTTTGACCATTGTATTTCCATATTCCTAGTTGCCTGGTACATTTTGCATTGACACTTCCACTAGTATTTTAAGAAATAGCTAAGTTCTGATCGATATAGGATCTTAATCATTATTTAAGATTCGGATAATTATTATATAATATCCGCAATAGACATTCCCTTAAAGAATTCAAGAGTTGTAGAATATTCTCATCAACTAATTGGTACATATCGATTATGTGTTACTAAATACTAATTGTATTTTGATGAAATAATTAATTAATAAGCTTGTATTATATTACAGATATTTTTAATTGATGTAGGATTTTAAGTCTTAACCATTACTTAGGATTCGATTTATTGTTATATAGTGTACATAATAGATGTTCCCTTGATAAAGGATTCAAGAGTTAAAGAATCTGCTCATCAGCTAATTAGTTATCATTTTTTACTAAATGTTGATTCTATTATGATAAAATAACTTATAATTTGATGCAATTTTTGGTGTGATGGTTCTAATTCAAATATGTCATGCACTGGTTCAATTTTAATTCTATATATTTTTATCATAAAATGAATAGTTACTGAACTCTCATAATTTAGCAATTTAGCTTGCTTTATTGTTCTTAGGAGTACTTCAGTTTTATCTTTTAAATGTTTTTTATCTATAATTTTAGTTTTCATGTCAGTAATAGAAGATACTATATTAGTTTATTTGGAGTTGATAATTTGAGAATTTATCTCTTCATACTTTAGAAGTATTGTAATTTTTTGTTAAATACAATAAAGTTATATCAAGAAAATTATTTACTAAATTTAATCCCCACATATCCACTGAAGCAATCCTCAGACTCTCGTATAATGATGGAAAATTAAGAGAAATACTTTTATTCCTCTTTGGAAATAAATCTAGTCTAAACTTCTAACAATAAATTAATATTCTAATTTTTTAAGAAGGTAATATTTTTTTCTTCTACATAATAATATATTCTAAAAGATATGAGAATTAGTTCTTTAGTCGAATTAGGCAAGTTGAGAAGATGTATTTATATGTTTCACTATTCTTTTATCCAGTGTTTGATAAATGATTTATTAAGTTTAAAACATTATGTGTTTCAAGTTTTATTATGTATTTCAATATTGTTTGAAGGACCTCAATTTGCATTTTTGTTTTCCATATCCAACCATCTTGGCATGGAGAACTCATGAAGTAAGTCTACATGTCCTTCTTTTTCTAGGCACGCCATGTAGGCATCGAAAAGGCCAAATAATGAACGCACTGAATATTATCAACTCTCTAAAGGAAAAAGAAAATGAGATATTTAGACTACTTATAGTATGTACTTGGGAAGCCTAATTATAAGTTAGGAATCAATGATGTCCAAAGTGCTTCATATGAAGCATCCCACGATGTCCAAAGTGCTTTAATGCATGAAAAACATAACCTTATGGAAATCTTTAAGATGGATAAAGATAAGGCATCTAACATGGATGAACGTGCATCAAAGATTCACTACTAAAGCTTGTGGAATGGGCTAGGCATGAGAAATAAACTATAAAAATCCATCGGTAAAGTACTTCAAGGATGGGATTTATAGTTTATTTCTCATGTCTAGCCCATTCCATAAGCTTTAGTAGTGAATTCCTGATGCATGTCCTTGTTTGATGCCTCATCTTTGTCCATCTTACAAATACCCACAAGGTTACGTTTTTCATGCATTGAAGCGCTTTGAACATCATGGGGTGCTTCATATGAAGCACTTTAGACATTATTGACTCCTAACTTATAAGCAGGATTTCTAGGTATGTGCTAAATATAAGCAGTCTGTAAAATATCATTTTCTCTTTTCCTTAGATATTTAGCTTGTTGTGATTTAATGGGATACGCAATGAGGTACAAATGACATAGATGTTTGATAATATTGTTTAGGTCATTCATGAGAGGGTTTAAATCCTCTCATCCCATATTACTCAATGGGATCCACGGGTTATTATTTAGTGGGATTGAAGGGTGTAAATACTGTCATGAAACCTTCACAATCTATCATACATCTATCTTTGGGGCTTTATAACAAGCATGTTTATTTCCTCTTGAAACATTTTCAGATATTTTTACACTATTTTCATGAAAAAATTAAGTATTTTTACCCTCCTCTCGAGAAAAGAAATGTTAAGGTATCTTATTGAAATTACTAAACATTAGAATTTTTGAAGTTTTAACAACAATGAGTATATTAGTATATGTGAGGTATGCTCTTAGCTCATTTCTCACAAAGTCATAAGAAATTGAGTTGTGAATCAACTTTCCTATATGAAAGTGTAATTGATTAGATATCATATTTACACTAGAGGTTTGTACAAGTAGTGGAGCAACTTGGATTAGACAAGGCAGTTCCTTCTAGAGTCTTGGAGCTTATGGGTGTGACTTTCTTAACTCGACATAAAATTACAAGCA
>Ga0181465_100795_pt1 | contig 13324 bp, 15 predicted proteins | sample InSIn3gowninarea_FD_119076 | JGI IMG/M metagenome (GOLD analysis project Ga0181465, IMG submission 119076) | Clean room microbial communities from NASA Spacecraft Assembly Facility at Jet Propulsion Laboratory, Pasadena, California, USA -... ... | reverse complement strand
TTTGTCGGCATCGATCACTCCGAACTCGAGATCAGCGCCGAAGGTATGATGATAGAAGTTGCCGTGATATGCCGAGACCTGTAGACCGTTTGAGCAGCGGACCTTCATCAGGGCCTGGTAGCCCGTCTCTCGAGTTACAGTATGCTTGATCTCTTTTGATAACTTGAGCGTATCCCGTGGGCTGTGGAAGTTCGGGAAGTAGAAGACTTCGCCGCCTGTCGTTGCCGCCACATGACCTCGAAGCTTGTTAGCCAACCGTGCAGATAATGAGAACATGTGCACACAGACCTATCGTGGCTATGTCGAGGTAGCCGCCGCTGGGGGCAGCCATGAAGAAATCCACGCCAACTCCGCTCTGCACCATCTTTGTCGCCGTTTGCTTCCAGCTTTGGTGCTCGGTAGTAAAGAGCTTCCGTTCGCCCTCGGTGTTGTGCACCTCGCCCTTGTCGCGGAGAACCAAGCGGCCAGGCCCCCAAGTCGGCAGCGCTGACAAGGAGCATATTATCTTGCCGCCAGTATCTGAGAGCGCGGAAAGTGCGGAGTTCAGTGTGGAGAGTAGAGCAGGTTCCGGATTTTTTATGTCCGCAAACATGTTAGGTAGCTGCGTTAGAAGAGAAGTGATGATAGCCTTCGACTCCTCAGGATCAACAAAAAGGCCTTCGCTGAGAGGAACGAAGGGATCCTCGATCTCCGGCATTACCATCATTTGCGCTTGGTCGAGTCGATGGCTGAGGTTATAGTAATGTATCTCCTTGTCGTATGTTACGATGCCGACTTTGGAACCTGGTGGTAACCTCTTCTGGGGTAGGCCATTCTGCTCGTCGCCTTCGTCCACTGCATCAGCGGCATATAACGCGGACATTATGCCCTCGCAGAAGCCATCCAGGAACCCTTTGTTGACAGCCTCTGCGCTAACATCGATCAGAAACAGCCACCGCAGACCAACAGGCGGCTTTGCCCAATACTCTTTAGGGACCAGAAACTCGACAGTGCCTTGGGTTAGTTCCGGCCGCTGCTGCCGGTCCACACGAACGCCAGAGGGATCTGTAGGGGCAAAGTATTCCTGAGGAACGTCGTTGGGGAACGTGCACATGTTACAGACGAATTTATTGCCGCCAGAAGAGAAAGTCATGAAGGGGTTGATGTAAGCTCGACATCTTCGACACCGGGGCGGGCCGATGTCGCCGAAGTCGAGAACAGGTATCGCCTGCTCAAACGGTCTACAGGTCTCGGCATATCACGGCAACTTCTATCATCATACCTTCGGCGCTGATCTCGAGTTCGGAGTGATCGATGCCGACAAAGCTATCGGAGTGATGTTCAGCTACGACGGCAAGCTAGATCCCAAGCTCGATGCGCATTTTCAGAGCGCATTGCTCTACACTACATCTAGCGGTGAGAGGCGTGTCCGATGCAGTAACGTGGTTGCGAGCGTCAGCGAGAGCCCGCTAGAGGCGATGAAGTTGGTGGACCAAGATGCTGTTGTAAACATGATCGCAAAGGAAGCCGCCGCTCGGATGACGGAGAAGTCACTAAAGGACGTGCGCTCGGCTTTGACGGAGAAGACTGTCGATATACTAGCTGGCTACCGGAAGATCGCCTCTGGGTCAAATCCACCCGGGCAGCTAGTACTGCCAGAACACCTGAAAGAGTTCAGTCTGTACATGCTGGGCCTGATTAAGTCGCGAGCATTTAAAGGTGGTCGGGAACCGACAGACCGCAGAGTGCATGATATGAGGATGATCAAGGCGATGGGCGCCACGGAGCTCTCGCTTTACCTCTATCCGCGGATCTACTCGATACACAACCTTGACCCGCTTGATGGCTTTGCCAATGAGAACGGCCACCTGCGCATGCCTAACTCCATACGCGCGTCTTTCTCGTACGTCGAAGCAGGCGGCGCATATCTAGTAGACAATGGCCAGATTTGCCTGCTGTGGCTAGAGGCCAACGTCTCGCCGAACTTGCTGGAAGATCTGTTTGGTGAGGGGCATAGCAGCTTGAAGGAGCTCGACGCGTTCCAGTCGACGCTGCCGGTGCTGGAGACTCAGCTCAACGCCCAAGTGAGGAACATCCTACAATACCTCGAAGGCACACGCGGGTCCAAGGCCTTGACGCTGCAGATCGCGCGGCAGGGCATGGATGGGGCGGAGTTTGAGTTCGCACGGTTACTGTATGAGGACCGCAATAATGAGGCGCAGAGTTATGTCGATTGGTTGGTGCATATTCATAGGCATATCCAGCTAGAGGTAAGAGGAGTATGCTTCCCCTGCTCTGGTGATCGTAGCTAACGCGGTATCTACAGCTTGCGGGGCAGAGGAAGAAGGAAGATTCAGGGGACGCCTTGAGTGCAGTTTCGTCTACTTTTGCCGGTCTGAGGACGCCTTATTGGGGTTAAGCATAGCGAATGGTTGGGCGTTGTGGTTGAAGTGTGAACGTTGCTTGCGGAATTGTGTGTTATATCGAGCCACAGTCTATAGCACGCAGATATCACAGTAGCTTGAGAGCAATTCGGTCTTCACAAAGTCAAACGGCACCAAACAATTCCTATCGCAAGCTTTGTTGGTTTGTGAATTGCATCGTGCTGTCGAGAAGGCATCTCGGCAAACCCTCGGCACACGCCAAGAGTTTGGCTTAATCAGCAGCCCACGCAGCGAAATTCCGCAACGCGCAACCTCAACCGCACGAACAGGCTTCGAGGGACTCAGAACACCACCTCTCCGCAAACACACACTCAAGTCGCCATGCCTACCCGTTTGACGAAGACAAGGAAGCACAGGGGCCATGGTAACTAGAACATCGATTGTTCCCAAGGGAGGATGGTTGACTGACATATTGCGTAGTGTCCGCTGGCCACGGTCGTGTTGGCAAGCGTAAGACCCACTTTCCTACCTTTATCGAATTCCTCGCAAGCCAGCTTTCAATCTCTCTCATTGTCCTCATCGCGCGCTTGTAATTTCGCTGGACTCGATGGCTTGCGGAATTGGCTGGCAGATCGAACCCGGAGCGCGGCCGGTTCGATGGAGATCGCGGATGCGCTCAGCAATTCGATACGGAGCAAAATGAGTCGCTGAGAGCACACACTGGGTGTCGCCGTGTCAAGAACCGAACTACGGCCTGAGGATCTGGGATTTGGGGTGTGCACGCATGACATGTTGAGGCAGTCATGCACGTCTCTCTGCAGTCCTCGACTTCGATCTTCAGTGTGCAGCCTTCCGCGCTTGGACATTTATTACACGTCAATTCTTCAACCTCAGGCAAGGATGGTTCTAACACTTCGCAGACAGGAAGCACCCCGGTGGTAGGGGTATGGCCGGTGGTCAGCACCACCACAGGTAAGCCTTTCCCGCTCTCGACTGAGCGCATACAACGAACTTGTCTGCTAACACAAGCACAGGACCAATTTAGACAAATACCATCCCGGTTACTTCGGCAAGGTCGGCATGCGATACTGTACGTAAATCTAGCTCGTTATGGTCAATCCCGGATCTAACACATACCTCTACAGTCCACCGCCAAACCACACATTTCTGGAAGCCGACCATCAACTTGGACAAGGCAAGTCGAGCTCCAACCAAGACCTTTACTCTCAATCATCTGACGGTATCTGTTGCAGCTCTGGTCTCTCGTCCCGGCCGAGAAGCGTGACGAGTACCTCGAGAAGAAAGGCGACAAGGCTCCTGTCCTCGACCTGCTTTCGCTAGGCTACAGCAAAGTCCTCGTAAGTTTTATCCACATCTCGCTTGGCATCAAAACATGTCTATGGGGCTCTGATCTAGTCCGTTTACTAACATACCGCTGTAGGGCAAGGGGCGCCTCCCAGAAGTCCCGATTATCGTAAGAGCACGGTATTTGTAAGTCCATCCCGCGTTCCAGCCTCTCCCGCATCGTCATCTAACTGTTCAAAAGCTCTCGTGATGCAGAGCGCAAGATCAAAGAGGCCGGCGGTATTGTGCAACTTGTCGCATAAATGTTTGTAATTCGGTTCGACCTAGCGGAGACGAATGGATTCAAAAGTCCAAGGTAGGGCCGCGCCTCCCGGCGTTAGGCTCTTGCAGCGTGGTGGCTGAGGAGTGGTTCTCGTGTTCAATATATCAAGAATTCTGAGACCATCTCCTGAACAAACCATACCGGCAGTCTTTACTGTGCGGGTTGCTGTGTGCATGCCGTGCTTGCCCACCCTGGGCCAAGGCTTGTTTCGCAGCCTTGGTCGGCCTGTTTTTGGAGTGTGCTACGAAGTGTCACCTGTTCTGTCGAGGTATGCGACTGTTCATGTGTAGAGAAGCTCACGGGAAAGACAGGTCGATGCTCTGTACTGGCGCGTAGTCCGAGGTAGGTTGTTTTGAACCCAGAGTTGTCAACCGCGGAGTACTACGGCCTCGTTTGGTTTGTGTAGCGACCGAGAGGATTGTTTCTGTCAACACTGAACCTCAACCCACACGGATCAGAAGCTCTCAACATGGTAAGGTGTTGCAGACGCACAGCAAGGCTCTATGAGAGATTGGCCCAATGCTCCCTCGCAGTCTTGAGCCCTCCTTGCCCGCCGCTGTCCTCGATACGGAACTCTGACTTCCTCGAATGAAACGTGAGCACGCTGTCGAGGTCCCTTCCCAGAGCTGTGTTATCCCTCTTGCCATGCACCTGAGTGACTGGACACTGGCCGACCTGACGGCTAAATTCACAGCAACCTCTAAAAGATAAACGAATCCTAGTATCTTCGTTACATGCCGGCAGGTTCAGCGAGAGATCGGGCCAGTGAACACTCGTCACGGCTCTAGGCTAGCTTTATGTGTTATACTCTACAAGGACCGCGTTGGCACACATGTGTATGTTGAGGCCGCTTCGACCCTCTTGGAGCATACAAGCACGTTTCAGCGGCTCCCCGACTAGTCACCAATCCAGTAGAAATGCGCTTGCGCTCGTTCTGCAGCTATAAAGTATGGTGGTCAGAAGTTTACTGAACGAGGAAACCGTCGAAAGAGACCTAGATCGGGGTCGAGAAAACGGCGACTGCTTGCTCTTCCGGTCAAAGTACGTGAATGATGCATGATAGGCTAAATGCCAAGGAGGCACATTGAAAGCAAGCTGTGGCGCACGTCAAGAACCTGGTAAAAATCCAAAGTACCGACCAACAATGGAAGGAGTGGGAGAAAAGTACGGGGACGAACCGGATATGTACTATGGTCGATATGTAATTATGTATACGAAAGTGAAACAAGGATTAACGTCGGCATGAACGGTCATCTGAATCGGGAAATGACTCTATGATCTCTAGCCTTCAGGCCTTGATAGGTTGGATCTTGTGAAGCTTGTTCAACGCGACGAATACTGGCATCACCTCCTCCCTTGTGTCCAAAAGTAGCACCATGCCAACCCGCTAGGTCGCTGCTTCCAAACAGAAAGCCTCAAACGTCCCTCCTACTCCCCCGTCTTCATCAAACATACTGACACTAGCGATGCGGTTCCTGCCGACACCTCTCATCTACTACCCTGCAACGTAGCCAGCCCAATCTTGTAGTGTTCCTGAAGACGATATTCATGATTTGGGTTGACCATGCCGCTGCATAAGGAAGATGACACGAGTGACTTGCCGTTTCCTGTTACGGCGAGCAAATACAATCTCACTAACCCAAGTGTCATTCCTTCAACCCTTGATCTATGCACTCAAACGCTGCGCTTCCAGCCAGTACCCCAATCCTGTGCACGCCAGCAGCACCCCCGAGATCGGAAGCTGGATTGGCAGCGCGTTCGGATCCCCCGGCGGATCCACAGCCGCCACATCCGGGTACGCAAAAGCCATGAGCTGCGTAATCCAATACAGACTCGCCAACACAGCCGCCGTGTCAAGGCTCATCCTCTCCTTCTGCTTCTCGACCTCCAGCGCCCACTGCTTCCTCGCGTCGCCCTCCTTGACGTCTTTGCGGATCCTGTCTACACGGCTGGCGGAGCCAACGGGGCGGTAGGTGTACCACAGCGTTGCGAGGCCGAGGAGCAGCCCCATGCTCATGGTCTGCCCGTTGTGGAATTTGGCGTGCGGCGGCCAGGTCGGGTTGTAGATGTGCGTCTCGTTCCAGTCGGCGATGAAGCAGGCGAAGCTTGTCATTAGACCCACGAAGGTGAGGAGGAGGCGGCCGGGGCGGAGGGCGTTGGAGGTTTGGCTGCCGTAGGTAGGCATGATTGTGGGTGAGAATGCGCAGAATGCTGCGTTGGATGACTGTGGGCTTCGAAACGACTTGGTATTGAGGATGAGCAGTAGCTGAAGTGGAAGAGGTATATGAAAGAGCTTGCTGTAGAAGTAGGGGGAGAGAAACTTCAGCGCGTTTCGTCCTTGCGGTGACGTGGTGCAACACGATGACGGCTCTCCGAGGTCCGGTAGTGCCTCAGGCTGCTGTGTAGCTGGTAGCCCAACGCCATGCCTATTTCGCTCTAGTGTACTCGCCGCTGTGTATATGTAGAGTTCCCAAGCAGAAACCACATTTGACGGTGACCTTCGAGTTTTGAAAGAGGTTGGAGATCCAAGCATATACAATCCATTGACGGCGGAAGATGTCCAGCGGTGAAGCTATTTAGTGACAATACCAGACGCGTGTGGTAGGATTAGCCTCTTTGATATTTCGCCATCGGTTAGAACTCAGACATCGAACGACGTGCTTCGGACGATGAAATGTAACAAGGCTCCATAGGTCAATGATATAGACTGGGACCGCTTCTACACCGATCACGCGACCACTATTAGCGGATACGAAGTGTAAAGCGAAGGAGCCGGCGATGTACACTCCGCAAGTAGCACTTCTTCGATTGCGGCTCGATCATAGGCTCTGCCGTCCTCTAGCCGCACATGAGTGCTCGCTGTATGGCTCTACATCTCAAACATCCGTTCTGAACGACAGTGAAATCTTGGTAGTAGCCTGAGTGAAATCCCTTCTTGCAGAGACTGGCACACATACCTTCAGAAGCCCCTTATCGCCCACGGTGAACGGGAGTCTCTTCAATGTCACCAGGACATATTGGATGTTAAGGAAGGCACTTGGGCCTGCGGAGTGTGGGCAGTCCTTCCAAAATACTTCAAGTGAGGCCTGCGAATGTCTTCGGTGTGCTCGAATGTCATGGATCGGACTGGAATTCTTGCATTTTTAGAGAACTACTCCAGGACAGGATTCAGTCACTTGTAAGTGCGTCAGAGAGCCGACGTTTGCCTTCAGATACGGCGGACAAGACTAGCGTTGCGTCCCGTAATGAAGCATACTTTGCGGAGGACGTGAAACATTGAAAGATTGAGTAGAAGGCCAATTAAGTGACTCGAAAGCCCAGTAACGAATCGGAGTGCGTCAGTTGGTCTCCACGATGCCAGATTAAGTCAAGTTGTTGTTGATAGAGTCCTTCTCCCAGATCCGTTCCCGGAGCTCATGGCTCACTCAGCGGATGGCCGTACGTCTGGGATCCGATTGTGTCGAAAGAGCCGCGCTATTAGAGCGGACAGCGAATTTTGCTCATCATATCCAGCTGCTTTCAACCACTCTGGCCTCTTCTAGCTTTGACAGCATCCAGCCTCTCAAGAAATCTAGCTTGTTTCCTTCTCGCTGCCTCGTCTGCACGAACAACGCCCGTAGCATTACTGACATCAGCGTCTGCCCCAGCAGCTGGCTGCTCTGCGTCTCCATCCTGCCGCTGCCTCTTCGCAGATTGCCGCGGCTGCAAATGCGCGCTGGTAGCGACCAGCTTTGCTGAGCTGATGCCAAGAAGATCGTGAGTAGCTAGTGAGCGCAGCACTTTCTGATCGGTTGCATCCGTGGACTTCGCAAAGAACATGTCTGTGCCGATGCTGTTGGCCCAGCGGCAGCTGTAAAGTTGATTTTGGTAGTTGATCAGTGGATTCGGTCCATGTAAGTCCAGAATCTGGATGCGGTCCTGCGGATCGCTATTCGCTGCGTGCTCGATGGACGGCCGTATCTCGGCGGCTGCCGTAGGAGCGGCTTGTGCTTCGTCCTGTGCTTGATCTGGGGCATCCGGGGAAGGTGATGCTGATTGTTCTTGGTCACCTGTCGCTGTCTCTTCCTGTTGTTGCGTTCGGGATTGGGCTCTCGAGGCCCTGGGATCCGGGAAAGGGTTCTTGGGTGCGTTTTTCTTCGTACTTGCAGCCGGAGTATTTGTAAGGTCGACAGTCACGTAGAAATCCTTGCCATATGAGCGTGGTGCTGAATACATCATAGGCTCGCACTCACCTCTGTCTCTGTAGGATCATACTCGTACTCCCACTCATCTTCCTCGTCCGCGAAGGCCCCTTGCGCCATGGCTCTTCAAACGAGACGGCACCGCTGGAAAAGCAGTTCTTGGTTGCTGTTGAAAGCTCTTGATCCGATCACTGTCGTGAACATACGGTCTGTGCGTCCATCACGAGATGACTTCGTTTCCGGATATCCATCAGCGCCGCATCTGAAATCCCGGATATGGATTGTTAAGCAAATTCAAGCTTCGGACTGGCTGGTGTTGGCTGACAGGGAGACAGGGTCGAAGCGTGTAGGGCTGAACCTGAAACCATGGATCTCAACTGGTGTCAGCTTTGGTGGCGATGACGCACAGCTTGCTCCTCGAAAGCATCAATCCAGGCACTGAGATACGGCGATCGCGCTGCCTTGCAAGCTCAACGCAAAGACAACCCTATCTGCTAGACGTCTGGCCGTCAGTTTATTCAATAGTCAATCGGCGACAAGCACATGAACATGGATCGGTATTGCGCGGCCTAATGCGCTGCACAAGCGCTGTCGATCTCTACCACTGAGCTGTCTCCGCCTTGCGCGTGTTGCAGTGTGTTCCCTCCTCCCTTGTCATCATCACTTCCTCACTCCCTCACCTCCAGGGCTCCACGCCTCGCATGTGTACTCGCTCCACTCGCTAAAAGCCTGACAGCTGCGATGCTCCGGCCTCTTCTACGTGTCGACCATCCGGCGCTCCCGCTCTTCCACTGAAGGAAGCCATCACCTGCCCAGGTATCTATCGGAATCTGCTCCGCCGTAGCTGGAATTTATAAACCTTCGGCTTCTTCGGCTGACAAGGCCCAAGCTTCATCAGTATGGGCAACACACGTCACAATCACTTGTTTGACTAGACGTGGTTATGCTAACACGCCCTTGACTGTTTTAGTGCCCGCCTTACAGCATTATGGCGGTCAGGTACCGCTCGTTCCTCCGTCGACTTCCGCGACATTCGCTTCCCATCTTCCGTCCTTATCACCTTGGAGTACCAGTTTACTCTCAGCCTCCCAAAGCAAGAGCATCCCTTCCTGCGTATCGAAGCCAGGCGTCCACCCCATACAAAGCGACCCTCCGCGCTCAGTGGCATTGCCGGAAGAACTACTTTATCAGATCGAAGAGAAAAGCAGACAGGATTCCGCTTCCGACGCCGAAACCCTCCTAAATTGCCCTCTCATGCCAAGGTTGAGGGGCAGGCGACTTCCCTGCGCCATCGTCTCTACACTCATTAGCCTAGCGACTATCTCTGGCCTCTATCAAAATTTAGGCCCTAGACCCCCTCCCTTGGAGGGAGCACAAGAGGCACGCTGGATCGCGAGCTCGAACTCTTGGGTAGATAGAAAAGCGTGCAAGTGGTTTGGCGTTTGCGGCGCATCACACCTGAGTCGGAAGGGATGGACTTCCAAGCCCTCGAACGAGATAGGGGCTGGAACGCAAGGGCTGCTCGGCGGCACCCGGAACAAGGACGAGATAGATCTCAGTGACTTCTGGATTAGCGGCGAATCGCGACCTGAAGACTGGTCGCGAGACGAGCGTGTTCTTCGGGAGATTCCCAAATATGTATTTGATTACGCGCCATTGGTACACCTGTATTCCGGCGAGCAATTCTGGCCTTGCGACATCGCAGAGCATCTGCTACACACAAGGCCGTACCGCAATTACACGCCGATATATGGAGAGCCCAGCCACAACTTGACGGACCTTGACAGTCTCAACAAGTATGGCCGCTGGACATATCTGCAAAGCGTCGACAACGTGGAGGACCGACCTGACTGGTTAGGTGGAGAGCAGAACATTCCGAGCACACCGCATTCGGGAGACGGCGACGATGATGAGCACTCGCCAGGCCGAGAATGGCCAGACAAGGAGCTGCCACACGACGGCGCAGATGAGACATGGTACAATGTTGGTGTTGGCGATACTGAGGACAAGGGCGGTGTACGACCATCGCCAGCAGGATCACCGGTCCCTATACCTATCGATCCCGAGGAAGAAGAACGGACCGATCACACCGGCCGCAAGCGATCACAAGAGCGGCAAGTGGACAGAAGGACTGCAGGCGGCCGAAGCGATGCCCCAGCTGTCCTGGTTGTCGTCGACAAAGGGAACAACGTCACCGACGCGTTCTGGTTCTACTTTTACAGCTACAACCTTGGCAACGTCGTCCTAAACGTGCGCTTCGGCAACCACGTCGGCGACTGGGAGCACTCCGTCATCCGCTTCCAGAACGGCGAGCCCAAAGCCATATTCTGGAGCGAGCACAACCTCGGCCAAGCGTATACGTACGACGCCGTGGAGAAAATTGGTAAACGCGTATGTATGACCGCTCGCAAGACACGCCGACCTAGAGCTGACTCCCACACAGCCTGTAGGCTACATAGCAACCGGGACCCACGCAATGTACGCCTCTCCCGGCGCACATCCCTACGTGCTCCCCTGGGGCCTGCTGCATGATCAAACCGATCGTGGCCCGCTATGGGACCCCCTCCTCAACACGCACGCCTACACGTACGACTATCTGAACGACACTCTCCGCGCCTCGACGCGCACGCCGCTGGCACCGACCAACTGGTTCTACTTCAGCGGCCACTGGGGCGACAAGTTCTATCCGCTGTCTGATCCACGGCAGTATCGGTTTGCGGGCCAGTACCACTATGTCACGGGGCCGCTGGGGCCGAGGTTCAAGAACTTGGGAAGGCAGAGAGTTTGTCAGGGGAACATGGAGTGTCGGCTCAGGAACTGGATTGGACCTGGAGGGGCGAAGGTGTTGGAGAGGGCTGGTGATGGGGAAGAGGTGAGTAGGGAGGATACCAAAGTGAGACTCGCTGAGCCGCAGAAGGAGACTTGAGCGGTCTGGGATCGGGGTTGGCGTTCTTGTGGTTTGGGCTTGCCCTTAGATCCTCCATGGCAGCTTCTCGCTACAAGACTATCTACAAGTATAGGTGGGCTAGACGGCATTCGACACCCCGCCTTCTCAGGATGTAGCGCGGCGTTTGTGTTTCGGCTTTTGAACAGACTGCAAACAAGATACCGTTGATATTCAGGGCGCAGACAAGGGGGTACACGGAAAGCTAGAGAGAGTTGCATTACCCAAAATACTCCCAATCATGACACGTTCCAAGCTGGCAGCTTCACGCACGCGCTGCACACGAGACACCAAACAGGTTTCCTCCCATGACATTTGGTGTGTTTCAAACAGCTCGAGAGCAACTTGGTCTCAGCGATATGCGGCAGGGCGAGATGCAGGCAGCCACAGGGCGCTTTCAAGCCACGACGAGCGGCGCCCCTATTGGCCCAAAGACGGGAGACGATGTGCTCATCAATGCCGTGTCGCGCGCCGACTCAGCGCAGCGGTGGATGCGTGTTTGATCAGCTTCTAGCGCCCTCCGCCGCCTTACGGGCACGACGGGCAAGGATGCGACGATGAACAGCGGTCGTTCCGGCCGTGTGCAGACTTGTGTGCTGAGAAGGCTGACGGCGCGGCTGACAGGCGCATTACGGGACGTTGACGTGTGGCAGCTACCTTCCCCCTATCAAGCCTTATCTTCCCGTGCCAAGCATGGCCTACATCCCAGACATGTCCGCATGTCGCGCAAGTCATGACTTCGTGAGCCTTGCTTTGGCTGGGAAGTGTCCCATCCCTTTCCTCCCAACGTGCCAACATCTCTCCTTTATTGATATCGTGATACTCGGTTGTTATATTGCCGACCTTGCCTGCTCCTGCCTATCCCTTCCCGTCCCGCATCCCTTTGTCTCCTCCCGCGTCTGTAACAAACGATCTACATCATTCCCGCTAGCGCGAGCTGGATAGACGGTCACCAGGTCTAATCGCGACATCGCTATCCCGCTGTTCCACGACTTCTTCCGCCCTGTCACCTCATTGATACGAAACTCGAGCGACCTGCCTTCCCAGATTAATCATTCCGACCGAATCCCTAGGCCTGCGCGAGGCTCACTCAGTGACCGCATTCGCGGCTTCGCTGCAGCTCCCCCTCGACCTATTCCGTCCGCCCGACTACTCGTACCTAGTCTCCCACCCAAGCACGCCAGTAGAGTGCTTAAGACACGGCCTGCGCTTGGAGCAGCACGCCCCCGACAAGCAGCTTTACCATGGCTTTCCAGCAGCCGCAGCGGCCTCGGCCAGCCCGCCAGTTCTCCGTCTCCGCACCCGTCGCCCAAGTCGTCGAAGCCGGACCCAGTCACGCATCACCGCAGCGAAAGCGCACTCTCGAAGACTCCCAAGAATGGATCCTCTTCTCTCCCATTGCCGCTCCCTCCACCACCCGCACCCGCACCACCTCCACCGAGCGCACACCCCGCACAGCAGGCCTGTCGCGGCTAAGTGACTTTGGCAGCTTGGAAACAGCTGCACGCTCAGACCAGTATGATAACGAAGATGATGACCTCACATGTCAGGGCACAGACCCGGACGATGAGGGTGAGGAGCTGGACAGTCTGGATGATGGCCTCCATGCTTTCCATGAGCCGTCCGAATATAGCGGACATTCGAGGAGGTTGATGGAGCAGAGTGGAGATACGGTATTACCCACACATGACGGCTTGGGGTCGTTTCCGGCCAATACGGCGGCAATGCAGGAGCAGATGTGGCAGTTTGAGCGACATGGCTCGCGGCGAGTAAGGCGCAGGCGGCGGTCCAGCGTGCAGCGGAGGCTGGATGCGCTTGAGGAGGCGGAAGAATTCGACGAGCAAGACGAAAGGATGCAGAGGATTGAAAGATGGAGGGTCGAGCAGAGCAAGGCGCTGCTGGAGGAGATTGAGCGGGAGACGCGGAGGATGCGGAGGATGAGCAGGGTCAGCGCTGGAAGGAGTAGGGTGGACAGTGTGCATCCGGGGATACAGGATGCCGCAAGCCAAAAGACCAACCCTGCCGCCGCGAAAGCTGCAGAAACACAGACGACAGACCAAGCGGTGGAAAGCGAATCATTCCTGCAGCACTTCACACGGAAGGTCATACGAGATCTCATCGGCATCGACGAAACCCTACTTTCCGTCATCTTCGGCGAGGCATTACCAGCTGAAGCGCAGCCTCCATCAGCAGCCCCGCTGGACTCAGT
>Ga0181465_100739_pt1 | contig 13350 bp, 11 predicted proteins | sample InSIn3gowninarea_FD_119076 | JGI IMG/M metagenome (GOLD analysis project Ga0181465, IMG submission 119076) | Clean room microbial communities from NASA Spacecraft Assembly Facility at Jet Propulsion Laboratory, Pasadena, California, USA -... ... | reverse complement strand
AAACAAGGACGGGATGAGAGTTGAGACTCACTGCACAGATAGGAGAGTATGAGATGGATCAAGTTATCTCAGACCTGGGGTCAGACATGAATGTCCTACCTAAATAGACTTGGGAATGGATGGAGAGACTCAGGTTACAATGTTCTCCAATTCAGCTAAAGATGGCAAATCAACAGAAGATCATCCCCATGGGGTGGCTGCAAGGAGCGACTGTGGATATTGAAGGTGCGAGTATGTTGGCTGAATTTGAAGTGATAGAAATTGTGGATGATAACAACCCCTACCCTACACTCCTTGGGATTGATTGGGCTACTGATATGAATGGGGTAATCAATCTAAAGAAGTGAAAGATGATATTTGAGAAGAAATTGCTATGCGTGATAGTACCCCTAGATCTTGCTGAGGGATCACACTATACTGATCCAGTTTGTGATTATGAGAGCGATGATGATCTAGATTGTATCTATAATATAATAGAACGAGACCAAGATTGGGTGACTCCAACAGCGGATGGATGAATTACATTGGATCGCGAGAGTTCATGCACCTCAGACTTTGATGAAGAACTAAAGCGCTGGAAGAATCAATTACATGAAGTAGCTATGTTGAGCTATAATATGATGACCCAGTTGCTACGCTCTGTGTCGTCAGAGGTAATAAATCTTCCCACTTATGATGGCCAGAATGATATAGATATTTTTCTTGATGCATTTGAGAGAGAGGTACTAGAAAAGTAGTGCTTCTAGGCATTGGACTGGGCATTGCACTCTATGCCCGCAAGGTGGTGGGGTACACATAAGGGAAAATTTGATGATTGGCACGAATGTAGGAGGATGATGAGGAAACACTTTGGGAAGCCAAAGGTGCAAATGACAGACAAGTACGATGGGTAGGATGACCCACACATTCACTTGCCCAAATGGGCTCAGGCTTATTGAGAGAATACCAAACCTAAATGGGTGCACTTGTTCTATCATACCTTGGATATTGTCCTGATGAAATGGTATGTAGAAACATAGCTCTGCCATGGTACAGGTGAATGATATATTCTGCCCGAAGGATTTATAATGAAATTTAGTTTTGATGACTGGTTTGACAGTATTGATGAAGTGCTACAAGAGGTGAAAGAAACAATCTTTAGCATACCACAGGATCCTCTAGACTTGATTTAGCCTGAATGGGCTACTCATCTGAGTCACATATTGGAATGTTATAATGTAATTACTAAAGAAGAGGATGAGGACCCGTGAAAGATTAACATCCCTAAAATAGAGGGTCACCGCGAGGTTGAAGGACTGCATGTTGAGAATCTAGATATAACTACACTGCTGAAAACAAACCAAGTAAACATTAGTACGAAGGTAGAGTCCAAACTCATGAAGATTGAAGATTACTGGGATGATGCGATGGTTGATAAGGTCATTGAATTGCTCCGTGAATACTAGGATTTATTCCCTACTAAGTTTACGGATATGAGGGGGATAACCGAGGACCTAGGTATCATGAAGATCACATTGAAAACTGATGCGAAGGTGGTTAAGAAAAGGCCTTACCATCTCAATCCGAAGTACAAGGAAGAAGTCCACTTAGAGCTAGATAACATGCTTATGGCATGCATTATTGAGCCTATGGAAGAATCTGACTGGGTAAGCCCGATGGTGGTACAAGAGAAGAAGCAGAAGGATGAAATAAGGATATGTGTGGATCTCAGAAAGTTGAATGATGCTTACGTACATGATCCTTTCCTGACTCCATTCACTGACGAAGTGATGGAAAATGTAGGTGGATAGGAAGCATACTCCTTCACTGATGGGTTCTCGAGGTACCACCAGCTCAAAATTGCACTGGAAGATAGGAGCAAGACAATCTTCATGACTAAGTGGGGTTGTTTCTGGTACACTGTAATGTCATTTGGATTAAAGAATGTGCCTGCGAATTTCTCACGTGTAGTTGTTTCTACGTTCAAGGAGTTTATTCATAACTTCCTTGAAGTATACTTTGATTATTAGAACATGTTTGGGCTGGTGAAATTCCATGTAGCAAGCCTGCACCCCATGTTGGATATCTGTCAAAGATACTAGATCATGCTCAACCTGAAGAAATGTCTATTTTGTGTTTCCTTTGGGACCCCGCTCAGTCATGTGGTTTGAAAATATGGATTGATGGTAGATCTCATGAAGGTCATGGTGATACTGAACTTGGAAGCGCCAAGGAGTGTGAAATAGTTACGCACTACCCTTGGACATATGGGATATTATAGAAATTTTGTCAAAGGATATGCCCATATCACTATGCCTATGGAGAAATTGTTGAAAAAGGATGTCACATTCTGCTATAATGAAGATTGTAAGAAGAGCTTGGACGTATTGAAAGAAAAGATGGTTAATGTGCTAAGGAAGGAGTTTCATTTACATGTCAATGCATCATGTATAGTGTTAGGAGTAGTACTGACACAGGATGGTGGAGAAGACTTGGACCATCTTATCTCGTTATCCAAGGTAGATAAGAACTATTCCACTATCAAATGCGAATGGTTAGCTATGGTATATGCACTCTGAAAGTTTAGGAACTACTTGCTGGGAGGCAATTTTAAGATGTATACAGATCACTTCGCACTAAAGTACCTGGTCAATAAGCTTGTTTTGGGGGGAAAATCTGTAGGTGGCTCTTATTGTTCCACGAGTATGATTTTGAAGTTATTGTGAAGCATTGACAATTGAACATGGGACCAAAAAATCTGTCACGCATCGAAACAGGGGAAGAGCACACTAATTTGGAGGAAGGATTGCCTGACACGTAGCTATTTACAGTACACATCACGGATGGTCATTTTGAGGATATAATACACTTCCTAATGATAGGAGCTACCCTAGAAGGATACATTATCTAGTAGAAGAAGGAACTAGTGGCATGCGTGACATATTTCTTTGTCATAGTTGGACATCTGTACAAAATGGGGTCTCATGAGATATTGCAATGATATGTACCTAAGTTTTAAAGAGGCAACATCCTCATGGACGCTCATGGGGGCGTTATGGGAGGACGTTATTCAGGAAGAGAAAATGCGCAGAAGATTCTATGCACATGGTTGTGGTGGCCAACCCTCCATCAGGACACAAAAGTGCATTGCAAGGTATGCGATGTGTGTCAAAGGACTGGTAGGCCATCACAGAGGGATGAGATTCCTTTGAATCCAAAGATGATGTAGCAACCTTTTGAGAAATGGGTGATAGATTGTAGCAACCTCGGTAACAGTTTTGGTCATCAAGCAATTGCTATGCTTGGTGCATGATGGGTGTTTGTGATGGAGGAGCTGATATCCATCACAAATAGGTTGATTCACCGAATAATGTGACTGCCATATATAGGAGAGAATCTGGCCATGATTTTTGGTGGAAAAGGTGGCAAACAAGCTATTGCAAAATCAATGAAAGAAAAATTTAAATTGGTGAAAAGGCCACGCGGATATGTTATATCCAGCATATGTGACCCCGCTGTGAAGGTAGCCACACAAATCTTAGTGGGGAAGGTGATGAAGAAGTGTCATGCCAATGAGGTTACAATGCCTATCGTCACACTCACAGTACAGTGCACTGAAGGAGTCTAGTTCAACTGGTCGGACAACCCCCGTAGAGATTTCCTGGCGAACTTCTGCGAAGCACAAGAGCTCAACAAGAAATTCTACTATGCATGGCTCTTGCTATCAATTGTGCTGGTAGCATGGGAGCTACAAGAGGACAACCCATTCCCTTTGGTCATGCCAGACCTCCCTAAAGCAGTGAAGTATGCTTCATTGTCGATGACCAAGGATGCATAGCGAGTTGGGGATAGTGATATCTTTTGGATCTTGATGGAAATGAACATCTAGATGGCCATCAATCACAATCCATAATTATCGCCAACGGTGTATGCCAACCTGCAGAGCTATGCTGACTTTAAAGTATACTTCCATTAAGTATCCATTAGGATGCGGAAGGACCCTAAACAAAAATGGTATGACTTGTTGTATCTGGAAATGGATGATGCCATTGGTGTGGTGCTTAATCAATGGCTAGAAGAGTGGTGCTCTACAACAGATTTGGCGGTGGGCAGAAGCAAGTCCATCGTGTAGAAGAAAAAGAAGGCCAAGCTTATGATGGCATAGCTGGCCGAGAAGAGGAATAAGGAGGTTGTTGATAAGGCTTAGGTGAAGCGCGAGGCCATGCAATAGACAGGGAAGTAGATAGGTGGGACAGAGTAGGGCTCTGACAAAGTCATGAGGTTGCCTTCACCTGAGACCGAGGAGAAAATAGATGAACATCATAGCGCAGAACCTTAGGAGATGTTCGCCCACATCAGGTGCCCAAGAGAGATGGAGAAAGGATGGCCCACGAAGAAATCAAAGGTGACCAAGACCTCGCTAGACCCCATCACATTAACAAAGGGCAATTTACATGATATCGGTGACATAGTGAGGGATGTCACTGCAGAGGCCTTGCAATAGTTTGAATAGAAGGAACATATCATCTTACAGGCCATCCATACAGGGTTGTAGGAGTTGTAGACCCGTGCGTCATAGACTGGCACGGTGTCTACTAGCCTGGCTATCAGAACTTCAGAGGCTATCAATATGCTACACAAAGGCCTCCAGTGTAATAGTGCTGCCTGATGGAGCACTAACCATAGAGAATTAGGTTGATAGGACCACTATCAGTTCCTTAAAGGGAGTCAGGTTGAACTTGGCAGCACTCCCACGTGAAGCAATCCACCTCCTACAGGATGAAGTAATTGAATAATGGAGGGCCCATGAGCGCCATACCCTCTACGTGATCAGTGAACAACAGATCAATAATGAGCAGATGGCCCTAAAGAAATCACCCCTAAGACTGAGGTGACCAATCAGAGAAAGCACATTTTGCAAGTCATTGAGGAGGCATGCAGAATGGTCCCAGAGTTGGCCATTCTGCAGGAGGTGCTAGTCGAGGTACGCATCGACAAGTTGGCCACAGGGGTGTGTGACACTTAGACTGAGATGTCATGGGTTTAGTTGGAGTTGAACCTACAAATCACAGAGCTACAATTGAGGGCCTAGCCTTCAACTCCACCAAAAGTGAAGGAATAATGGGTGACCTCTGTCACAAAAGTAGTAGCGGAGGTGGATAATGTAGTAGCAGACTGCACATAATTGTTTAAGTAGTCATTTGAGTTATTGACAAGATTGCAAGAGCACAGCACCAACCATCATGCTGACATGGAGATGAGCCAAGCTACAAGAGGCCAAGCATTTGAAGGAACAGATGGATGTAGCACCACACAAGGAAGCAGTGATCAAGGTGAGACTAAAGCCATGGGTAGATGAGGTTTATGCATTGATAGGTAATATCAAAGACAAGCTTGCAACTCTACAATAAACACAACAAAATCTTTAGGCTGATACTGCAGGAGCAATGACCAAGAAGATAGTGGAAGACATGAAACAACCTACATCTCAGTGCACAACCGAGGTTGCGGTCATATGGTTCAAGCTAGAAGGAATTTGTGCAAAGATCTTCGCGCCTATCGAGTGACTTGAGGGTGAGTCACAATGTTTGTGTTGGGGATCTATTGGGAGCGGGATCCCCCAAAGGGTGGCTTTGGGGCTAAAAGCCCATGCTTGAGTCAAATTTTGTAAGAAACCCTTAAATATCCTGCATTTTATGGTCGCGAAGCACATAGGTGTTATAAGTTATAAAGGGTTTTCTTCCCTTAGTTTTGTAAAGTAAATTCGGATGTAAGAGATCTACCCATGGTTTGTGGACCATGGGATTGTATCAAAAGAGCTAAAACCTAAGTACCTTTAGAGACACACAAGATAAGAGAGTGAAAGCTTTGAAGTAAGAAGTCTAAGTTTCGGGTTGTAGCATAGGTAGAGGCTCTGCAGCTGAGTGCGCAAAGGCCTAGGGTGGAAGTCCATAGCTGAGTGCACAGATCGCTCCAGCTATGTGCATATGGTGGATAGAGTCTATAATCACTTGGAAGAGATTAATAAGGAGAATTATTATGCAATTTCTATGTGTTTGTTCTGATTAATGCATCTTGTCATTTTATGTATGGATTTGCTTTATAATGCTTATATGGTGTGTGAACATGTATAATTATGTTGGATAACTCAAAACACATAAGAATATCTGTTTACGCAGTGCTAACTATGACTATATAATAAGACAAGTAAGATTCTTAAGATAACTTGACAATTTGTGAAATACGATGTTGCAACAGTGCAAAAGAGTCGAGATCGAGAGTTAGGGCTGCGTGAAGGTCAGTTGTACCCTTTCATGGAGGTATCGAAGGGAGGAATAAAGGGTTAGGTAGACATAGCCCTACGACTAAGTGAGTTGTGCGAAGGCATGAATAAAGGGAATAAAATGACATCACAACCATCTCAGGGTGTGGAAACTTGGTTCCAGCATCCCCCCATACTACTTTAGGTGAGACTTTAGTCTGCGCTCTGCGGGCTAATGCCGAAAGGGCCAGTAGTGTAGGGATTTGTTTGGCTAATTAATGCTAAACCTGGGTTAGGGCCCCTCAAGCCAACATAACTATAGAGAAGCAAGTGGAATAAGTCAAGCAAGCAGCTATGGAGAGCACTGCTGAGGTTGGAGTAGCTCAGTTGGAGCTAGAGGATCTTCGCAGCAAGATCGTCATCCCAACCTAGTGACTCAAGGGCAAGTCACGATCTTTGTGTCAGGGACCTATTGGGATGGGGTCCCCTGGGTTTGTTTTGGTGTTAAAAACCCAAGTTTTGATGTAATTTTCTCAAAAGACTTAAAGTCTCCATGATTTGTGGATGCGGAGCACATAGGTGATTAGAAGTAAAAGGGGTTTGAGCCCCTTGTTTATGTAAATTTGAGTCAGCTTTGAGAATCACCCATGGTCCGTGAACCATGGGATTATGTGTAAAAATCTATTAGGAATGTCTTAGAGATGTTTAAGAGATCATGGATGCATTGGGTCAATAGAAGATAGCATAGAGAAGTGGGTCAGATAGGACAGAAAGGCTCTGCAACTAAGTGCGCAGAGATCTAGGTAGAGTCCGCAGTTGAGTCTGTAAATACCAAATGAAGATCAATAAAGAAGATTATCAGAGAATTCCTACATTTATCTGTTTACTTCTATCTATTTATGATTGTGATATATGATATGGATGAATAATATGTTTATGAACTATTGATCTAATAATGTGCGACTCTATTGAATAATTGTTAAAAGATACACACAAGCATGTTTATCTAATTCCATGAAGACTTTGATCATTATCTGTTAATATTTATTAATAACACCATCTTATATACATAAGCCCTTGTCTAGAGTAGTCTTTTGATGTGTGTAAGTGGATAAATAGTTTGTTAGGGATCCACAAGGACTGATTGTGGACCTTCACAAAGGTTTAAAGGCTGTTGGGATATAATTGCGGTACCGAGCCCTAGGGGCTTATAGATCTATGCGAAGGGAAATCTAGGGTGCTAAAAGACATCACACTAATCTCTAGATGCAGAAAGTTCATTCCAAGATCCCCCCATACTGCTTCGAGTGAGACTGCAGTCTGTGCTACGAGGGTTGTTGCCGAAAGGGCTAGTAGTCTAGGGTTTTGTTGGTTGCCAAAACTAACTCTAAGCCTATGTTAGGACCCCCTAAGCCAACACCTATTGATCCATTAAAACTTAAGCTACTAGCCCCAAATAAAATCCATGAACTCCCTAAGCCCTAACCCCTTAACCTCTTAACTTGTGACCCTTAACCCCTAACCCCCACTAGTACATATGGGTGGAAAATTTGATGTTGTACTTCAATAGTTTAGTCATACTATCAACTTTTAATTGCAAATATTTTTATTTTTATTTTTAAATCTCTAACATTTGTGAGATATAAAAAAAACAAAATTATTATCTAATACCTTGCAATATGTTATTCAAATATATAACAATAAATTTATTGGTCAAATATGTGACAAAAATTGAATGTTTTTTCCAGTTATCCATTTATTGGCATGGCATCCTTAGGGCTAATTTTGTTAAATTTTGTAAGTCATTTTTGTAAATATGTAAAGTCCTCACAATGTGTGGAAGTGGACTACAAAGATGGTAAGAGTAAAAGGGGCTTTAGTCCCTTAGGTGGGTCAAAGATAGGAAGGTTTTGAGACCCACCCATGGTCCGTGGACCATGGTGTGTAAAAGCAAGGGCTATCAATAGAAGAATCATAACAAGTCTAGAAGGTAGCTGATTGCTAGAAATATTTGGAAGAGCAAGTAAGGTAGTTGAGTGTGAAAAGACCTTGGTAAGTTCGCAGGTTGAGTGTGCAGAGCCTTGTAGTTCAGTGCTTAGGGAAAATTAGTCTATACTTGAACAATTACATCTAATAAAGACTGTTTTGATCCAATATTTGTGCATCTTTGTATTTATTAGTAGTTTTGTATTTTTCTGTATTTTCGCTTTATATTGCAATTTATATGAATAAATGCTTATCTTGTGTGTGAAAGTAGTAGACTAATACAATTTATACATGCCATGAATAATTAAAGGCCTTCACAAAGATCTAGATGTTCTTTAAGTGAATGACGATAATTATCTATTTCGGAAAGGTTAGCGCTCACGAAGACAAAACTAAGACCTAGTAGCCTTAGAAATCTATCACACATGCCTATGGATGAAAAACCTAGTTCTATCATCCCCCAATACTGCTTCGAGTGAGACTACAGCCTCCACTATGCGGGTTGTTGTTGAAAGGGCCAGCAGTTAGGGTTTTGCTGGTTGTCGTAGTTAACTTTGAACTTGGGTCAGGCCCCATCAAGCCAAAAAATGGTTTCGTTTCTAGGATTGGGATCAATTTGAGAAATGGGTGATGTTGAATAAGTGGTTCCCCAACTAAGAAGGAAATTGAGAAGTGGATCGATTGGAAATTGCATGTGTTTATAGCTCACGAGAAAAAAAACCCATGCTTATTGAAGGAAGAGTGGCTAAATAGATACTTGTTCATAGATGAACTTGAAATATTATTCTCCTCTTTCCCTTGTGAATTACACTAGTGGTTGTCTAGATTGGTGGATAGTCAGGGTATGTGGAAGCTTGACGACCCCATTGTGTGGACCCCTGAACTAGTAAAGCATTTGGAGGCTTCAGAAAATAACATCGCATAGGCTGTCAACCACTAGATCAATCATATTCTAGGAGGATTCGTCACTGACTTCATGATCGATTCAACCACTAGCTATAGTGAAGTAGAGCACAGGTTGTTTAAAGGACCAAGAGGGAAGTACTTGAAATCTCCGAAGACTTGGATTAAGAGGTTATTGTGCAAAAAGTAGGTTATGCCTTGGTAATACGTGAAGTGGGAGAGCATTCAGAATGAAGAATCAAGCTCTGAATATAACCCGATGTCAGGATAATTCTCATAGTGACGATGAAGGTAACATTCTAAGAACACCATGAAATGCACTACATCTCATAAGTCAGGGTATAGCAAGGATACCTCATCCATCCACCCCACCTCCACTTCCACCTCCACCTCACACACCTACACCTCCTCTTCCATGTTCACCTTCACCTCCAACTCCATTATTTAATATGGCAAATACAATGAAGACGATTGTCTATCCTATGTACATGAAAATGATTTATAAAGCTAAGCATGGGAATTCCCGACTCATCCAGGAAATGAAAAATATTATGAAGATAACGTGTTCTATTGTATCTTATTATAGGTCGCCTTCCAGCTCGAAAAACATCAGATCCTCATGATAAAGCATTTCACTCAACATCAAAAAATTAATTAACAACCTCATGCTTTAGGGGGAAAATATTATAGACATTTTTGGGCACTGCAACCCCAATCCTAAATGTCCATAAACTGAGGGCTCCTAAGTCCCTAAAAGTGTTGTTCCAACCCCTAAAAGAACAAGGTCAGCTGATTACATCACCTCTCAGAAGTTCTCCATGAAAAGCTACTCAGAACCGGTCAAAACTGGACCATCCCACCTGCTCCATGGACAAAGTGCTATGCATCCCACCTGCTCCATGGACAAAGTGCGATGCATCCCACCTAAATACTCACAGAGGGTGCGATGCATGTGGAAAATCCTTTCTATGGGGTGTGATGGGCGAGAATGGACAAATGACAAAGGCAATGTGTGAGGTGGAAAATCATGGAATCCTCCAGAAGCTTCTCCTGTAACACTTCCCTCCGTGATTTCGCCCAGGGATGAGTAAGAGATCATCATTCTCCAAATGGCATCAAGAACTATCAGAGAGAAGACACTAATCAAACCCCAGAAGCTGACTCACACTCCTTTCAACAATCTATATATGGATCCCTCGTCCCAGAGATCCAGAGGCTGGAATTTTTGTATCTTGTAAGGAAGTGTTGTTGGTTTCTTATTGCAATATCATAGTGTTGAGTGATCTAAGCTTTTCATGAGGTGAAGAAGGGCTTCTTGCTGAGAGGATGACGCTGGGTCAGAACAATTGGTTGTAATCCTCCCCTGTACTTTTCTTGATATAAATAAAGTTGTTCAAATTTTCCTCCATGTCCTTGCATATTTTTTGATATATGTTTGTATGTGGTCAATATACATCTGATCTTATATTGTTTATGCTAGTAGATCTTTGTTCTTGGATAGTATTGTGCTGCTGTGATTCCACAGGTACTCTTTGAAGTTGGGCTGGCAAGGGAGCGAGTAGCAGGAATCTATCGGAAGAGAGAGGAATCAAAGAGAGGAACCAAGTGAAAGATTGAGTTTGGTCCCTCCATTCTTCTTTTATCTATCCAGTCATAAAGGAATACAAGAATAGCTTTACTCTGTTTGTTTCTAAGGTTGCTACCACCCTTAGTGGGATTAGCAATTATGTATAGACACTATTCCCGGTAACAATAAGTCGAGGTGGTTCTGGCTTTGCCTCAGCCACATTCTCAATCCTATGACTTGCGAATTTGTTATGAGGATAGTCCCATGACATGTGTCCCCATTCTCCACATGTATAACACCGAAAATTTCTTCCTTGCCCTCTTCCTCTGGGCACAAATCTTCCTCTGCTAGATTCTCCCCTCTGTGGTGGTTTGCTACTTGAGCTTCCTGCTTCATTCTGATGTTGTTGTCCTCTTGATTTGGTGGATCCTCCACCTCTCGTTGAGCTTTTTCCTCTATTCCTTTTACTCTTTTTCTCAATATTTTCTCTTCTACCTTCAAACTTGCTTGATAGGAATCCTCAATAGTTTTCTAACTTAACAAGCTAATCTCATCTTCTATATCATACCTTAACCCATTGATATATCTAGCTATATTTTCCACATCATCTTCTACATGCCCTACTCTAATACTTAATCTATAAAACTCTTATGTATATTCCTTAAGAGACATTCCTTTTTTCCTTAAATTTTGCAATTGCCTAAAAATATTCAAATGATAGTCTTTAGGGAAAAACTTGGCTTTCATTTTACTTACCATGTTGTCCCATTGCTTGATCTTGGACTTCCCTTTCCTCTTTCTTGATGTCTGTACCTCATCCCACTAGATAGCTATATGACCCTTCAATTTGGTGATTGTGAACTTCGCCATATTCTTCTACTCAACCTCTTCATAGTCAGAGTACTGTTCTATGGATCTGATCTAATCCATAAGCTCTTCTTGTTCAGACTCCTTTCATACATAGGGATTTCCACCTTGGCTCTTCCTCCTACTTTCTCTAGCATCTTGATGACCTTGGTAGTTTCATTTTCTTCATTTACTTCCTCTACATCCACAACAAACTATTCTAAAGAGCTCTCAGCTCTTTCATCAGGAGCTCTTCTTTGAGCAGTCTCAATTGTCTCCATTCGCACATGTAGACTCCGCACCTCTTCCAATAGAATTTCATTTGGTTCTGGTTTTCCTCAACCAATTCCTGTCCTTGGCGGCATCTTTGTTGCAAACAACCCTTTCTTCTACTCTGATACCAAAAATAATGCAGCGTAACAATGGTTTAGTATAAACCCACAATTGGATCTATAGAACCCAATAATCACCCCGTCGAATTCCCCTTTACTTTGAAAACCATGGCTTTTCTCTTTGGAACCCAAAAGCCTTTGAAAAATCTTTAAAACCATGCTTTTCCCTTTTGGGACCAAAATACTCTCGGAAATGCTAAAATAAAGCTTTAACTCCTTTTTCACCAATTATATGTGTTAAAGCCGCGAATCGAGATCTGGCCAATCGGACGATCAGGATTCAATCACTGTATCGGAAATTGACAATCACAAGGCCTTTATATCAGTGCTTTCCCTTAACAGAGGTTCAATGCGATATCGTTGATCGCTATCAATGTTTACAATGGGCTACTTACACTTTATAACTCTCGATCCCAAACACCGATACGATATATGTTGGCAATCGCAGTCGCAAAGGTTTGGGGACAAGCCTTTATTGTGCGGCAATCCAACTACGTAATGTAATATATATGCCGGACAGGATAGGATCCAAAACTCCCGTGCATAAAATTTCAAGTCCTCTCTCCTAAATCCACTAAGTGTTTAGCATGATTTCTCAGTGTAAATGGAATTCGATGATACAACAAGTAAATACACAAGGGTAATGCTATATGGGTTCCAGGGACTTGATAGCATTAAAACTTTTTCCTATAATGATTTGAAGTTCGGATTCTCAATCTGAATGGGTTTTACACCCGATACTTGGTGTATTTGGGTTTTCTGCTTGCAAAACAAGACAATGGTCCTTATAATGACCCTCACCCTTACACTTCAGGCACCAAAATTATGCATGCACCTTGGACTGGACTTCCTCTCCCTTCTTCAAGATCTACAATTCCATGTGCAAGCTCGCCAACTATGATTCAATCTATTGTACCCCTATATTCATATCCTACACTGGTGAAGCTTCTATTCTCAAGGTGATATCTACTGCTGCTTCTTTTGTTCCTATTTTCTGTTGTGACAATGGTAATCTCAGATGTGGTAGGAGCAAAGCAATGCATGAGTCTCTATGTTGATTATTTGTAATAGTCATATTAGCCTGTTGAATCAGAAATTTTCATTTTTTATCAAAGTCCCACACAAACTCATTTACCCTTGGTTGAATCTCCTTGAGATTTTTTATAGACTGGGCTTGAGATTGGGGCCTATTAAAATCACTATTCAGTGCTTGCTGGGTCTCTAGCATATTCACGTTGGGCCTGTCTGTGCAAAACTTGATTTACCAACTTAGCGCTCTATCCTATAGTGTTGTCACTAGTTGTGCTTTATTCATGTTATCATCAGTGATTTGATGTGCCATCCATACAAAATCTGTGACAATCCAAAAATTTTTTATGTATTCAATCCCCACACCCTTAAACACAATCATCTTC
>Ga0181465_100791_pt1 | contig 13373 bp, 12 predicted proteins | sample InSIn3gowninarea_FD_119076 | JGI IMG/M metagenome (GOLD analysis project Ga0181465, IMG submission 119076) | Clean room microbial communities from NASA Spacecraft Assembly Facility at Jet Propulsion Laboratory, Pasadena, California, USA -... ... | reverse complement strand
GGTCAACGATCTATTTCGATATTCGCGGTAGCGGGCTACTCTACTCCTTCCAACAAATACAACATTGATTTACGCACCTACACCTTACTCGGGAAAGACAAGCAATTTGTATTAAAAGGCGGCTTATCGCGGGTGGCGCTTACCAAAGGCAGTTTAGTCGTAAATTCTTCGCAGGGCGGGGGCTCCAAAGATACCTGGGTGATTACAGACCATAGTCCATAGACCACAGTCCACGGATTTTTTAGTTGAATTGTTGAATGGCTGAATTGTTGAATTGTTGGATGGTTAGAAGTTGGATGGTTGGGTTGTTTTTTAGGCCAAAGCAGTTTAAAAATCAAACGTAGCACGGAGTACACCAGTAGTAAATGGTAATTTATTGACCTGCAACCTTTAACCTAAAACAACCTGCAACTTGCAACCTACAACCTACAACCTGCAACTTGCAACCTGCAACCTGCAACCTGTAACCTTGCAACCTTCTAACTTTTCAACTTGCAACCTGCAACTTGTAACCTGTAACTAAAATTATGTTATCAAGAATTGGGAATAGTTTATTCTGGATGGGGCGCTACCTGGAGCGAGCCGAACACGTGGCCCGGTACACCAAAGTGCATTATGTATCGTCGTTGGATGCTCCGCTGGCGCAAAACAAAGAACTGGCCCTGGAATCTATCCTGGATATGGTGGGGGTGCAAGCCGCTTATTACCAAAAATACTCCCAACTTACCGACGACGATATTCTGTATTTTATCACCCTCGACGATAGTAATCCTTTTTCTATTTCGGCCAATATCAGCGGCATCCGGGAAAATGCCCGGGGTACCCGCGACAGCATTTCCATTGAATTATGGGAGGTTGTAAACCGGTTTTACCATAACGTTAATAACTACAACGCGGCCAAATTGCAGCACAAAGGCATTTTTAATTTTTCGCGCGAAGTAGAAGAATTTTGCACTTTGGCGAAAGGTTACGTCTCGAATACTTTAATCCGGAACGAGGTCTGGATGTTGATTTCTCTGGGTATTCACCTGGAACGCGCCATTCAAATCTGTAAGATAATTGTAAATAAACTGTACGATGTAGCTAAAATTGACCCGGCCAAACAAGGCGGACTTATCGAGAATTACCAATGGGCTATGCTGCTGAAAAGTGCGGAATCTTTCGATATGTTTCAAAGGCATTATAAAAACAGTCCTTCGCGCCGGAATATCTTAGATTTTTTAATTTTTAATTCGTCTTTCCCCAAAGCCTTAACTTATAATTTAAATTATTTACAAAATAATATTCAGGCCATTGGTTTTCAGGAAGAAAAAAGCAAAGGGTCGCTTACTTTTAAAATTGGCAAAATTGCCACGCAACTGCAGTTTTTAACCATCGAAGAAGTAGAAGAAAATGCCATTGAGTTTATGAACAAAACCCTCGATAAACTTTTTAACCTGGCCCGGCTGCTCGAAGAAAAATATTTAGTTTATTAAAAACCGTTGTTACGGTCACGAACTATGGCTACCGAATACCACATTAACTACCATACGCACAATAAATACGACGCGCCGGTTACCGAAGCACTGTTTGAGTTTTTGGTAGCTCCCTGCCAGGATGCCACGCAAAAAGTTACCAGTTTAAAATTTTATAATTCACTCGGGCAGGAATTGTATACCCACGGTAATCCTTTTGATTTTCAGATTCATTGCCTGCGTTCTACCAAGCATTTCAGCGCATTTAAATTTTCAATGCAGGCGACCGTCGAAAAAAGCCAGCCCTGGTTTGTGGTTAATTCTTTGCCTTTTGCAGAAGAACAAGCTATCCTCGCCGACCGCAATTTTTACATTGATCACCACTTATACCTGGGCTTTACCCGCTATACCAGTATTCTGGAAGCTTACCATACCCGGCTTTTAAATCGGCCATTAAAACAACCTGTTTACGATTATCTCACCAAGCTAAACCAATACGTGTACGAGTTACTGGAGTTTGATCCGGTTCCTACGAACGTGCATACCACCGCCAGCGAAGTTTTTCATTTAGGCAAAGGTGTTTGCCAGGATTACACGCATTTGTTTTTATCAATTGCCCGGCTGAATCGTATTCCGTGCCGTTACGTGTCGGGTTATTTAAACCAAGGCGGCAATCTGGTAGGTTCGGCGGTAATGCACGCCTGGGTAGAAGCTTTTATTCCGGGCCACGGCTGGTATGGCTTTGATCCCACGAATAATCTGTTGGCCGGCCTGGACCATATTAAAGCCGCGCACGGCGTAGATTACAGCGATTGCAGCCCTATCCGGGGAATTCTTAAAACCCAGGGCCAAAATCATACTTCTTACTACGTTGATGTTTTGGTGAATCAAATGCAGGAATCGGCGCAGTAGTAGGATGAAGTTAATTTTTGCTCAGGTTTTACCCTTCCGCCGGCGGCACCTTCCCTAAAAACAGGGAAGGAGATGTAGTTCTTTCTGGAATCAACGAAAATCAAGACGCTAAAAACGCGCTGACCAACGGAACAGTTTAGCGTCATTGCTCGCACCTAGCTAACGCTGTTTGTTCTATAGTTACAAAAATTTAGAATTTTTAGAATACAATAGGTTGTCATTCAGGAGGAACCTATTTGGCTACGGAGTAAAATACTTGCAATTAGTAATATCCTCTAAAGCACGAAAGCAAATTCGAGTATTAGCAGATAAAAGTCTCTCTACGGAGTTGCTTCTGAAGAACAATCTTTTAAATTAGGATAAAGCTCTATAACTTCATCTTAGGCTTAAATCTTCAAAAATTTAAAAATTACTTCTTGACCTTCATAGATTCTTTCCAGACGGGCACAAAATCGTAAGTAGGGTAAAACTCGGTGGTAAAGGCGCCCCAAGCGCCTTGTTCAATGGCCAGGTTTAAGGTTCTTAACTGCGCGGCCGGGATTTTTACGGTAACCACCTGGCCAATGCCCATCATTACGTACCACGAAATTACCCGCGCCGATTTGGGCGGAAACTTCTCCCGGAATTTATTTATAGCCTGTATCTTGTTTAATGAATCCAGGTTTTTGTCTTGCTGGTGTTTCAGAAAAATGGTGATTAAGATGCTGTCGTTGGAGGCGGTGGGTTGCTTTTGGGCAAACGCGTTTAAAGTAAAAAAGCCGCATAATGCTAAAATCAAAGTAAACTTCATCTCTTCAAATAATCGGTGAAAATATAGAATAACGTACCTGGTAACTCGGGCAAACCCTGAGTGATCGATGGCGTAATTGCTTTTAAGTACCCGGACAGAATGAAATATTAGTTAGATGCAGCCTAAACACTTATTCCGCAGTACGTTGAAAACGTAAAACGTACCACTTAAAACCTTGCCCTTACTTATACGCTTAATTTCCGGATTTTTATTTAGCTAAAATATATAAAATCTTCGTAGGGTAGTACAATACCTGGGTGCAGGACACTTTGCTTGTGCCGCAAGAGGAGCAGTAAACGGATACGAAGATGAATAATAAAAAAAAATCCATCTCCTGGATAATTGGTTTAATTATTTTGGCAGTAATTATAGGCGTTGCTTTCGCCGTATTTAAATTTAAGCAATCGGATAAAGAAGTAGCTGATTACATTGTACCGAAGTTGTCGTTTCAGCAGATGCAGCTTACCAACCTGACGCCGGAGCGAGCCGATGTAAAAATGCGGATGATTATTGATAATCCGGCGCCCATTGGTTTTAAGATTGATAGTTTGTTTTACGTAGTTTCTATTGCCGACCAGGAAGTAGCCCGAACCACTTACCCCGATACGCTGCGGTTAAAAGCCAAAGACAGCACCGAGCTTACCTTACCCCTAACCTTGTATTACGATAAACTGAAAGATGTAACCGACCGGTTGGCCAACCAGGGTCAGGATAGCGTGATGTACCGGGTAAATGCCACTATTTTCTCCACCACCAAACTAATCCCGAAAGATAAATTTAATTTAAAAGTAGAAAAGAAATTGCCTTTGGTAACGGTGCCCGACGTAAAAATAACCAACATTAAAGTAAACGCTTTAAAACTGAAAGGAGCTACCATGGAAGTAGAAGCGGCCGTGCGGAACCGTAACGTGTTTCCGATAAGTTTTAAAGATTTAGCTTATAACGTGCAGATTGAAGACAATGAAGCCGTGGAAGGCAACAAACCCGGTATCGTAAAAATACCCGCCAAAGGATCGGCTAGCTTTACCATTCCGGTAGAGCTTACTTTTAAAGAAATGGGCAAAACGGTTCTGGATATTATCCGGGAAGGCAAAGACGTAAACTACAACGTAAAGCTAAAAACAGAACTAACGTCCGAATCGGATATTATTAAAAACAGCCAGATTAACCTGAATACCACCGGCAAATTAAAAACTATAACCGATGCCCTAAAAGAAAAAGCGGACGAGAAAAAAGCTGAAAAGAAAGAAGAACGCCAAGAACGTAGAGAAGAAAGGCGCGAAGAACGGCGAGCCGAGCGGAAAGAAGCTAATAGTTGAATTAGTCCATAGTCCATAGACGATAGATCCACGGTAGTTACTCGTTGTAAGCCAATAGGCTACAGGTTTAACTTTCTGTAGAACCTTCAAATTTGTGATTCGAGTATTTTCTAATATAGACTAGCACCCGCTTTAATTTAAAAATTTCTACTCGGGAGGTAGCTTCAAATTTAAAAAACAATAATAAAGTCTTCAACTAAAATAAAAAGCCGGCTAATACAAGCCGGCTTTTGGTTGATCATATCAAAAGTTTAAAAATCTAATCAGCACCATCGGTTTTAGCGCGGTTAATAGCGTAGTTACCAATTTTATCGCCGGTTTCTAAACCAGCTTGGCAATCGGCGCGGTAATGGATGCCGCCGTACAGGCGGGAGTTAGAAGCTTCCTGGGCCATAGCTTTGTACGCGGCCGCTTTTTCCGGAACTAAATAACCCAGAATAGTGGCGGCCGCCCCGCTAAAGGTAGAGTGGCCCGAAATATAAGCCGGGAAGTTAGGTACCCCGGTTAAAGTTTTAATCTTCGGGTTTAACTGGCAAGGCCGGGCGTTAAAGTAATAATATTTGGTGTTCCAGCACATAATGGCCGCATCCATTAACGACGCATTTAGTAAAGCGTAATTACGCGCCCAGCGAACTTCGCTGTAGCCTTTTTTAACAAAATCCTGGGTAGCAATGGCATTCCAGTGGCCCGGCGGGGTGTACGTGCCTACGCCGTCGGCCCAGAAATTAACAATGCGCATGCGCTCGCGGGTAGGATTTTCGGTGTAACTGAATACTTCATCCAGCTCTTTTTTCATTTGCTCGGAGTTTGCCGATGGCGGTGATCCGGGCCGTAAAGAAGCCACGGCTTCGGGACCAAAAAGAATGGGTTTTACGTTGCCGAAAAACGGTAGCATCGGCGGACGTTTGGGTGTCTCCAGCGAATACCAGGGCGTTTCACCTTTGGCTTTGCAGTCATCTTCTAATTTGGCCCATAAGGTTGGGTTGCCACCAGCCGCCCCCATGCCGTCGGTTTTAGCGCGCTGAATAATCTTACGGGCTACCCACCGGCCCAAAGAATCACCGGCTACAATATCGCTTTGCACGTTGGCGCCACTCCATAAGCGGTAGTTTCTTTCTTCTTCGGCCATTTTTTTAAGGTAGTCTAAATCCGCCGGAAATAACAACTTCATCATTTCAAGAGAAGCGCCGGCAACTACTGCATCTTCGGAGGGGTAAGCCGCTAATTCACTCTTCGGGATAGCTGGGCTAATAGAATTATCTACCTGGTAAGGAGCCGGGCGGTTAAATTCGGTTTTAAAATGATGCGCCATTACCAAGGCATCGTATTGGGCGATGCTCACGTAAGCGTAGGCCCGGGCGGCATAAGGCGGATTCGAAAACGGAAAAACCGGGTAAGCAAAAGGGTTGGCGGCGCTCGGTACCGGATACGTATTATCGGCATTTTGGTAAGGCGGTAAATTATGCTTGGCCACTAATTCACGCATAATTTCGTTCCAGCGCAATACACTACCCACTTGCCAGTAGTTAATAATGCGTTTTTGTTCGTTGGTTAAGTTACTGCTCAAGCCTTTTAGTTCCTGTAATTCCTGCTGGTAAGCCGCCGAATTAGTAGGTTGGGGGGCGGGTAGAGGAAAATCCGCGGCCGAAACCACAATCATGGTCTTCCAGTTACCGGCCGTGGCGTCGGTTTTGGCGGGTTGTAAAGCCTGGTAAGCCGCGTTGGTTTCTTCAATTTCTTTGTCGCAGGAAACTAAATTATACAAGCAAAAACAGGCACTTATATAGCATAAATACTTTTTCATGGAAAATAACGAATTGATTATTGGGCGGATTTAGGAGATAAATTAAATATATAATCAACTCCGGCCATAAAGCCGGTGGCCTGGCCCACGTTGCGGCCGGCCAAAGTATGCCAGGCGTTGGCGTGGAAACCCAAGGCTGGCATTTTAGCCAGGTAATGCTTGCCTTCTACCCCCACTTTGGTGCTGTTCATTTGGTTACTCACAAAGGGCATGTCGTTTTTCCGGATATCAAAGCCGCCAAAAGTAGTTATATTATCCACGAAAACTTCGGCAATCAGGCGGGGCGTACGGTAACCGGTCCGTAATTGAAAGTTGCCGGCATCCGGCATTTCTACTTCGTGCGAGTTGATCTGGTGATCGGTGTAATACGCGGGGCGGTCTAGTTCTACGTTGCCGCGGTGCAGGTAAGCGCCCGAAAGCGTCACGAAAATTTTGTTTACCCGCATATCAGCGATTAAGCGACCACTTAAAACCCGGCTGCCTAAACCAATGCACATGGGTAAAAAATCAATATTGTATTTGTTGGAAGGAGTAGAGTAGCCCGCTACCGCGAATATCGAAATAGATCGTTGACCGAATTGTTGCTGCCAAGGCTGGTATTTTACGAACACCCCCACATCCTGAAAACCACCTAAGCCATTCAAAGTACCTTGCGTCGCTTTAATTTTAACGTAGGGCAAAGAAGCCATAATGTTTAAGTTATTCTTAATGCCGTAATTAACCATTAGCATGGCTGATTTAGTGGAAACCTGGCCTAAGTTATCATTATTGCGCTTAAAGGTTCCTTCCCAGTAGTCGGTCCAGCTATTGTAGCCCACGGAGCCGGCCACGCAAAGCTGGCGCTTACCCATCATTAAAGCGTCCTGCTCCGTTTGAGCATTTGCCAGGAATGGAAAAAATAGTAGAAGAAATAAAATTATTTTTAATGGTAAAGGGTAAAAGTTTGTTTTCATGGATGCTTACATAAATCAATTAATTAAAAAACATGCGTAAAAGATTAGTCCGAGAGGGCAGAATACTTAAAAGTATTTGTTTTAAGAACCAAGATATAGAGGAAGTATCGTACAGGTTAAATCATATTAAACTATTTATAGTAATAAAATACGAACTTAAATTAGAATTACTCGTTCAAAGTTTTGCTTTCCCTAAATTAGAAAAAATTAAGTAAAAAACAGAATACTGAAATTTGAAAAGTTAAAGATTTAATAATTTAAATATAAATTAGGGAATTCTGTTGCATTATAATTAATAAAAACTTGGCTCTATTGCATATTTCTAAGGCATATTTACCCACCGCAAAGCCCAAATCGTTTACTACCATTCGTATAACTACTCTTAAATTAAATGTTTTTTAAAATTTTACTTTTTAAATTACCTTCCGCTCATGATATTGAAAGTTCTCGCCAGTATCCTATTTTCTGATGTAACCCAGTGATTAAAAATAGTGGACTAAAAAGCAAAATTTATCCGGCCAGGCATCGGAGCAAAAGATTATAACCTGTCCCGAAGCTGCTACCGCGATTGGGGCGCGGAAAAAGTAGTTTTAACGTCGAACAGATCTTTATTCCGGACAAATTAAATCGGGTTCTACTCGCAAGATTTATACATACGTTTCGGAACGGGGAGATAACACCCTGATTTTTCCGGAAGTAGCTAGCGCGGAGCGTTACTGGAGCGAACGGCTGGCCTTGCACCTAAGGGCAAAATATGCCACCGTAAAACTAAGTTTAATTCGGCAGGAAGACTAGGCCCAGGAAGGTTTTATCCACGATCCGTCGGGAGTGCTCTGGCACCTGGGCGAACTTTACAAACGCTCCTCAGGCAACGCGGCAAGCAGAACGGGTAAGTTGTAGTGCCTTCGAGTGCATTAAAGGGCAGAGCAGTAAAAATTAATGCCCCAAAAATTAAGCAAGCAATTAAAATGGTTTATATCACGCAACTAATCTACCTTCTGGACGGGCAAGAAGCAATTTTTAATCAATTTGAGGCCGTGGCTATCCCGCTTATTGCCAAATACCAGGGGCAGCTTTTATTGCGGGTGCGCCCCGACGCAGAAGCTTACATCCAGAGCCACGTAGAAAAGCCCTATGAAATTCACCTGGTAGCGTTTGAAACAGAGAACGATTTTTTTAATTTCAGGCACGACGAGACGCGCAAAAGCTTTTTGCATCTGAAAGAGCAATCCGTAAAATCGGTAATGCTGATAAAAGGAATTAAACTTTAACGCTAAAATGCTACCTTGTTTTATTATAACATGCATTTATAATAAGCTCGTTATACACTGATTTACAGATAAGTAGTTGTTGGTTATTAGTTGTTCGTTGTTTGTTGTTCGATTGGTAAATTTTTATTAATCAGCAAAATATATTTACTTATAGTCTCAATTAATTTCGTCGAAGCACTTAAAAGCCTATGCATCATATCATGTACATGAGTACCGCCATCGTACAAGTCGGAGAAGAAGAACTAAAAGCAATGCTAATCCATTGGCGACAAAATAACGTAAGAGATCAAATTACCGGCATGTTGTTGTACAGTGGCGAGCATTATATCCAGTTGATTGAAGGCGCCGAGGAAGATTTAAGAAGATTGTTTGCCAAAATCACCCAGGATTACCACCACACCAACATTATTAAACTAGCCGACGGGAGTATTTCGCAGCGCTTATTTGCGGAATGGACCATGGGTTTTTGTGGGGGTTGCCGAAGAAGCGCTCGCGGACATTAAAGGTTACGTTAATCCTGCCGATACAAATTTCGAGAATTCGTTACCCAACCAGGACGAAGATTCTCCCGCTACCATCCTGAAACAGTTTGTGGAACATCACATGAACAACAGTAATTTTTAAATTTTCACTTTATTACACGTTAAAATTCCGGTTTCTTCGGGGTACTCCGGCTGGCTTAAAGTTAAGCGGCTGTGGTATTGCCGTTAAAATTTGACTCCAATGCCTCTAGCGAACTTAAAAATTTTAATTATTTAAGTTCTGCTAGGGTATAATACCTCATTGCGCCGAAAATCGGTCTTATCCGGCCTTGGAAAAATTAGAGCTGCTCCCTAATCCGGTTTGCTGGAAGAATAACCTGCCTCTATTGTTAACTTTAGCTTAGCGCTGCGTTAACAATTTCTTAACCTTTACCATATAGTTTTGCCGAAAACAAGATTGCTGTAACCAAGACTATAAAACCAGTAAACCACCGGTAAGATTGTACCTGGCCGTTGTCTGGCAAGATAACCAGGAAAAGAATAAGCTATCATTCATCCGCCATAAGGCATTTTATTCAGGTAACTTATTGATTAATTATAAATTTAGTAGTCGAACAACTAATAACCAACAACTACTCAGTAGGTTTTATTTCGGCTCTTTTATACGTGTAACCAAGATGAAAAAATACAGTGTTTATTTATGGGCCGGTGCTGCCTGGTGGGTAACTCTCTTTTCCGGCCAGGTGGCGGCAGTAAGTTTAGTTGCCCCCAAGCCCTTGTTCGTGGGGGCCCAAAAACCAGTAGCTTTACGGGTAATGACGTATAATGTGCACCATTGTAACCCACCTTCCCAGCCCGATTCCATCGACTTAGCCGCCATTACAAAAGTAATCCGCGCCCAAAACCCGGATTTAGTTGCCTTGCAGGAAATAGATGTAAACACCCAACGCTCCGGACCATTTAACCAGGCCGCAGAAATAGCTAAAGCCTTAAACATGAGATTCTTTTTCGGGAAAGCCATTGACCACGGGGGCGGGGACTACGGCGTGGCCATCCTCTCGAAATACCCGCTTACCGAAACTACCGTGCACCGCCTGCCCACCAAACCCGAAACCAAAGGAGAACCCCGGATAGTAGTTACGGCTAAAGTTACCTTACCTGCTGGCTTGGCCATCCGGTTTGGGTCAACGCATTTAGATGCCCAGCGCGACTCAGTAAACCGGCAAATGCAGGTAGTTGAAATTTCCCGGCTGGCGACCACCGAAAAGCTGCCTTTTATTATTGCCGGCGACTTTAATGCGCCGCCTGCCTCCAACGTGATTAAAGCGTTAGACCAGCATTTTACCCGCACTTGCCGCACCTGCGAACCTACCATTCCGGTAGCGAACCCCGCCCAAGCCATTGACTTTATTGCCTACACGCCAACTAAAAAATTTAAGGTAGTAAAAACTACGGTCGTACCCGAAAAATACGCTTCCGATCATTTACCGGTAGTGGCCGAGGTAAGTTTTATTGGGAAATAAACACGAACCCAGAAAATCCGCAGAAATTCAACTACCCGAAGAAGGAAGCCGTCCTGTATCGTAGGAGCTGGGTTTCGTAAATCCAACGAGTTTTAAAAATTCTTTATTTAGAACTTAATCTTAGTTAAAAGGTCGGTTATTAGTACCCGGTGAACAAAAAAGTTAAGGTTTCCAAAAGGATCGTCGTAGCTAAGTTAAAGGTGTTTTCCTACCCCGATCCCCGCCGTAGGGAGACTTTTTAACGGCTGGCTCTTTGCTTCACTTAGTTAGTTCCTTGAGTAATTAGTTTTCTACAAAAAGTAACAGAAATGATTCGCGGCCTGTTTTTTACTTATTCTCCTTTTGCGGTGAATTTTGTCACGGCTTTTATTTTAATTTTTTTTCACGGTGCCGCTACGGCCCAGTCTATCAAAGGTCGGGTAATGGATGCAGATTCTAAAAAGCCACTTTCGGATGTTACCGTTACGGTAGCGCATACTGCCCTAGGCACTCTAAGTAATAAAGCCGGTTTTTTTGCGATTAAAACAAAATCGGGTGGTAGCTACGAAGTTCGGGCCACCGGTATTGGTTACGAGCCTTTTGTCACCACTAGTACCACCGATTCTACTTTCCTGGAAATTGCTTTAAAGCCGACTATTATTCAACTAAACCAGACGCAAGTAGTTTCGGCCCAGCGGTATGCAACCGACCCGTTTAACCGGCCGGAAGCTTTATCCGTACTGACCCAAAAAGAATTACAGCAACGCGCCCCCCGTTCTACGCCCGAAGCCTTATTTGGCACCACGGGCGTGTGGCTGCAAAAAACCAACCACGGCGGCGGCTCGCCTTTTATTCGCGGGCTTACCGGTCAGCAAACTTTGTTGCTCATCGATGGCATCCGGTTAAATAACGCTACTTTCCGGTCGGGTCCCAATCAATACCTCAACACCGTAGACCCGCAAAGCATCGAGCAAATAGAAGTATTACGGGGCTCCGGTTCGGTGCAATACGGCAGCGATGCGCTGGGCGGCGTAGCGCAAATCTTGACGAAAACGCCTTCTTTTTCGGATACTTTGCGGGTGAAAGGTAGTTGGTACGGCAAATTCATGAACGCCGGAATGGAAAAAAGTGGCCGGGCCGAAGTTGGATTGAGCAGTAATAAAGTAGCTTTATTAGGGGGCTTAGCTTACCGCGATTTTGGCGACTTAGTAGCCGGGGGAGCTATCGGCCCCCAGAAACCTTCCGGGTACGACCAGATTTCGGGCGACGTAAAAGCCCGCTTCCGGATGAATGAACGTTATCTATTTACGGCCGCCTGGCAAAAGGTAGCCCAAAACCAGGTGCCGGTATTTCATCGCGTGCAATTAGAAGATTTTGCTTTTAACTACTTCGACCCGCAGCAACGCCAACTAACGTACGCCCGGTTAGAGGCTTTCCATGATAATCGCTGGTTCCGGCAGGTTAGCTTAACCGGCTCGCTGCACCAAACACGGGAAGGCCGGAAAAGTCAAAAAAATAAATCAGCGATAATTGTTAGGGAAAACGATAAGGTAAATACCTGGGGCACTGGCTTAACGGTAAACTCCGAGCCGACTTCGTTCTGGAAAGTAAACTCGGGCCTGGAATATTATTACGACCAGGTAAGCAGTACCCGCGCAGATATAAACCAGGAAAACAACGCGCGAACGGCTAAACGCGGTTTGTACCCCGACGGGTCTTCGGCGGCCAATCTGGCTTTGTTTACGTTGCATACGCTTGCTTTAAACAAGTTTATTCTATCGGCGGGTGGCCGTTTTAACGCTTTTAATATTACCGTAAAAGAAAATACCTTGGGCACTTCTGTTATCCGGCCCTCGGCCTTGGTAGGCAGCTTGGCGGCTTTATACCAGCTACATCCCGCGCACCACCTGGTGGGTTCGGTGAATACCGCCTTCCGGGCCCCCAACATCGACGATCTAGGAACTTTAGGCATTGTGGATTTTCGCTACGAGGTGCCCAACCCGCAGTTAAAGCCGGAAAAATCTTTAAACCTGGAAGTTGGCTATAAAGCGAAAACCGAGAGATTTTCGAGCCAGGTAGTGTTCTTCCGGAACAATTTAGCGCAGCTTATTGGTCGGGTGCGGTCCGTTAGCGATTCCCTGCAGGGCTATGCCGTGTATTTAAAACAAAATATAGCAGCGGCTTACCTGCAAGGACTGGAAGCCGAGGCTGCGTGGCAGTTGGCGCCGGCTTGGGCCGTTTATGGCAGTTTGGTTTATACCTACGGCCAGAATATTACGGATAACGAACCCTTGCGGCGGATGCCGCCCCTGAACGGACGATTAGGGCTTTATTACCAGGGCCATCCGGGAATCTGGGTGCGCCCGGAATTTCTATGGGCAACTAAACAAAGTCGCTTAGCTCAGGGCGATATCGACGATAACCGCATTGTGGATACCGGTACGCCGGGCTGGGCTTTACTACATGTAAACGCGGGTTACAGCTATCGTTGGCTCACCTTAAGCGCCGAATGGCACAATATCCTAAATAAAGCGTACCGCACCCACGGCTCCGGCATCGACGGGTACGGCCGCAGTTACTGGGTGGCCCTGCAGGTGCAATTTTAACGCCTGGCTTTACCTGGTCTTAATTTTAAATAATTGTTAAGTTTCGCCGGAAATGCTTAGTTTTATTAAGGATGCTTTACTTTAGCCGCCTGTACTTTACCCGTAAGCTAACATGAAAACTTTTCTGAAAGTTATTATTTGGGGATTAGCCGTTAGTAGTGCTTTTAAGGCGACGGCGCAGCAACCTACTAACAAGCCCAAGGCTACGCAAATCTTATTGCCGAACGGTTGGTCGCTTAGCCCAGTGGGCCGGTCTTTGCCACTGGGCGATTTGCCCTTG
>Ga0181465_100790_pt1 | contig 13381 bp, 20 predicted proteins | sample InSIn3gowninarea_FD_119076 | JGI IMG/M metagenome (GOLD analysis project Ga0181465, IMG submission 119076) | Clean room microbial communities from NASA Spacecraft Assembly Facility at Jet Propulsion Laboratory, Pasadena, California, USA -... ... | reverse complement strand
TTATTTTGCACGGGTAATGGATCCTTGTGGTACAATTAGAGGTGGGTGGGATAGGAAAGCTTTAAAAGCTTGTAAGGTGTTTTATCGGGCAAAGTGATGCGTTGCAGTGGAGGGGACTGGGATCTTAGGGATCCGTTGGTTGAGTTGTCGATAGTGGTTTGGTTAGTTGGTATTGTGGAAGTATTTGGGTGAAATGGGGGATAGGTATAACTTGTTCTCATTTGACACGTCGGCGCATGAGGCTCTCATTGCGGCCACCGTGGATGCTGAGAGTAATCGACGTGGTTTATGCGGGTCAAGTAAGGGAAAAATAAAAATCTTCCTCTATTCTGAAAGGGAAAACACGGGCCAAGGCGGGGGATGGTTTACAAGGATCGACTGAGGATCCTTTGAAACCGTTCTCTCGAGACAAACTGAAGAGGGACGAGCACAAGAACTTGAAGGCATGCTTTAAACCAGCGAAGGGGGTTAAGGAGGCTGTATTTGAAATTGATGATCTGTGGAGCAGAGTGGAGAGCCTACAAAAAAGGGCTCTCATTGGACGTTGGATTTTTGCGGAGAAGACAAGGACTGACATGGAAGAGTGGGTTAAAGAATTTTGGAGCCCGATGGTGGGCTATAATCCGAAATTTGGCAGGATGATGAATGGGTGGTTTAGTGTGCACTTCATGCATGAAGACGACTGCAAGAAGGTTATGGCTCGTGCTTGGGTACGTGGTCACAGTTTTATGAAACTAATGCCGTGGTATTTGGGTTTCAACCCGGTGATGGATGCTCCAAGAAACAAATCAGTGTGGGTCAAGCTCCTTGGCTTGCCTTTGGAATTTTGGACCATGTCGGCCCTAAGGGCTATAGGGAACTCAATCGGGAAAACATTATTCATTGATCCAAATATTATTGGTACAAGTGACAAAAGAATCGCTTGGATACTGGTAGAAGTATGCTTTGGTGGTGGACTTCCGGGGGATGTAGACTTGGTGTGGGGGGAGCAGAGACACAAGCAAAGACTGGACTACTGGGGCGTCCCTTTTCACTGTCTGATGTGTCACCAAACTGGACACTTGCTGAACAGATGCCCTTTGTGATTCCAGGGGAAAATATGGTGGAGGAAAGGTCCTTCAAAGCAGAAACGGACAAAGACAGACCCTTACCTTGAAGCGGGCATTCCGGGTAAGTCATCAGATCCATATAATAGTATGTTTTCAAATTATTTGGTGGTGTTTAGTCCCAAAAGGGTCTTGGGCATGTTGCCTGAGGAATTCCATATTATTGAATATCCAGGGCATCGGCCTAATTGCCCCTTTCCCTCAAAGGACGGTTTGAGCAGTAAGGAACTAGTAGGGACTGAAGGACCAAATGTCAATAAAAATTAGGGTCATATAATTGTGTCGGAGAATCAGAGTCCTCCCGAAAGAGACGTAATTGATGGGGGATTTTGTTCTGATGACTTGTGCCCAGTGATAGGGAAGGCATTGGCAAGGGCACAGGATCAATCTGGCATTATCACAGAGCAGTCTCCAATAATTTCGGGATCTTAGCCGGTGCCGCTCCTGGTGCCGGTATCTCCTTCCCGTGAAAACCTCAATTGGATGGAAGGGCAGGACCCAATGGATAATTATGTGGGGAGTGATATTGAGACTTTGATGGCGAATCTGGGAATAGATATGGCTGCATTAACGGTCTTGGATGGGATTCTAGGACTCGATCCAAGTATCTCTTCTGCCTCAGCTTTTAACATTACAGTGAGGAAGAAGTCCAAAGGGGGATCAAGCAATTTTAGGGGCAGATCAAAGACTAAGTCACTGTTCCATGAATATTTATCAGACTTTAGGGAGATTACCATAACAGTTATTGATGATGTTCAGGCCCTTAGAGCAGGCCGCCCACAAAAGAGTCTCAAATGAATCACATTGTTTCCTTAAACATAAGGGGGATGGGTACCTCCTCTAAACAAAACTGCCTAAAGGACCTGTTAAAAAATTTGATGCCCGGAATGTTTCTTCTATAGGAAACACTGTGTGTAAGAGAGAAAGTTGTGGAAATCTTGGTGAAATTTAGACTGGGATGGTTGGGTACTGGGATTAATCCGGAAGGGAGGGAGGGAGGCCTATTTGCATTTTGGAACCCTGCTATATACAATATTAAATCATATAGATTCTTTGGCGGTATTATGCTATCGGGCTACATAAAAGGTCATCCTCTGAAGATCAACATAATTAACTTATATGCCCCATGTGTTAGCAGAGCGATATTGTAGGCGAGGATGAGGTTCTCCGATATTTTGAAGATCCAGAACCTTATCATGATGGGTGATTATAATGCCATCTTGGAGGATGATGAAAAATCGGGGTTAAAAGCTAAGAATGACCCTTTAGCTGACCGCATCCGAGATCTTTTTTTTGAGCAACGGATGAGGGATATCAGGGTGGTCGAACTGACCCTGACATGGTCAAATGGTAGAAAAGGGGAGGCGTATATAGGAAAACGATTGGATAGAATCATGATAAAGGAGGACCATGCCAATGAACTGGGTAATGTTATATCAAGGGTGGTATCCTCATCCATATTTGACCATATGATTGTGGTGTTGACTTGGCAGGGGGAAGCTAGTTGAAAAGGAATGGCCTTCAAGTTAAACAGAATCTGGTTGGAGGACCCAGGATTTGTGGAGATGGTCAAATCATTCTGGAAATCAGATGTTGGGGGGTCTCAAGCTACAGGAAGGAGAAGTTTGGGGGCGAAACTCAGGAGCTTGAAAGCCATTGTAAAAATGTGGGAGAAAAACAAAAAGGAGATGACGAAGGCAGAACTAAATTTTTGAAAAGTTGAAGTCGAAAGAATATATAAAAACATGAGAGTGATAGCACTAAGGGAATCCGATTACATGGACTTGCAGAAATTGAATCTAAAAATAAATGAAATTCTAAGGGTACAAGAAATGACGTGGAAGCTAAAAAGCTGGAACCTGTGGCTGAAGGAGGGTAATTAGAATACAAAAAAATTTCATAACTGTGCAAATGGGCGGAGGAATGAAAATTCCATATGGCATATTAAAAAGAGTGATGAAAACATGATCTATTCCACGAAGGCAATCCAACTGGCTACATACAAGCACTTTTCGGATTTCTATAAGGTGGATAAGGAGGTTGACTTCCATAACCAGGAATGGTTCATACAAAATATGTCGATGATGTTTGATAAAGGGGAAAATGACACAGTAGGGAGGCCTATTTAAAAAACAGAAGTGGAAGTTGTTCTAAAATCATTCGCTCATGACAAGAGCCCCGAACTGGATGCATGGCCGACGGAATTTTTTTTGTTCTTTTTCGAGATTATGGAAGAAGAGCTGGTTGCTGTCACAGAACAAGTAAGGCTTACTGGGTTAATACCTGGTGATATGAATGCCACTTTCCTAGTGTTGATTATGAAAGCTCCTGTGCCAGAATTATTCTCTAATTATCGTCCTATATCGCTGTGTAATGTAATATATAAAATATCATCAAAGAGTATTGCTAATAGGATCAAAGGGTTTTTGAATGAAGCAATTTTCAGGGAACAATACGGATTTTTGAAGGGCAGATCGATCCACAATGTGGTGGCCATCGCACAAGAAGTAATGCATTCCATACACACAAAAAAATGGAGGCGATGATCATGAAGATTGACATTCATAAAGCATATGACTCTGTAGACTGGTCATTCATTCAGCTCATTCTATTAAAAGTGGGACTGTCGATGGAAAATATAAGATGGATAATGGCATGCATAACTTCGGTCAGTTTTGTTGTCATCATAAATGGGTTGCCTACCCATTTCTTCAAAGATGGAAAGGGCCTTCGACAGGGCTACACCCTATCCCCCCTTATTTTCATTCTATGTATGGACATATTTAGCTGTAGAATCAAGATGGCTAATGATTCAGGTTTTTTTGCAGGCCTTTCCTTCACATCATCAGTATGCATTACTCATTCCCTTTTTTTTGATGACCTGTTGGTATTTCGAATGATACACATAAACTATTAGTTCTACTTACACTACATACTCATTCACTTCAAGAATGTAGCCGGCCTAGGTGTGAACAAAGGAAAATCTATGCTGATATATGATCATGGGGATATACAAGAGATTCTTTTCATAGCAGAATTCTTGGGGATTATCACAAAGGACATAAAGGAGGGGTTATTGTATCTGGGTTTTCATTTGAAAGCAACTACTCTCAGGATTGTAGATTGGATTTGGATGACTGAAAAATTCAAGAGCATAATCCAGAGGTGGAAAAATCGATGGCTATCGTTGGGAGGAAGGTACACACTGGTTATGTTGGTACTATCTCAATTTGTCGTGTACTGGGCTCATATTTTTTACATTCCTAAGTTCATAGTGGGAAAGTTCAAGGCAATTATTGCACAGTTTATTTGGTCGGGATCGATGGACAAGAGAAAAATCCATCTAGTGGGAATCGAGGGCGTGTCCATCCCCAAAAAATATGGCAGTTGGGGAATGCTCAATATTATAGTGTTCAATAAGACGATGTTGACTAAATCGCTATGGAGGGGAATCAATGGAACGGGGACGTGGTCTTCAGTTATCAAGTGTAAATATGGAAGGAATTTATCTCTATTGGAGATCTATAGATCCAAAAGACTGTTTGCTTCCTCAGTGTTGGAGATATGGAGAGGTTTTACTAAAATCACAATGGATTTGGCGGAGCGTCTCTGCTGGAGATTCGGGATGGGCCTCGATATTATGCTAGCTGGAGATAGGATACAGGGGGTGGCAGTTCTACCTTTAGAAAATAGTAACCCAATCCACAGATTGGAAAATAGACACATATTCCTCCTTTATCAGACAATCGAAAGATGGAGCATGGGCTTCCCAATATGGAACATAGGGAGCAGTTTGGTTTACATCAAGCAGAAGCAGCGGAGTGGGATTTGATTGCTAAGGCTCTGAGCATGGCTGGTTTAAGTTATTACGGAGATGGGGACAAAAGAGTATGGAATGGGCAGCTCAAAGAGGGGGCGTTAATAGTGAAGGACATATATATGGACGGGATTTTGGGTTACGTGAGGAATAGAACAGAGTCTTTTTTCCATCAGTTATGGCACTGGGGTGCCCCTTTGAAGATCCTGCTCTTTGTATGGTTGTTGTGGAGGGGGAAGATATTGACGTGGGAGGGAATTCAACACAGGGGGCTCAGTGGCCCTGGATGGTGCACTCTTTGTCATTCTGAAGAGGAGACCTCCTCCCATTTATTCTTCAGATGGCATTTTTCTATTGAGATTTGGGAGCTTTTTTCCCCTGAAGTTAGAAGAAGAGGCTGGCACCTGGCAGGTATTGAAGAAGCAATACAGGTATGGACGATGAAAGAGGGCGCCATTAAAACGTTGCCTCTTGTCATAATATGGGAAATATGGGGAGCTCAAAACCACAGGATATTCGAAGGCACTGCCACATCGGTACAAATGATTCACTCTTTGATCATATGAAGGATGCGTCAGGGGTCTGAAGTTGCTGGTAATACCAAGGACCTGTCGGTACGATTTTCTCCTCACCATATTGCACTCCCGGGAATTTTTTTGACGGGGCTCAACAAGGAGGCAAATGTGGTTGTGAAGCCTGGGTAAAAATGAGCAAGGAAATCAGGTATCACATTTGGTGGTTTGGGGGTTTTGGATCAAACAATAGAGTGGAGTTAATGTCCTTATGGAGTGGCCTATGGATGGCCCGACACCTGGAAATCAAAGAGATAAATATCTATGGTGATTCAAAGGTAATAATCGATGGCTTGTCTGGGAAAAATTCCACGTTCTTATAGGGAGCGCAGGGATGGATCGACAGAGTGAAGTGTCTAATCACAAAATTTGACCAAGTTTCATGGAACCACATCTTCACAGAACTTAACACTAGAGCGGACAAGCTGTCTAAAAAGGCTTGGTATCCTCCCCTGGCAACCTGCATATTTTGAGAATAAGGGACGGCAGTACGAGCTCCTTTTCCATCCCGATTCCCTGAAGGGCAGATCAGATCAACTCAAGTGAGCACGAATAATTAAGGTGGGACGGGATGATCTAGTTTTTGCACAAGTGACGTTGCAATAGTTTTGGAATCTGGTAAAATTAGATATGGTGACCAAAGGATCACATATAAGGCTAATACATCTATGATTATGTTTTCTCATTTTAGAGTCGCATCAGCAAGTGACCGAATGAACTATGATTAATGTTTTGCAGAGGCAGTGTTAAACTCACTACTCCATTCCTGAAGGGTGGGTATCATTATCTATGTTCATGTACTATTTTATATACATAATATATATAACAGCGTTTTTTTTCTCTGAAAAAAAAATGGTATCACAAGTCTAAACAGCAATATACACCGTTAACGTTTGTTTCTATTTTTCTTGGCCAAAGCTGCTCCAGTTCGCGCATTTCACCACATTATTCCTATTAGCAATTCCACGAAACACTATTTTCAATTAGAAGATATTGGTGAATGAGGAAATATTAAATGATATTAAATTTGAATTTGGAAAAGATAATTTGAGAAGAATATTTCATTTCACCACATTATTCCAGTTAGCAATTCCACGAAACACTATTTTCAATTAGAATTCGTATTAGCAATTCCACGAAACACTATTTTCAATTAGAAGATATTGGTGAATGAGGAAATATTAAATGATATTAAATTTGAAGTTTGGAAAAGATAATTTGAGAAGTCTGTAGACAAAAGAGATCATATGTATAGGGCAGTCCAAACAAAATAATTCCCTTATAGTCAATAATTCCGTTTTAAGTAGAATTAGAAAATGGTTTACTGATATCGTTCGGAGGTTAAAGGACAAATGAAGGGTGAATTGTTTCAATCTTCACAGAATTATCAACAGGAAGCAGCTTTAAAACTTGTTTGGCTCTATTGGTTCACATGTTTGAAAATTTGGGAGAAAGGAGCCTTGAATTTCGAATAAAGTAACCTCTTATATCCAACTTCATAACTTCATAATATACAATGGTAGAAATTAAAATGGTTATTGAAGGTATAACGTATGATGCTCCATCTCTATGTACCCTCTTTCTCCCTTTGTTCCACAAATGGATCGCATGAGCTTCCCTGTCTCACTCAATGGAAGTTCAAATTCCCTTGTGAACTTAAATAGAAAGCCGAAACCACGTTATTCAGTCGATTAACAGATTTCATTGTCTGGTTTGGGATCCCTATTCTAGGTTCTGATGGGATAGTGTTCTTTAGGCTACAAAAGGTTTGGACAAGTATGACATCTGCGTCACGGAACTTCAGGGAAGATTGAAGAGAATTTGGGCGCGGGATACTTTCCCAACAGTAAGCAGTAAGCTGTTCTAGTGAGGTCGAAAGACTAAACTTTTTTATTTATTTGCACATTAAGCTACGGAGGGTCCCCTTCATACTCCTGTTAGGTCGATAGGCATCTTCCTCTCTACTTTATTGAAATTCCACAGGAAAGACAAACTTTTTATTTATCTGCACAAAAGCTAGGGAAGAGTCTCTCTATGCTCTACGTAGATCGATCGATACGCATATGTATTTTAATAATGTATAAATTTTAATATTCATTACTATTTATTTAAAATTTATTACTATTTATCATGGAAGTAAAGTTGAAAATTTGTAATTCTAGGAGAGAGTGTTAGTAATTTTAAAATGAAAATAAATTTAAATGAAAAAATGGTGTGAATATGCAGCTTTCTATTGAATTAATTTCATAATTAAAAATTGAGGTGAATATAGTCTAGTTTTCAATTTAATTAATCCTACAATTAGAAATTGAAAATATTTACATATTTTTATCATTTCTTTTATAATATATATATATATATATAATTTCACATTTATATATAAATTTTATCAAAATTAATAAAAATTAAAAGCATGGTTTGGTATGGGTTTTCTTACTTTTATATATGCTTCATAATGAAACATTATAGTTCTAGAGACACTTGAGGTCAATCAATAAAAACGAATGAACTAAATCTCTTATTTCACCCATAAAATTATGAATTTTCCAACAAGAAGGATCAAACAATAATTAACATATTTTTAAAGTTGAGGAAAGGAAACACTAAAATGAATTAGGGTGGTTATGTTGTATAGTGATTTGGGGATGCCAATTAGTGTTTGCACTAGAGGAACAATACATTGATGATATATTAAGAGAATTTATCAAGGACTATTGGGGTAAGAGGAAATAGAGAGTCATTATGTATCATGATATTTTCACAAGAGTCACCATTACAATTCAATTAGAAGTTGGAAATTAATAATTCAAATTAGATTCATAGTCCAAGGTGCATTAAAAATTCTATCACTCCAATAATTTGTAGCAGCAATGACCCATTGATTCAAAATAACAAGTTCTCAATATTGGAATTCCATCTAAAGTTATTACAAATTCACCCAAAGAACAATGAAAACAAATCTTCCATTTGAAAGAGTATTAATGCACCAAACATCCCACCTATGATTTCTCATCGTAATAAATATATCTATAGAATTAAATTTAGAATATCTAACACATAAAAAATTGAATGGTTCATGGTCTCTTCTATTTGGATTATATAAGTATGAAGATAATATGAGAAGAAATGTTGAAGAGAACAAACATAATATAAAAAAATGGTCTCTTCTATTTGGGTTATATAAATATGAAGATAATAATCCAAATAAGTATGAAGATAATATGAGAAGAAATGTTAAGGAGGGCAAACATAATATAAAAAACAGCAACACTAACAATATACCATCCATATATGAGTGTAGAGAGCATCATATAATCTCATAAACAAATATTATTAGATGTTACATAAATATATTGTAATTAACAGTGATATAAAATTGTTTATTGAGTATGAAGATATATCATTTATTAGAAATGGCTTATTAGCCATGATGATTTTTACTGATTTAACCATATTGATTTCCTATATTCCAATATTTGACAACAAAGATTTGTTTTAATAACATATATTGCAACATACATAAAAGAAAAACTACACCCTTGAAAAGCTAAATTAGATTTTTTCAAAAATTATATTTCAATTATACTCACACAAATATATATACATCCAAAATATTTATTAGAGCTTAGTAAAAATATTTTCCCAGGGTTGAAAATTAACTTTTGTACATGATTGTACTTTGTGTAACACTATTTCAAAAATGAAATTAAAAAATAACATAAATAAATAAAGAAAGCATTTTAAAGAAAATTAACCCAAAGATCATAGACATCTAATTATCACGGTAAAGCAAAAATGGTCCCCATCCACTGAAAGGTAAAGTAAAGAACATGAAACAAGTAGGTAGGCATGCAGTGTCACTCCCTATATATGTCATCTCAAATACCAGATAAATAGTTACTCCCTATCTATGTCAACTCAAATACCAGATAAGTAGTTGCTGCTACGGGATTTGAATATTGGTTAGCCTATTTATCGATGAAACAATTATTCAAAAGCAATAACAGCGAAGTAAACATTTTTTTGGAAGAGAATCAAACCTTGAAACTTGGTGTTTTATTGTTGACAAAAAGAAGAGTAGGCTTCGACCTCAAGTTCAGAATTCTTTATTATCCCTTACCAATGCTCTAAGACTAATTTAAGGTATATGAGATTTTAGTTGAGTTTGCGAAAATATTTACTTTAGTTGAGTTTGCGAAAATATTTACTTTAGTTAGCAAAAATATTTCATTTCTAACACAGTATTCCTCATCACCAATTCGACGAAACACTATTTTTAATTAGCAGATATTGGTGAATGAGGAAACATTAAATGATATTAAATTTGAAGTTTGGAAAAAGATAAATTAAGTGCGGAGACAAAAGAGATCATATAATTAGCAGATATTGGTGAATGAGGAAATATTAAATGATATTAAATTTGAAGTTTGGAAAAAGATAAATTAAGTGTGGAGACAAAAGAGATCATAGGTACAGAGCAATCAAAAACAAAAAATTACACTTCATTTTACAGTGAATAATTCCCTTTTACGTAGAGTTAGAAAATGGCAGACTGATATCGTTTCGGAGGTTAAAGGACAAATGAAGGATGAAAACGATGGTCTTTAATTAAAAAAACTGAAATTGTTTCAATCTTCACAAAATTATCAACAGGAAGCAGCTTTAAAACTTGTTTGGCTATATTGGATCACATGCTGGAAAATTTGGGAGAAAGGAGCTTTGAATTTGGAATAAAGTAATTTCTTATATCTAATTTAATGGGGTTGTCTACCAACACAACAGAATAGTTTTGAAGGCTAGTTTTTGTTGGAATTCGGTAAACAATATTTTAAAAAATTAGGTAGTTGGAGTGGTTGAATCATTTTTTTGATGGTGGAAATGGATTCAACACCATCAAAAACCCCTAAGAGTTTTTGAGAGTTTTTGTCGGTAAACAATATTTCAAAAAATCAGGTAGTTGGAGTGTTTGAATCATTTTTTTGATGGTGGAAATGGATTCAACACCATCAAAAACCCCTAAGACACCCATAATCTTGAAATTTAACAATGGTAATCCAGATTTTCAAAGATTTCTACTGATTTTTTCATATTGTTGCCAAAATTTCTAGGTAATTTTAGACTAAGACAAATACATTTCAGAATGAATAAAAATTGGAAACTTGATTTGGTATGGGTTTTTCTACTCCACTCATATATGCTTTAGCCAACTCTTTACTCATTTCTAGGAGCCTTTCTTCCATCAACCCCACACCCCAAACATCCTTTGAGTTGACTATTTGCACCCACATGTGGGTGCACCCTTTTTCTCTCTCCAACTCATATAGGAGGGGGATTGTCAGTGTCTGCTTCCTCCTGATCATTTCCTTTATAGTAATTAATAATTTTTTTCAATAATAATTTTTTTTTAATTTAAATATAAATTCATAATTTTGAGTTTGTCTAATTGATAATTATAAAATATATTACTATGCAATTTATTGATAAATACATTTCAGAATTAATAAAAATTGGAAACGCAGTTTGGTATGAGCTTTTCTACTCCACTCATATATGCTTTAGCCAAATCTTTACCCATTTGTAGGAGCCTTTCTTCCATCAACCTCACACCCGAAACATCCTTTGATTTGGCTATTTGGATTCACATGTGGGTGCACCCTCTTTCTCTCTCCAACTCATATAGGAGGGGGATTTTGAATTTCTCAGGGATCACTCTTCCTCCCTCAATGAACTTATAATAGGATCCCAAATTATGTTGTGGGGTAGGTTCCTAAAATACTGTGATTTTTCTTTCAACGATTTGTGAGGAGGCTATTGTATTTTGGAGTTGGTGTTCAACTTCTATCCCCTCTTGCACCTATTGTCCTTCCATTTGTGCACTATTCCCTTCAATTTGTGCCCTCTTCTCTTCTTGTAGCATCTTCTGAGTTTCCTGTAGCATGCTCTGTTTTTCCTGTAGCAGGCTTTGTTTTTCCTGTAGCTTGCTCTTTCCTTCTCTTTGGATGTTAGTGGGTGGTTTTGCTTGCTTGAAGAGGGATGCTTTGGTGGTGTACCTCCTTACATAAGCTATGGGAGCATTATTTTGTGTCTTATTCTAGTGCTTTTCCCGACCTCTTCTTTTTTACTTGGGGACCCCTCAATGATAATTGGAACTTTTGTGGGAGTCTCGGGTTTGCTTTGTCTTATTCTAGTGCTTTTCCTTGTTTTAAAGTAGAGATGGGTTTGCCTAGACCTTTTCTTCTTGGATTTCATAGGAGTGCCCAAGGTAGCTAAAGTGGCAGCCACCTCATCTTCAGTGTTCCCTAATGAGAGACTAGTCTGTTGGGGGGATATCTCAGTTTCCATTGGTACCGTGGTATTTCTAGGACTTAGGGCCTCCTCTTCAAACTTCTCTTCCTCTTCTTCCTTATCATATGTTTCCATTTATGCTTTTTTCTCTTCTTTTTTTCTTCATCTGTTTCCATTTATGTTGTCCTCTCTACTTCTTCTTCCTCTGATATGGTGTCTCTACCCTCAATGCTAGATACAGGGGTTTCCCTAGGATTTATGCTATGAGTTCCTATGACTACCTCCCTATCCATATCTTTGAACTTCGACCATGGGACATGAATTCTTATGTGGTTTAGGGAATCTTCCACTATCAGCTTAATAAGGCCATGATGGGTTAAGTGTTGATGTTTCCCTTCTCTGTTTTTTTGGCTCATATCCTTAATGGACTGGAGGAGGAAGTAGGGTACATTCAATATATGGTTAAGAGGTAAATTGGATTGGTATATGAGCTCATGAAATAGCATAAAATGATAGCCATATACTACATTTAGTCTTCCTTCACAAGAGATGTATCTTAAGATGTTAAAGGCTACCTCAATAGATGGGTAAGACAAACTTTCTCTCCTAACCCCATTTTTATCTTCCATGGGTCTCTCCGTGGACCTAAAGAAATTATACTTTGCAGTGGCACTAGTGGCTTTGTCTTCCCTATTCCATTTGATGCCTAAGGGAACTATTGATCACTTCAGGAATGATGGTAATGGCTAACCCTCTTATTACAGTTGTGGCACTAACTTTTGATTGGGAATTCAAAGCCATAACAAACTCAAAGGAAAATTCATCACCATATCCTTCTAATATTTCAAATAAGCCTAACCATTGAGGTTTCTTAAATATGTCTGCTACAGGAGGGTGAAAATGAATCATTCTAGTGTTTTTAGGTTCTCTCATGTTGAACCCACCGGGCCCATGTTTTATTATTTCCCTTGACTAGGTGTAGGGAAGGTGTTTTTTTATGGCCTCAGTATCGAATTTAGTGGTATCAAAGGGCCACAAAAAAGTTCTTATCACTCCAAATCTATATACTGACCCTCTATTTCCCTCACATAAACCCTCCAATTCCATAATTTTATGACTATTGACAACAATGTTTTAAGAGAAATTGTTTGAAATTATGATGGATAGGTGAGGTGATGGCAACTTACTTCTCAAACTGATGCTCTGAGCTGAAAAATGTGATTTTACTGAACCAATTGGGTCGTTGGTTGCACACATATACCTCCTTTGGCCTTTTGTAGCACACCTCAGCTCTTCATGTAGCAGTCACAGACTTCTTGTAGTAGTTGCAGGTATTCCTGTAGCACTGTCATGTAGCAGCAGAGGGTCAAGGTTCAAATTACCTCGGTGGCTTGCAAGCCTTTTCCTCTCTCAAATACATCTTGGAATTCCCAAATGTGTGAGGGGAAGCATGCTCAAGTACCTTTTATGTTATTTCGAGTTGGATTGGAGCGTTGTGTTGACATGTCCCTTACACGAGTTTTCCTCATTTGGACTATTGGTCCCACTCAAATATATCATTCTCTTTTCCCTTGTAATCAACACCCACTAACATCCAAAGA
>Ga0181465_100693_pt2 | contig 13387 bp, 15 predicted proteins | sample InSIn3gowninarea_FD_119076 | JGI IMG/M metagenome (GOLD analysis project Ga0181465, IMG submission 119076) | Clean room microbial communities from NASA Spacecraft Assembly Facility at Jet Propulsion Laboratory, Pasadena, California, USA -... ... | reverse complement strand
ATTGGGAAATAACTACTGACCCAGAAAAAATGCCGGAAAATTCTACTTCGTTTATCATGACGAATCTTCAAGGGAACCTGAAGAAGACTTTAGGTGACTTATATGGAATGAGAACATGGGCGGTCGAAATGGCACTACGGGCGTGTACCTCACGGTTTGTGTCATTTCCACTACTTACGCGAAGCTGCCAAACTCTTTTATGAAGCCGACCGCCATGCTAAAAAGGAACTGAAAAAGCAGGTACGAGGAGTCCGCGCAATTGAACAAAGTGTAAGCGAGTGTAATGACTCAACCAGTGATATCAAATCCGATTGATTGCACGCGTTACAATCGATGTGTGTACTGATTCCTGCTAATATGTCCCGACGCATCACTATCCATCCTCACTTGAACCAGGAGGAACTAGAAACTCGCGCTTCGCGGGGCTAAAGATGCTACCGAACGCACTCACTACCAAACCATTTGGCTACTAGTTAAGGGCAAAACCACAGCAGAAGTGGCAGAAGTGACTGGCTATGGTGTGAGGAGCGATTAATGAGTTGGTCCGCAGCTATAACCGCAGGGGAGCGGACAGCTTAGGAGATCTTAGACATCAAAATCCTGGAGCGGGGCCATTACTGGATGATGTGCAGCAAGCACAATTGTGGCAGGCTTTGCAGTCCCCACCGGCGGATGGAGGACTGTGGACAGGTCTAAAGGTAGCACAGTGGATGAGTGAGTTGCTGGGACATCCGGTGTCCCCACAACGGGGGTGGGAGTACCTCAAATCTTTGCGCTTACGCTTGCGTGTTCCGCGACCAGAGCATGATGAGGCAGACCCGATTGAGCAAGAAGCCTGGAAAAAAAAACTCCAGCAGAAGACGACCCGACTCCAAGCGCAGTACCCCGACGCCGACATCGAAGTTTGGGCAGAGGATGAACATCGCTTAGGACTCAAACCAGTGGTGAGACGAGTTTGGGTGGATGAATGGACAACACCAACATCTGAGGTACCTGGTGGCTATGACTGGTTGTGGCTATATGGGTTTGTCCAACCGGAAACGGGAAAGACTAAAGGCGTGGATTCTGCCTTTTGTCCGCACTGACCTGTTTAATCGAGTCTTAGCTGACTTCGCTCAACATTTTGGCATCGGCAAACACAAGCACGTCCTCCTGGTCATCGACCAGGCGGGGTGGCACATGGGTGACCAGGTTCAGGTGCCATTCGGGTTACACCTGATGCCACTGCCACCACATTCTCCTGAGCTTCAACCAGCAGAGCGCTTGTGGCCGCTGACTAACGAACCAATAGCCAATCAGTCTTTCCCCAGTTTAGACGCCTTGGAAGAGAAGCTGTTTCAGCGATGCCAAGTGTTACTACAGCAGCAGGCTTTGATTCAGGGATTGACTGACTATCACTGGTGGCCCAAGACTGGGGCTTAATCCTGTGCAATTAACCGGATTTGATATGAAACAGTCCCTTGATTACTGTTTAGCAGTACGCAGTGCTCTAACAGCTGATGGTTGTCCGCCGCTAGATGCGTCTGGATTGAAATTACACGAACGATTAACACGAACTAGCGCAAAGCTTAGAACGAGTGGCTAAAAAAGGGGATTACCCGCCGCTCTTGCCAAATTGAAGCAAATACTTTCTAGAGTATTAGAGCAGACATCTGCCCTATCGCCTCCCATCGCTATCGCTTACGATTGGGTTCACCAAGCAGGGCATATTCTTAATAATGATGCTGGGCTTGATGTGCATTTTGTCCAACTTTGCTTTCAAGCTCTACTTAATGCTATGTCCGCCTGTCAATCTTGGGTAGGTTCTTTGGAATCAGGCATTATTCACTTTCTCAAAATTACAAACAGTTACTGGTCAGGACTATTTCACTGCTATTCGGTGCCGGGTTTACCTAGAACTAATAATGATTTAGAGCATACTTTTGGCATAGTACGTCATCATCACCGTCGTTGTACTGGGCGTAAAGCGGCTCCAACTTCACTGGTGTTACGCGGCAGTGTTCAGGCGCGTTGCCTGTGTCGCTACTCAAATTAGAACCTTCCATGCTGAGCAGTTGGCTTCTATTTCAATCCCAGAATGGCGCAAGTTACGTTCGAGGTTACAACAACATCAAATCAATCGGGTTAAGCGGCTGCGATTTCGACGTTCTCCTGTTGATTACCTTGCTAGCTTGGAATCTCACTTACTCTAGCTAACTTTGCTGCTGTAGTTTTTTTGAGCCAACGAAAGTTTGAAGTACACCCTTGCTCTGTAACCTCTGGGATATTACTTTCTGCGGGTGCGTCTGGTAGACGGTCTGCGAGTTGTTTTACCCAGTAGATGACTGTGGTGTGGTGAACGTGTTTCACAAGTGAGATCGCTCGAAAACCCATACTATTGAGATACAATTCCAGGCATTCTCGTTTGATGTCATCCGAGTAGCTTAATGGTGGTTCATAGATATTCAAAAATTGGCGTTGGCAATCAGCACAAATGTATCTTTGTTTACCTCTCCTGCGCCCATTCTTACGAATGTGTGTTGAATTGCACTGTGGAGATTGGATTGCAAAACCTCTATATCCCTCCTTCTATTATGCAACGCTCCTGGGCATGGTGCTAGCACCATCTTTTGGTGTTGGTATAGTATTTTATACTCTTTGGACGATGTGCTCTACACATTGTTTATCGTCACTACCATCTCGCTACGCCAAATAGTGACACCCGATCTGCAGAGTCGAGTTATCCCTCTTCTGTCACTTTCCGAAGTAAGCAAGTAGTAAATAAGTTAAGCTATCCAGAAGGATAAAAGGGTTTGAATTGATTCATTGCAGTAATTAAATGATTAAATCCAAGCAGTAAATTGGAATTAGGAAAAATATCTAGCCAAGGATAAATTAACCAAAACAGTAAGAGTGGTTGGATAATTAATCGAAGATTATTTAGAACATTCTTCCATCCGCTTTCATGATTCCATTGTTGATGATGAGAAAAATATCTAGAATTATTTTCTTGTACCTCAGTTTCAATTTGGTGAGATTGATGTAAGGCTAAAAAAGCAGGAGAATTTAAACCGATCATTGTGTAAACACAAAAAATAATCTCCCACCACCTTTCAATATCCTTAAAATTAGTAAAGCGATAATCTGTCCAACCCAATTCCTTTTTACACTCCCGGAAGCCATATTCTACGTGCGAACGCACGCTTCGCCCATGTTCTCATTCCATATAAGTCACCTAAAGTCTTCTTCAGGTTCCCTTGAAGATTCGTCATGATAAACGAAGTAGAATTTTCCGGCATTTTTTCTGGGTCAGTAGTTATTTCCCAATAAGTTATCGCTCTTCTTTTACCGTAAACTATTTCTCGAATGTATCTGGTTTCTAATTTTTGATTGCTCAATGTTCTCTCAAATTTGCACCACCTATTAGCCCTAACGCTTTGACTGGCTGGCAACTCCTCTCCATGATTAGTTCTAATCCCTACAACATAAGCTAATTGATATCCAGTTAATTTTGAATAAATTGGCTACTTTCACCATATAAACTATCAGCCAGTACTAATTCAATATTGAACCCTTCTTCAATTAACTCTTGTAATAATTTCTGATGCTAACTCTATTTTAGTTTTATATTTATCTTTGTCCTTTAGTGTTCCTTTTGGTTTAAATACTTTTACAATCAATGGAAAAGTTATGTTAGAGTAAACTCCATAAGCATTGACTGAAACTATCCCATTATCTACTTTCCCCACGCTTCCTAAATAAAGTCTTGCCACATAATCAGTCTTTTTACCTTTTTTCCTATCTCCGGTTTCATCTATTACTACTGTAATTGCCTGACCATCTAACGCTTTCTTTAGTTTATTGAATCTTCTTTGTTTTAATTTATTTACTGACCAATCTGAATCGGCTAGAAAATGATGTAACGACTGGGCTGAGTTTATCCTCACCAACGAGCGCTATCTCTGGTAAAGATTTTCTTTTTACCGTTGATATTATTCCCAAGTGTAAATGCTTGAAGCACTCATAATTTCTTACCTCTTTAAAAAGGTCTCTATACTCTGCACAATATTCATCTACAATAGCAACTGTTGGGTGAGCATCTCTTGCCAAATGCTTGAGGATCTGTAATTCTACATCCATTGCCCTACTTGCTTTCTAGCGTTTCCTCTTTTGATTCCTTTATTCATTCTACTCGGAAAGTGACAGAAGAGGGATAATGCTAGCGCGCGGTTAATCTCTTGGGGCGGTCAGCCGTTCGGGGCGGCTGTGGGGGGGTCTAGTAGCCGAGGCGACGACGGTTCGTATTGCTTATCTAGTGGTGGGAATGGGTGTAGTCGTGAGCGCAGCCGCAGGCTGGTTTTCATCGCTGCGTCAGAGTGAGAAGGTGTCCCAGAAACTGGATTGTGTTACAAAAATTTCTCAAGATTAAGAACTGCGAAGATGCGGAAGTTGTTTGTGCAACCACTCCAAAAATTTGAGCAATAAATTTCACTTGAGCTTTGATGTTACCTGTTTCTATTCCTGACTATTAACGTTCCTTGCGTAAAAAATCCCAATTTTATTGCCCTCAAATGCGCGTTATGGGGTTAAGACTTACGACTTAGCTCGATCTTTGTACCTTCCACTACAAAGGTTCGACATTATGAAAGTGGTTGTAGTCAACGAAGCGCTGCCCATCAGGCTTCCTAGAGATGATATCGACAAAGCGATGATTCCACAGTATTTCCGGTGCGATATAGCTGTGACGGTCGTGGATAGTCTGGGAAACAGTTTCATCAATGCCAGTTAAGGTAACTATAAGCATAGTTTCTGCTGTTGCCAGCATTTCTGGCGTAGCTCCATAAAGCGGACTATTCTCGTCAATCGGATGCATCGCTAGCCAAGTTAATATGAAAACTGGATTTTGACTACGCACCAATTTAAGCTGATAAAATCGGCGGATAAACTGCCCCTCGGCATTGATTTCATCGCGCACCAGTGACAAACTTAGCTGTGCTTCTAAAATTTGATTGCGCCGCTTGTTTGCTACTCGAAACATCAAAGTTGGTACACCATCGAAGGGAGCAACGACAGCCACCTGACTGAAAACCACTCGCGCAGTAGGACGAGAGAACCGAGCAAAGGCTAACCCAGTTCCCATAGCCAAACCCATTAAACCCACTAGAGATTCGATCGCAACTAACATATTAGCATAGTCACTCTTCGGATACATTGCGCCATAACCGATGGATGCCATTGTTTGAATACTGAAAAAGAAAGCATCAAAGAAATTACCAGGGCGGGCATTTGCAATTCCATCTCCTCCAATCAAATAAGCTACAGCAAACAAGGCGTTGGAAACTACATACCCTAAACTAACAAGCCCTAGAAACCAAGGCCAAGGCAGAGTTAGAAGTAAATGATATGGATCGCGCCAGTAGGAGTACCATTTGTTCTGTCCCTCAATGTTTAACCTTCCATCCTGCTTCAGAATCCGGACTTTTAGAAATGAACGACGCTTTTTTTTCATCAACTATGGCTCCTTGCAAAATCTCAAGTGCCTGAGCGTACTTTCAAACCTGGCGTTGAGTGGCAAATATGACAAATATATTATTTACTACATTGGCAACAGATATTACTTACTTCATTTAATCCGAAACTGCATTCCAACAGACAATCTCCCTAGCTAACCTTCAAACCTGAAATAATTGACACCAGAAAAATTCTAGCTCCCAGGCTGAACCTAGTAACTAGCTTGAGTTATGACTTGTTGCCAAGAGCGATTCTAATAACGAGAGAATTTTTGAAAAAGAGGGCTTGAAATCACATCAAAATACTTTATCAAAAAAAATCTCGCTTCTATGCTCTATTGAGAAGCGAGATTTGACAGATTTTACCTTTTTGGAGTAAAGAGTGAACGTCAAGAGAAAATCGTTGTGCGGCTCTAGCTTGGTTACGAGGAAGCAGGCAATTCAAAAATTTTTAACTGGTTCACTCACTGAAATTTCTAGGTAGTTCAGTAATCTATGTATTACGAAAGATTTGAGCGACAAACTCAATCATTTGCTCATTGCCCATTCCTTTGATTGAGTTGAACAACTGCATCGCTTCAGCAGACGGGCTATAGTCACTTAGGATATAAACAATACCACTCCCCAATTTATGTACAATTTGATACCAAAATCCAAATTTTGATTAGGCGTTTAATTTGCCATACTGACCAGTAGGAACTTCGACTTCACCTTGAACCAGTTCAGTCAGTGCTTTCCTTGGGTTCGGATCGAGTTTGACTTGATCTCGATCTGTTTTGCTTGCTGGAAGGATATCCCGTAAAGCATTCACCTGTTCTTGAGCTGACATTTCTTCAACGTCTTCGACTATTTCAGAAACTTCAGATGACTTTTGCAGACTTTCTGATGGAATTGAGTCGGAAATTTCCCGATAAATTAAAGCCAATAGGCCTGATTTATCATCTGTGTGCAAGCTCTCTCCTCTTTTGTCTTGCGAGCCTTTTAAAGCAAGATTCATTCAGCATTTGAAAAACCCCAGTCAGCAGACTGGGGTTTCTCATTATATGTAGAAAACTGGCGGAGCGATCGCTGATTTTTCGGCTGGTTCGGCTGGGATCGCCAAGTATGCTACTGCCTAGTTTTTGTACTAGATGATACCAAAACGCCAACTTTGATTAAGCGTCCTTTGAGCTAGATTCATCCGTTCCTGTAAGAAGCTCACCCAGGGCTTTGCTGGGATGCGGGTTGAGTTCTACCTCACCATTGTCCTGTTTAAACTCCTCAGTGCTAGTCTTTACAGACTCATCGATTGCTGGGTTTTCAGGATATTTGTTTGCTGATGTTTCTGAATCTGTTTTTGCTGATGCTACGGGATTTGAATCTTTGTTTGCTGATGTCATAGAAATCTCCTAAAAAATTATCACAGTTTTGTTTCTCAATATACAGATTGAGTTACTCTTATAGGAATTACAACACTTCCAACAAAGGTAAACCACTACAAAAAGACAGAAAACGAAGCAAAATAATCTAGTTAAAAGTTATTTCAAAAGATAGATGTGGTAAAGGCTAAAAAAAGTAAGGTAATATGACAAAATATTAACCCAATTTTACGCAATATTTATAGTTATTTAAATACAAATGCACAAATGCATAAGTAAACACAAAGCTCTTTATTTTAGAGCCTAACAAGCTTTCGCGCTAACACTTTGCTAACAAGCGTTAGTGGTTAAATATTGATAATACACTGGTTTGATTATTCAAGAATATCAACGGTAGTTGGAAACGACTAGAAGAAATCTTTCATGCCACTTGTTTGAAGTGGGAGTCACGTATAGTTGAATTCAACAGCGATCGCTTTCGCATACACCTAATTGTTGAATACAATCCAAAGGTGCAGATTAGTAAATATGTGAATAATTTAAAAACAGTATCTAGCCGCTTGATTTGCCAGGAATTTGCGGCAGAATTAAAGCAAGTATACTTCAAGTGCGTCCGTTTAATCAGAAGCTTACTTTGTAGCTTCTTGTGGAGGCGTTACTGCCCTGCCGCTAAAACAGTATCTCCAGTCGCAATCTTCTCCGTCTGACGACTAGGCCGTGCCTGCCATTGCGCATACCACCAAGCGCTGTCGCGCTATGGTGGCAGTACCTTCGCGAAGTCTAGATGGCTACACTTATACTTCTGCGCCTGGTGCTGGCTCAGCACCCATTGGTGCTACGTAGTCGCGGAATAAAGTTATTTGCTGCTCATACTCAAGTCCTTTAATTTGATTAACCAGTTCTTGTACTTGAGAGGAAGGCTCGTAGTTTGGAGGCATAGGAATGATAGTGTTGTTGTCCATTCCTTGAGACAAACGATACCAAAATAGCAGCTTGGTAGTGTCACTCATTGAGCCGTACATCCGGGTGTATTCTGTATCGGCCTTGTTAATTAAATCGCGCTGAAACTGTAATTGTTCTTCGTGGGACTTTTCTTTAATTTGATTAAACAAACCTTCAGCGATATCAGCAGAAACAGTGCTAGCGCCTGGTGCTGCTGGTGTGACCGAGCCACCCATTTCTTTATAAACGAAGTAAAACCAAGCTAACTGTTCATCTACATCTAATTTTTGAATTGCTTGTACGTGCTGAGTGATACTTTGATCGCTACTTTGAGTAAATGACATAGCTACCTCTATTTTGAGAAAACTGATTAATATTGGATGGGAGTTAAAACTGAAAAAATGTTTGCTCTTGTCAGCTTTATTCCCACCGACTTCTGAAACTTAGCAGAGATAGTTCTATCGCTTAAACCCACTCAAGACAGAAGTAGAAAACCTGACTGAAGACAGAGGAAGAGTTAGAGAAACTCAACAAGAGCCAGAAAAAAGGGCTAGCGATCGCACGGGGACTCAAAGTTATGCGTTCTTATAGCTGGCGCGGCGATCTATTGCCAGAGCTAGTCAACAGGCGTTTAGAAGATAAAGTGACTATTATTACAGGTGCAGGTAGGGGAATCCGCGCCAACTGCGTCTGTGCTGATGCAATTGACACTGCTTTGACTTGTAAGCGATCGCACCTTTAAGTTTCAACGGTAGCAGGGAAAGCTAGATCGATATCCTCAATTGATTTGATGAGATTTCAACTTGTGGAACCTTATTAGCTACCCGTAGGTATATCTCTCTAGGATGAACTAGCTGATGCAGCTTCTATCGTGGGTGGGATGGAATGATTTGTAAGTTTCATCACTATTACATGGAACTGCCCTGTATTGCAAGTTCATAGATCGCGCCACAATACAGGGTTCAATAACGTAAGGCGAAGAAGATATCTGATGAACCAAATTTACCCAGAAAGGAGAAGAAGCTTACGCCTAATGGCGTTGCTGCTTTCAGTGTTGCTAACAGTTCCGCTGCTTAATGCCTGCGGCGGTTCCCGAAGTTCTGCTCCACCGCCACCAGTGGACGATTCGCGTGTAGGAACGATGTCCAATCGTCCCGCTGACAATCAACCTCAAGCCAAAAAGGGATTGTCGAACACTCAGAAAGTGGCAATTTTAGGTGGAGCTGCCGCACTTTATTACTTATATAACAAGCATAAGAACTCGCAAAAACAAGGACCCGAAGGGCAATACTACCTCTCCAAAAACGGGCGCGTTTATTACCGGGATGCCCAGCATCGCGCTCACTGGGTAACACCGCCATCGGAGGGAATTCGAGTTCCAGAATCTGAAGCACAACAATACCGTGACTTCCAGGGTTATAACAATCGCCCAACAGGACGCGATTTAACTGGTCTAGGCGGGGCCCCGGCTCCAGCACTGTAACCACTGACCAATAGATACCGGATGTAACAGCAGTACTCTTGTGCTGAGCAATTTAATTTAATCAAGGGTTAGGAGAAACAGATGAATTTTTTACAAAACATATTTGGTGGTGGTCAGGAATCAGAGCGAGACTACCGAGATTTTGTGAATCGATACGAGCAGGGTTCTCCTCATGAGGGATACTCAGACGAAGAAGTTTTCAACCGTTACCAACAAGTATCCAGACAGTTACCTCCCGACGTATATCACGAGTCTGCACAAGAAGCCTTTAGCCGAATGTCACCACAAGAGCGTATGCAGTTCGGTCAATATCTTCAGCAGCAAACACGGCAGCAAAACTATAATTTTCCCGATCTAGATGGAGACGGTCAGGACGATCGCTATCAAGACCCTAACTATCTCGCCCGCGCTACGGGTCAGATGCATCAGCAGCAGCCAGATCTACTCGGTCAGTTATTGGGCGGTGTAACAGGGGGCTTTACAGGTGGTCAAGGCGGCGGCAACATTTTTAGTAACCCATTAGCCAAAGGAGCGATGGCTGGTATAGCAGCTCTGGCAGCAAAGAAAATGATGGATAGAGGTGGATCTTCAGATTACGGACAGTACGGCAACGTTCGCCCCGCCAGTGAAGATCCCTACGGCGACCCAGCATACGGGCAGTATGGCAACGTTCGCCCAGCCAGTGAAGATCCTTACGGCGACCCCGCAGATTCCGGACAGTACGGCAACATCCGCCCCGCCAGTGAAGATCCCTACGGCGACCCAGCAGATCAGCAGAATCGCTGGTAAGCAGAAATTATTTTGGGCGGTGGTTTTTATGAGTCGTGATGCGTAAAACCCCCGCGTTTTTAACCGGGGGATATAAGCGAATGGCTGAATTTATTCAGCCGTCTTATGCTAAACGTGCTAGCATAATGTATGTAGTTGGTTGGTCGAACCAGTGATAATCTACGAGTTTAAAGTTAAAGGGAAGGATTTACAGTATCGCGCAATAGATAATGCTATTCGCACATCTCAATTCATCCAAAACAAGTGTTTAAGATAGTGGATGGATGTTAAAGGGTTAAACAAATACGACTTTAATAAATATTGTGCTGTATTAGCGGATCTATTCCCTTTTGCTGATGAACTCAATTCAATGGCTAGACAATCTGCTGCGGAACGTGCTTGGAGTGCAATTAGTAGATTTTACGATAACTGCAAGAAAAAGATTAAGGGTAAGAAAGGTTTTCCCAAATTTAAAAAACACTGTCGCTCAGTTGAGTATAAAACTTCTGGGTGGGTGCTTTCAGAAAATAGGAAAGCTATTACCTTTAGGGACAGAAAGGGAATAGGAACTTTAAAATTAAAAGGGACTTATGACCTTAACTATTACGATATCAAGCAGATTAAGCGTATTCGATTGGTACGTCGTGCTGATGGGTACTATGCTCAATTTGCAATTGATATTGATATTAAGGTTGAATCTGAACCAACTAATCAGATAGTTGGTATCGACTTAGGGCTAAAGTATTTCATTGCTGATAACAATGGTTTTGTAGAACCATCGCCCCAATTTTACCGTAAGTCTGAGAAGCAGTTAAACCGCGCTAATCGTAAGAAGTCCAAGAAGTTCAGTACCGCAAAGAAAAAAGCCAAAGAACGCCAATCATCCAACTACCACAAAGCTAGAAATAGGTATGCTCGTAAGCATTTAAGAGTAAGTAGGCAGCGAAAAGAGTACTGCAAGCGTGTTGCACACTCCGTCATCCAATCTAACGATTTGGTAGCCTATGAAGACGCGCAACGTTTGCGGGGGAAGCTTCCCCCGCAAAGCTTGCTTTTAAATGTAAAGAACATGGTAAAAAACCGACATCTAGCTAAGTCAATATCTGATGCTGGGTGGTCAACTTTTCGCCAATGGTTAGAATACTTTGGACACAAATATGGAAAGGTAACTGTTGCTGTTCCTCCCCATAACACGAGCCAGAACTGTTCTAATTGTGGGGAAAAGGTAAAAAAATCTCTATCTACAAGAACTCACGTTTGCCCACATTGCAACTATGTAGAAGATAGGGACATCAACGCCAGCATCAATATTTTGAGATTAGGATTAACTACGGTGGGGCACACCGGAAGCTACGCTTGGGGAGATTTGCCCACTTGGGCAGTTGGCGCAAGCCTGCTGCTTAATGGCGAGTCAGGGAACCAAGAATCCCCGCTGCTTTAGCACGGGGAGTGTCAATTGAGATGAATCATAAAGCAAAAAGGCAGCTTAGATACCGCCCTAAACGTAGGGTGGGCAATGCCCACCCTACTGACGAAAGTGACAAAAGAGGGATGAATGTATGGTTAATATAGATGAAAACTGCTGTTTACAGCAAAAAGGCAGTGGCAATTGATGCTACCGCCTTTTCTGTAAAAATAAGATGCTCTTGAACCGTGAAATACCACTTCTTGGTGATTTCTTTATTCTCGGCGCTCTTGATAGTCTTCAGAAGACGTAGGATCTAATTCCCAACGGCGATCGTCTCGATCCTCTAAAATGTCTTGCGTGTGCAGAAACTCGCGATCGCTCATCTCTAAACCTACAGCCGCCCCAATCTCATCCACAATATCTTGATCGGGTGTGGGAGCAGTGCCCCCAACAGCTTCATCCCCAACTGTATCAGCTTCTTTCCAAGCAGCATCTATATCCCCACCAGTCAGTATTGGGTTGTCACCAACAGAGTCATCTTCGATTGAAACAACATCTCCCCAAAGAGCATCCTCGTCCGCAGCAGTATGTCCAGGTGTGGCGATTGTATATTCAGCTAACAGCTCTGCATCTCCTACATCAATGTTGAGTTCCTCTGGGTCTTTCAGACCAGTGCCGTAAGATTGAGTAACTTCTTGTGGCAAATCTGGCGACGGCTCTGTATTTTTATTTACTGCTTTATCTTTGTCCTTCATAAGCCTGATATAAAGTCTGATTGATTATTTATCCTCCCCCGCTTCCCCTGCTCCCTCAGCGATCCCTGCTGCCAGAAAAAAGAGCATAAAACTAAGGACGAGATTTCCCTCACCATAGCGCGATCGCAACTATTACTACCTATTCCTAGAGTTGTATCCCACTAGAACGAAAGAATCTATCCCTTTGGAGGAAGGAATCTGAAGTATAGCTGAATACGCTTAAAACTGATGCGGCAGTAATTTTGTGCCACAACAGACGTAAATAGCACGAATGGGGTAATGAACTGTTGCTGTCGTCAAAGTCAAAGATTACCCAAATTGCACTTTAGAATTTGAGGAGATCGAAAATGAAGTACGACGAGTTCATTAAACACGTTCAAACTTTTGCTCAGTTGAATTTGCGTCAAGAGGCAGAACTTGCTACGCGGGCGACTTTAGAAACAATTAAAGAGCGCATTGTTGGTGATGAAGCCAAAGACTTAGCATCCCAATTGCCAAAAGAACTAGCTGAATATCTGCATGGGCGAGAAGGTCAAAATGGGTATTTCATCAAGCTGGAAGAGTTTATTCGGCGTATGAGCGAGAAAGAAGGTGGCAAAAATTATGAATTATGAATGATGAAATCTTTTAATTCATCATTCATAATTACCCATTACCTATTTTGATAATTACTTTTATAGGAGATTCGAGAAATGACTTCAATACCAGAAGATAAGTCAAATCAAGCTGATAGTGGTGAAATTGGCAAGTGGGCATCGCTGATTGGTGGCGGTGCTATGGTGCTGATGGGATTGAGACAGCGATCGCTACGGGGTGCTTTGATGGCGGTGGCTGGTGGTGGCTTGGCTTATAAGGCTGCAACATCAGAAGGGGGGATTCAAGAAGCTTTGGGTGTAAACAAAGAAATTAAGGTGGAGAAGACAGTAACGATTAATAAGCCTGCGGATGAGCTTTATCGGTACTGGCATAACTTTGAACAACTGCCAACTTTTATGAAGCATCTCAAATCTGTGACGGTAATTGATAACAAGCGATCGCATTGGGTGGCGAATGCACCTTTAGACGCAAGTGTCGAGTGGGATGCAGACATTATTGAAGATCGGGAAAATGAGTTTATTTCCTGGGCTTCGGTTGAAGGGGCGGATGTTGATAATTCCGGTTTTGTCAGGTTTAAACCAGCACCA
>Ga0181465_100787_pt1 | contig 13397 bp, 11 predicted proteins | sample InSIn3gowninarea_FD_119076 | JGI IMG/M metagenome (GOLD analysis project Ga0181465, IMG submission 119076) | Clean room microbial communities from NASA Spacecraft Assembly Facility at Jet Propulsion Laboratory, Pasadena, California, USA -... ... | reverse complement strand
TAGCACATTTATTAAAAGCCTATAACCGCATGTATTTTGATCCGGTGCAGTCAACTGATATTTACACCAAGCAATGCGCCATTAACGTTAATGCAAAAGACCTGGCTGTTATGGCCGCAACGCTTGCCAATGGCGGCACCAACCCGGTAACCAAAAAAAAGGTTGTTAGTCCGCAAACCGTAATGTACACACTACCAGTAATGGCTACTGCAGGCTTGTACGACGATTCCGGTATCTGGCTATATAACTCCGGCCTGCCGGCAAAGAGTGGTGTTGGCGGTGGCCTGTTAGCTGTTTGTCCGGGCAAATTCGGTATCGCTGTCGTTTCACCACCTTTGGATGCTGCCGGTAATAGCGTTAAAGCCCAAAAAGCAATCCGCTATGTGGTGGAACAATTACAGGCAGATCCATATTGGATACAGCCTAAGCTATAAGCAGGCTTAGATAAATCAAACCTTGTAAAAGCCTTATAAAACACCTAAAAACACTTTATGAGAATATATAAATGTGCTTTTTTGTTACCCGCATTGTTGTTATTGCTTTCCCTGAACGTTGTGGCACAAAATACCGTACCCCAGCAGGACTCTTCTAACATAGCGATCTTAGTGAAGCGGGGTGCAGTTAAAGACTCTACTTACGATAACTATGCGTCTGGTGAATTTACCCCGGGCAGGGGATTCGATATGGTAAAAACAAAATACGGATCGTTGAACATAAGCCTGTATGCTATTGCACGTTACCTGAATCAAATGCCCGGGCATCAGACCTGGCAAGATCATTTAGGAAGGGATCGGGAATTTATTGGCCGTAATGATTTTTTCTGGCATCGTACCATGATCTGGTTTTCGGGCTGGCTGGGTACACCAAAACTTACGTATGTAGCAACCGTTTGGACGGTTTTTACAACGCAGCAAGCATTGATATATGGCAACATTGCCTATAAATTTAATCGGCACTTCCAGGTGGCTATTGGTGTTGGACCCAATCTTTCCGTAAGATCCATGCAGGGTTCCTTTCCATTTTATTCATCAACAGATAGAAGCATGGGCGAAGAGTCGCTACGCGGTGGTTTTACCAATGGCATGTGGGTAACAGGGGATATTGTTCCTAAGTTGAAATACAAGATCATGGTGGGCAACAACCTGAGCTCCTTAGGCATACAGGCGGCTATAGGCTTTTAATAAATGTGCTATTGCCTGGTTGCGCAGATTATCGCCTGCTTCGCTTACATATACAGGCCAGTTTATAGATAGCTGCCGTCCTGCAAATTCGCTGTGAACATCAAGAATGTTCTTCCATTTGGCAGCAGAATCGGCGCCATTAACAAGGCTGCTGGAAGCGATAGCACCCGGATTTACAAGTGGGTTGATTTCTTTTCCTTTTTGCAATTCAACCGCTACAATGGAATTAAAGCGCATACCGGTAGCATCTACACCAATCTTTTCCTGCACCACTTCAGGACCTTGCTCCTCCAACACTTTTGCCATAGTGAACACTTTCGAAACACTTTGAATGGAAACCATTGAAGTTGTATCGCCTCTTGAAAAAACCTGTCCATCCGTAGTTACGAGTGTAATACCAAAGATGTTGGGATCTACGTTGGCGAGCTCTTTTATGTAATCTGCATTTTTACCTTCCTTCAGATCTTTAAATTTATTGTAAGCAGCATCAAGTGCCGCTTCTATTTTTGATTTATCCATACCCATCGTAGTAGCTGAAGGAGTAGCTCCTTTCTTTGATTTTTTCTGCGCTTGTATCGCCGTGGTCAGGGTTAAGAACAATAACAACGCTACAACTGCCCGTAGTATGGCGAATTTAAAAAGATGTGTTTTCATGATTTTTATTTGTTGAATAGTTCAAAGATTGCATTTTGGTAAACGCTATTGTTGCTCACCGCTTTGTCCGCCCCCTTTCCTGGTTAAATTGAATAACTGAGAAAAACTATACTTGAAGGAAAGCATGATCTTTTGATCGTCTGAGGTGAACCCATTAAACCCTTCACGCTGGCCCCACTGGAATTCAATAGCTGCCATTGCATTTTTGAAAGGAGTATTGCCAATCGTGAGCAACGCATAATCGCCTTTTTTATAAGCAGTGGGTGATGCGTCGGCTGTATTGTCGATGGATGCTGTGGAATAGCCTGCCGAAATCCACCAGTTGGCATTAACATTATAATCCAACCAAGCCATGGTTCCGGTTATGGGCAGGGCTTTCCCCTCTACAGGTTTTGCTGAATTGCCAGTTGGGATTACACCTACATCAACCGGAGCATCCTGCATATAATTTTGTATGCCCTCACCACGTACAATGGAGCCTCTAAAAACAAGTGATTTTCCAAGGTTGAGCACGGTACTCAGGTGAGCGCCCCATCCCGTTGTGCTTCCACTGATATCGTAACCGCCTGTGGTGTGAATATCCACCCATTCGAGTTTACGAAACATACCAGCCAATTGCACATGTCCCCAAGTTCCAGATCTTCTATAGTGTAAAGAAAGATCGGGTAGCGGGTTCTTGCCCCTTACGCTATCCAGCTCGATACGATCTGCAAACGTTCCCTGATCGGCACTGGCGCCGGGCCGCTCCAGGGCAATAAATACTTCATTTTCTCCTTTTACTGGCGCATACCGGATCTGTACGTTTCTAAAGAAAACCATACCGGTTGGGCCCCAGTATTCAATGGTATTGGGCCATAAGTCCCGATCCTGGAAAGGAGTTTCAGTTTGGCCTACCAGGAATTTCCCTATTTCACCATAAGCATGCCGCAACCGCATTGTGGTTTGCCCTTCATCCACGCCAACGCCAAACATATCAAACTCGTAAACCACTTTTAATTCGCCCATTGGTGTGGGTGTATAGCCACGTACACCAAAACGGGTCTGCCTAACGCCCATGAACGTTCTCCCATCCGGCGCAAACTGGTCTTTATACGTAGGCAACTTGGTGATGCGGAGCGCATCGAACCAGTTCGGATTAATCTGTTTAAAATCATAGCCCGCATCCAACTGGGCAAATCCATACACTTCCAGGCTTCTGCGAATTGTATCGCCCTGTTGTGCAATAGCATTGCCTGTAAAAATACAGGCGAGTAAAATAAAAATACCAGTCAGTAATTTTCGAAAACCTGCAGCTGATTTATTGGTGTTCTTTTCAAATGTACATGTTGTGTATACGTCCTTTGAGGAACTGAATACAACATGGCAAATTCTTGTCTTCATACATGTAATTTTTAAATTAAGGTTGCTATCTGATTTGCTTTATAAACGTTTTTATCATGTCAATTCTTTGTGTAGACTTTAAACACTGTTAACAAGGTTGGAGTAGTTGTTATTTGATAGGATATGCTTTTTAAATAGCAAGCGCTTTAATGAATGTTTTTTAAAATACCATACTACTTAGTTTGACATAAGTATCGTATGTATGTAAGTTTCATTTAGCCTTAAAAGAGTGAGGATTCATGAACTGCTTTTCTGTAATTTGAGAGAACGGAAAACAGTACAAATACATGCAAGTGCAAGGTTTGATAATTTCTCAGCCTTAACAAAAAACGCAAGCTCTTGATTGCCAAAAATTATAATTTTTGGCAATCTTCAACCTGTTATATCCATGTGCTGCTGCACGATATAAATTTTTTTTCAGACATTTGTTAACGTGTATGTAGACGAAAATAAAAGCAGCATACAATAAGATTAAAAGCAGATAAAATTTTCGTTGTGGTCACATGGAACGTTGCTTTTTCCTACAATGCCATTTAGCATGGGCTTTTGAAAAAGTTCTATATTAAGATCCCGCCCCATACCAAATAACCACACCTTCCGCCTGAACCAATTTCTGATAACAGCATTAGAATAAAAAGAAGGGTTGTTTTAAAATACTGTTGATTCACAAATAAAGCTTTGCTATTTAGATTAAACACTTGTAAAAGTTATTCTGTAATGAAAACAGTTGCGTCTTCTGCATTTCTGACTTTTAAATTTTGATTATGAAAATACAGCTTAAGATTACCGCATTTACAGCAGCATTCATGTTGTTAAGCGCCAGTTTACTTTTTGCGCAAACCCGTACAGAAAAGGACCTGCTTGGTGAAAAGCAAATTCCCGCAAATGCGTATTACGGTGTGCAAACTGCACGGGCACTTGAAAACTTTCAGGTTAGTGGTGTAGCAACTAATTTTTACCCCGATTATGTAAAGGCATATGCCATAGTTAAAATGGCTGCTGCCCGCGCCAACACTGATGTTGGCAGAATGAGCAAGGATAAACTTGCGCTGATTGAAAAAGCATGCAAAGCGGTAATGGATGGCAAATATCATGACCAGTTTTTAGTAGACCTGTATAATGGAGGAGCCGGAACATCAGCCAATATGAATGCAAATGAAGTGCTGGCTAATGTTGCACTCGAAATGGGTGGTCATAAAAAAGGTGACTATAAAGTTGTGGAACCACATGATGATTTGAACATGGGGCAATCAACGAACGATGTTTTCCCTACCACTATTCATGTGGCGTTGCTATTGCATAACGATAAGCTTATTGCAGAAGCAAAAGCATTGTCTGCCGCATTTCATAAAAAGGGTGATGCATTTAGCAAGATCCTGAAGATGGGCCGCACCGAAGGGCAGGATGCGGTACCAATGACCATAGGCCAGGAGTTTCATGCTTTTGGTGGCCAGCTTGATGCTGCTATTGAAGTATTGGCAAAATCAGAAGTGTATTTGTGCGAAATAAATATGGGTGCCACTGCTATTGGTACAGGTATTACGGCATCGCCAGGATATGCAGAAAAATGTGCGGTCCGCTTGGCAGAAATTACAGGAAAACCCATTGTGCTTGCTAAAGACCTGATTGCAGCTACTTCCAGTATGCAGGCATTTATTATGTATTCCGCTGCAATAAAAAACTTAGCGGTTACCTTATCAAAGATCAGCAGCGATTTGATCTTTCTTGCAACAGGGCCACGCGCCGGTATTTTCGAGATCAACCTTCCGGCGCTGCAGCCAGGATCATCTATCATGCCCGGAAAAGTAAATCCGGTGATGCCGGAATTAATGAACCAGGTATGTTATAAGGCAATAGGCAATGATGCCGCCGTCACCATAGCTTCACAAGACGGTTTGCTCCAGCTTAATGCCTATGAGCCGGTGGTTGCTGTTGCCATAATGGAATCGCAAGGCCTGTTTTTTAAGACAATGCCCCTGTTCAGAAAACAATGCATAGAAGGTATTACGGTAAACGAAAAAGTCGTACAAAATCATATCAATCGTAGTATAGGTATTGTTACGGCCTTGAATCCGGTTCTTGGATACGACAAAACTACAGAACTGGCAAAAGAAGCGTTGCAATCGGGCAAGGGTATTCTTGAACTGATCCGTGAAAAGAAATTGCTGACTGAGGCGCAAATTAAAGACCTGCTCGACCCTGTAAAACTCACGTCACCAACAGGACCTACAAACATTAAGGATACCGGCGATTTCTGATTATCCAAATAATAAATTCCTTTCTGTAATACATAATAAATCACCAAAAATGAAAAAGTTAGTCTCCTTTTTAATTCTTCTGACACTTGTAACCGGAGTGCACGCGCAATTACCCAAGATCATAATTCTGGCAACAGGAGGTACCATTGCAGGTGCTGGTACTTCCTCTGATAGAGCGGGTTATACAGCCGGAAAAATACCTATTGACGATTTGATAGGTACAATACCCACAGTAAAAAAGATTGCAGACATTACCGGAGAACAAATAGCATCTGTTGGCAGCCAGGATATGACCATTGATATCTGGAAAAAGCTGGCCATGCGCATCAATGATATTGCCAAGAACAACGAAGCAACCGGCATTGTGGTAACACATGGTACAGATACACAGGAAGAAACTGGTTATTTTCTTGACCTTGTTTGTACTACAGATATACCGGTTGTACTTACCGGTTCCATGCGTGCTGCTACAGCCATAAGTGCAGATGGACCTAAAAATTTGTATGATGCCATTACTATAGCTGCTAATCCTGCTAGTAAAGGCCGTGGCGTATTGATAAGTTTTAATGAAGGCATCTTCGATGCGCGTGATGTAATGAAGCTTAGCACCACCAAAACAAACGCTTTTGGTTCTCCCAATACAGGGCCTGTTGGTCAGGCTTATGATGGTAGGGTGGAGTATTATTTAAAGTCAGAGCGGGAAGTAAAACCAGCAAACCCCATCGCCATAGCTGCTGATACAAAATTTCCCAGGGTGGATATTGTTTATATGTATGCAGATGCCCCACCTGATCAAATTGACATGCTGGTTAGCAAAAAAGTTGCCGGGATTGTTATTGCTGGTGTGGGAAATGGCAACTTCAACAAAGCTTATATGGATGCCGTAAAACGTGCCGTTTCTGCAGGCGTTGTCATCTGCCGTGCCAGCCGCACGCCATCGGGCCGGGTTGTACTGCATGATGAAATAAATGATGATGAACTGGGCACAATCGTATCCGATGATCTTACGCCTCAGAAGGCCAGGATTTTATTGATGCTTGGGCTTACAAAGACTAAAGACAAAAAACAACTTCAGGATCTTTTCTTCAAATATTGACATTGCGGAAGGAGTGTAGCTTATAAAGTGAGGTTAATAGCCTGCTTTAGTTTTTAGTATAAACAATAATGCAATTCATCATTTACACTTAGAAAATGGGGCAGTCTTTTGAAAGCACCAAGCCGAGACAAAATATCAATAGGTTTAAGTATGTAATAGCATGTAGTTTAACTGCCTGCATGCTATGTATCTTACCTTTTATACTGTTTGCTCAGGACACTTCAAAAGTGCTGCCTAATGGTACAGATGGTCTTGTTTTTACACCACATGCTGTAGACACGATATTTGTAAATTCAAAAGAAGACCTGGAGCCAAATGAATTTGAAGGCACCCATTCTACTTTAAGAATAGGATTAGGTTACATTGGTGATGCTACCACGTATGCGCAAAGTAAGATCTTTAAACAACAGATGGACTCTGCAAATCTAGACCTCACACCGAATTACAAAACGAGAGATTTTAGAATTTTAGGAAGTGGCCGGTTTCTCAAAATGAAGAGGTATGTGGCCTGGAAGTTTGCTTATATGTATGACGGTGATAAAAAAGTTTGGATGATGAGAGAATCCGGATTAACGATTGGCGTGCCAGAACTGGCAGGACATATTTTTGTAGGCCGGACAAAGGAAGGTTTTTCAATGGTCAAGGTTATGAATGGCCATTCTGGATGGAGCAACGAAAGACAAATGGCATTAGATCCCATCCCAATTTTAGCGGATGGAATTAAATGGATGGGTTACCTTCCTAAATCAAGAGTTTTCTGGAACTTGGGTTACTATAATGACTTTTTATCTAAAGGTCAGAGCTTTTCTACATTCCAATGGCAATATGTAGCGCGTGTTGGCTGGATGCCTTACTATAATAAGGAAAAAAATTCATTACTGCATATAGCAGCGAACCTCAGGTATGCTAAGCCGTTAGATGGAAAGTTTACTATAAAATCACGCCCTGAATCCAACCCTACACCTCAACTTATTAATACCGGTGAATTTTCGGCAGATAAATCAAACAGCCTGGGAGGAGAAATTTACTATAAAAATAAGGGCCTTATGATAGGCTCTGAAGCTATGGTACATAATTTCTCTTCAGACAAAATTGGCAATCATCAATTCTATGGTGGTAATGTTGTAATAAGTTATTTTTTTACAGGTACTAATCGTCCATATAATACGGTGGGAAATATTTTAGGATTTACAAAAGTAAGAAGCTCAGTATTTAAAGGAGGGCTGGGTGAAATAGAAGGAGTAGTGAATTTTTCTACATTTAAATTGAACGATGGCACTATAAATGGTGGACAATTCTGGCGTGTTACGCCCATGGTCAACTGGTATTTAAACAAAGCACTACGTTGGGAATTTATATATGGTTATGGTGTGCTGGACCGGTATAATTTAAAAGGAAGTGTGCAATTTTTTGAAACACGATTCCAGGTTACATTAATGTAACAGTTAAACATGTCGATCTGCAGTTTATGGTTACGGATGCAACGCCAATTTTGTCGTTTTTGTAAATGAAAGCGTAGTTGGTATTCAAAGCATTCAAGTCATTTTATTCTTCTGCAGCTTACAATGCACATGAGGTTTTAAAAAGTTATAAGATTCTTTTCGATGGAACCTGTAAAGTAGAAAGTACTATAATTTTTTGCATTCTTGCGCAATCATTTCCTGTTATAACTTAAATATCAATAAGCGTATCACACATCTTAGGAAAGTGCTAAAAGCAAGCCTTCTCGATTACATGTTGAGATTTAAAAGCAAAGTTTCAATAAAAGTTCTTTTACTTACATAGCTGTGAATATATACATGCATAAACAATTGTTGCTTTTCGCACTTTTAAAACCAATCTATATAGCATGGACTTTTGAAAAAGTTATACAGCTTTTGAAACTTAAAATTAATAGTATAGAACAAGACTTATGTAGGTAACATGCTGTAGTAAACTTGCAAAAGGAAATAAAAAATGTAAATGGAATCAGGATGCAGTGTGGATGCAATTAAAAAGTTTCCTGTACACCCAAATAAAACCCAAAAGTGTTTTTAGACAAGCCTGCATCCACTTCAAGCCGGGAACGGGAGGTTTTATCCAGCATAATGCGTAAGCCGCCGCCATAACCCTGCTTTAGGAAATCGAATAGTTGAACGTTATTTTTCTTGTCAGAAGTTGAAGTAGAATTGATAAAGAGTACGCCTCCTAAAATGCCGCTTTGCATAGATATTGGAAAGCGATATTCCATTTCGCCATACATCATGTTTTCGCCGCGAAACTGTCCAAATTTATAGCCCCGGCCGGTTCGCTGCCGTTGATCATACCCTAAAGCTGGTAGGGCCAGGTACGGCGAATAGCCAGTTGTTACAAAATTGCCATACAGCCAAAATCCAAGTATATGCCTCTGTTTAATGCCATCTAATGGATAATACGAACGGAACTCCGTTAAAAGCACCGTGCTGTTTTTTGTGCTACCAAGCCCGGTTAAGTTTACGCGGTAGTTGAGGTTTGCATAATAGCCACGGTATGCATTTACCTGGTTATCCCGGCTATCAAACAAAAAGTTCAGGCTAACGCCAAAGGTTGTATAGTTTTTAGGATCAAACCCATTATGAATGCTATATTGGTAATGGTGGGACAACGCAGTATCACCCTTATTGAGTGCATCATCCGAAATGTTATAAAAATGATCGAACTGTATGCCAATGCCGGCAAAAAAGTTTTTAAAGAGTTTATACGATCCGGTTTCGTGAATTCTGATCTGGTTGTACTTTAACTTTTGTCCTACGCTGTCTTTCGAAATGGGTGAATCATCAATATTCGTTTCATTTGGCAATGTTGAGGATGTGCCCAAACCATAAGTAGTTTCACCGTTCACTAAAAAGCGCCAGTCGCCATTTAAAAACAAGCGTTCTTTAAAAACAAACATGTTGCTTTTAATGTTCGCATTTATAAATTTATTGGTAGAGTAGGAGACTGCGCTGCTGATTACGGAAAGATACTGATCGGTTTTTCTTAATTTATATGTGTAGGTTAATCCTGCCCCGATCATAAATCCTGCAGTAGGATTGGCAGAAATGTATGGAATGATAAATAAAAAATTATCTTTTGGAGGCTTTACTTCTTTTGATTTTCGCTTTGCCATCCAATCTTTAACATCCTGCTGTTTAAAGGTATTTTCAGGGGCTGCTGTGTCGCCCTTGGAATACGTTGAGTCTGCCTGGGAGTAAGTAATGTATGAGAACTTTAAAATACATAAGAATATACATGAGAGTTTATACATTACATGACATTTAAAACATCAATGCTATTGTGCAATATTTATAATTATCAATTCACGAGTTCAAGCAAGTTTGTCAGGCAAAAGAGTGCAATTTCATGTATATAAATACTTGTTGTATAATCTAATAGTCTTTTGCGTGACTATACTGCATCTTACTTTTTTAATGGTTTTGCTTTTTCCAACTGTTTCATCAGGCCTGTTATATAGGACCTGCTGAAACCTTCAAGAGATGTGGGGTTAAAGACTTTGGATTCTACCTTCCACATAATCTCTTCGGAAGCCACCTCATACAGGTTGGTTTGTATAAAATATTTTTTATTTACCGAATAATATGCAGGCGAATAGACTGATGGATACCAATAACTGTAATAACCATAGTAGCCGCCAACATGGTTATTGGTAGTGCCAATAGAGGAGGCGTTCTTTTCTGGCGTATATTTCACATCGTCCTCTTTTTTAAGCAATGAAGTAATTAATACAGCATCGCAGTCGCTTGCTTTAACCGCATTTACTACTTCTTCCTTTGTAGGCATTTTAGGATTTTGCAAAGAAGGAACCAGTACATCCATGCTTTTTACCGCTTTAAACCCTTTTGTAAGCGCTGCCGCAGCTAAATCCTTTTCTAACGTAGTTCTAATATCTATATCAGCAGTAAGGGCAACAATAAATATATTATGGAACGTTTTACCCGTTGCTTTTTCCTTATTTACCCATACATCATTTACCTCTTTACTTGTAGAACAGGCATATAAAAAAATCACAAGAGAAAGCAACAGCACGTTTCTGGTATTCATTTTATTTTTATTGCATAATGGAACAGTATTTATATGCTGTTTTGTTTGTGTGAGCAAATTGAACGATTAGTTTCATTCTAAAAACCCTTCCTTTTTCATCTTCTGCGTTACCAGGTCGGCTATATCATTTATTGTATTTTTTATATTTGATGGATTTACCGTTTTTGTAGTACCTGTCCAAAGTAATTTATTAGTAGGTACATCGTAGACTGTTGTTTCTATAAAATAGTTTTTGTCTGTTGTATAATATCCCGGAGATGAATAAAAGCTGGCACCGTGACCATAATACATGCCATAGCCTCCATAAAACCCGGTGGTTGTGCCCGGTACATAGGATGTTTCTTTTTCAATATCTGCCAGGCGCATCAGTAATATATGTGTATACTGGCCTTGCTTTAATACGGAATCCAATAACTTATCATTTGCTTCTTTTAATATTTCGGTAGTAAGTACGGTGTAAGAAGGAACACTTTTGCTTTTCAAGCGTTTTTGCAGTTCATCCTCAATTACACGCCTTGAGGTTTCATCTTTTACCATTGCAATTATAAGCGTTTTGTTCTCCGGGCTTTGGCTGATGCTTGCTCCTGGTTCCATCCATGTTTTCTCAATTTTGGTGGAAGGGCCACAAGAAACAATGAGTAGAGATAAAAAAAGTGGCATAACTATCTTCTTCATGATTGCTGTATTTAAAAAGTTTTGCAATGCTTTATTTTTTTGATTTAAAACCAAAGCACAGGGCACCTCCAAGTCCAAATTGGATTACTGAAACATAACTGTAAGATGTGCCTACAATTACGCCCCCTGTACCTGCATAAAACCCGCCGCCATAACCCCCAACAATGGATTGTAAATAAGCCTGTAGTTTAAACGAAACCGAGGAAGCCGTTTTTACTTTAACACCTAGTTTAAGATCCCAGGCGAATTTGGTTACACTGCTGCCGTTTTTAGCATCAATTATGCCTACGCCTATACCGGCTGATGTAAAGGGAAGTGCTTTCGCATTACCTGGATCCCAGTAGTAATTTCCATCTACCAAAATATAATTAATAGAGGCTTTATCGTTATCTGGGTTTACTGGTTGTGAATTGCCGCCATATTTATAGAGCGGTACTGTAGCATCCATACGCAGGTACTTCAGTTCAAGCGATGATATCCTGTCAAAGAAATACTCCAACCCACCTCCGTATTGAAAGCCTTCATTTACGTAGGCATACGTGTCGTATAGTTCCACCTTATCCCTGAAATTATATCCGCCATAAACATTCAATTCAAGCGGGGATGCTTGTGTAGTTGTTTGCGCTTTGAGACAAAAAGCAAAAAATGAAAAGACAACTGTGATCGTTACTTTTTTCATAACAATTTCATTTGGTTATAAAGACCGACTAAAAAAAGATTGTGATAAACGTTTTGATTGATTTTTATATTTTCATTGGTACTGTACGTTATGCAACTTGCTTTGGAAGCAGCGTCCAGGTCACCCAATTCTATATTTGGATTTTGAAAGCACGCTTTCTTTAACTATATGCAAGTTTTGCTAAATTCCGAGCCCTTACAAATAAAGTGACCCTTCCCTTGCCAAAATTTATAAAATTTGGCATTCTTGATAGCTGCTTCATATTGTAAATAGTTTTGCATAGCTAATGATGCATTTACATAATAAGCACTCAGTAGATCATTTTAGGTTAGTTTCTCGAACCAGTAGGTTGGATAATTGAATTACGTATAAATAACGCTGGAGTTCTTTGTAAATGCATCTTTCTTTTGTATTTCGAAGCAATGCACGAGTGACTACTATTGAAAACAGAATTCAATACCTCTAAAATACCCACTTATTTAAAACGGTTTGCTCTTTAAGCAAATACAAAAAAAGTCATGTGAATTGCAACTGTCGAGTAATCATAATCACGTAGTGCCTCCTACTTTTTCAAAACCTCATATCGGTAGCCTATGTAATCAAATTCTCATAATAAATTGTGATTCAGTCGGTTAAAATCAATCAAGTAATTAACTGTCAGATAGATACAAAGCATTGAGAGTGGTGATTTCTGCAAAAAAGTTTGTCTAAATAGGCCCTCTATAGTTTGATTTAATGACCAAAATCACAATTATTGCTAATGATGGTTATGATAAATGCCTTGTACTGCTTATAACTTAGCTATTGTAAAAATTAGAGTACGTGAACAGGCAAAAAAAGGTTAATAGATTATAGCATTTGATTCAATAACCTTTTCTGGCATAACGTGTAAAATATAGTATGTTTTTTTAACTGACTGATTTGGAAAGTAAATCATTCACCGGTGCAGTCAGCAAAATTTCTTAATTATCCATATTTCCCTATTGAATCGCATTTTAAATACTGTTGGATAACGTTCCTTTTAGAAAATATTAATGTCAATACTTACTTAAATGCTTGATAACATGATAGGAGAAATAATGCTCGTGAGCAAGAAAAGTCAGTTCTCACTCAATGAAAGGCAAAGAAACAAAATTGCATGGATGCTTCAGGAGATTGTCGAGGGAAAGCAGTCATTTATTCAACCACAGTACTCACTTAGTCAGCTCTCTGCTGATATGGGGTTTTCAAGAAATGTGCTTTCCGCATTTTTTAATCAGACAATGGGTATCCATTTCAACGATTATATCAACCAGTTGCGTGTGCATTACTGTAAGCATTTAATTGCTAACGGGCATGCGCATTTGTTAACCCTTGAAGGTTTGGCTCAAAAGAGCGGATATAATTTCAGGGATAAGGTGGAACTATACGACACG
>Ga0181465_100525_pt2 | contig 13417 bp, 10 predicted proteins | sample InSIn3gowninarea_FD_119076 | JGI IMG/M metagenome (GOLD analysis project Ga0181465, IMG submission 119076) | Clean room microbial communities from NASA Spacecraft Assembly Facility at Jet Propulsion Laboratory, Pasadena, California, USA -... ... | reverse complement strand
ATGCAGCAGTCGTTTATAACGCATGATGGCTTCCAGTGTGGTTATTGTACACCCGGGCAAATCATGTCTGGCATAGCCTGCATCCGCGAAGGTCATGCAAATTCAGATGATGAAATACGTGAGTACATGAGTGGCAACATCTGTCGCTGCGGCGCATACCCCAACATTGTAAAATCCATTGCTGATGTAAAAAAGGGAGGGAAAGCAGTATGATAAACTTCAGCTATGTCCGGGTCCAGACTCCGAAAGCCGCTATTGATGCAGTGAGCAAAGATGCAGGTGCACAATGGATAGCAGGCGGAACCAATCTGGTAGACCTGATGAAGAAAGGTGTAATGGCACCGCAGAAACTCGTTGATATTACTAATCTCCCTTTAAAAGAAATTAAAAAAGAAGGGAACAAGCTTCACATAGGCGCGCTTGCTTTAAACAGTGATGTAGCGGAACATGAACTCGTTCTTAAAGAATACCCGCTTTTGTCGCTGGCTTTGAAAGCGGGAGCCTCTCAACAATTGCGTAACATGGCTACGGTAGGCGGCAACCTGATGCAGCGAACCCGCTGCCCGTATTTCTATAATCCTGACATGCCCTGCAATAAACGTGAACCGGGCAGTGGTTGCGGTGCACTAAAGGGATTTAATCGCATGCATGCGATTTTCGGAGCATCAGAGAAATGCATAGCAGTTAATCCGAGTGATATGTCCATTGCACTTATCGCCCTCGACGCAACGGTACTGGTTACCGGGCCGAAGGGTGACAGGCGCATTGCCTTCCAGGATTTTCATCGTTTGCCGGGTGATATGCCACAAAAAGACAACAACCTTGAACGTGGTGAATTGATCGTTGCCGTTGAACTGCCACAGAATCCGTTCACTAAACATGTTCATTACCTGAAGATTCGTGACCGTGCTTCCTATGCTTTCGCCCTCGTATCAGTAGCTGCTGCAGTAGACATTGATAATGGTCGTATTAAAGCAGTTCGGTTAGGCATGGGTGGTGTAGCACATAAACCATGGCGATTAAAGGAGGCCGAAAATTTCCTGGATGGCAAGGCTGTTTCTGATGCTGTATTTAAAGAAGCTGCCACAATAGCAATGAAGGATGCAAAAGGATATGGATATAACAATTTCAAGTTGCGTCTTGCACCCACTTCAGTAGTTGAAGCGCTCAAATCCGCAGTAGCAAAATCATAAAAGATATCTATGCAAAACGAATTCTTCTTTGATAAACAGGATATCAAACCAATCGACCGGGTAGATGGCAGGGCAAAGGTTACAGGCACTGCAACCTATTCCGCCGAGTATAAAATGCAAAATCCTGCTTACGGCTTCCTGGTGGGCAGTACCGTTGCAAAGGGGCGAATTAAAACTATGGACACGAAAGGGGCGGAGCGTGCACCAGGTGTTCTTGCAGTGATCACTCATTTGAATGCACCAAAATTACCTGGATATCAAACTGGTAAGGACCCCGCAAAGCCACCAACAGCAGGACAACCTTTACGCATATTTTATGATAATGAAATAAATTATTATGATCAGCCGGTTGCCCTGGTAATAGCCGACACCTATGAACGGGTACTCCATGCTGCCCGGCTCGTGAAAGTACAGTATGACAAAACGACCCATCAAACGGATCTTGAAGCCAACATTGAAAATGCGAAAGTTCCAACAGGGCCGCGATTTGAAGATTATCAGCGCGGCAGTGCCGATGCCTATAAGGAGGCAGCCGTAAAAATTGAACAAGAATATTATCACCCGGTGGAAGTTCACAATCCAATGGAACCGGGAAGTATAATTGCCAGCTGGGATAAGGATGAAAAGCTAACCGTCTTCACGAAAACCCAGGGCGTTGAATCGACTCAACGCTCAATTGCCGATGCCTTTAAGATACCGGCTGAAAACATCACAGTAAATTCGGAGCATGTAGGCGGGGCATTTGGTATGGCGCTGCGTACCTGGCCATATGAGATCGCCTGTATAATGGGCGCTAAAAAGATCGGACGGCCACTGAAGCTCATGCTTCACCGGGAACAGATGTTTACCAATGTGGGCCACCGGCCGGTAACCATGCAAAAGATCGGACTGGGAGCAACGGCAGATGGTAAGCTCACCGGTCTCACACATGAGGCTACCGCAGGTACATCTTCGTATGAAGAATTTACTGAAGCTACCGTAAATATATCACGGTTTTTATATGCCTGTCCGAATGTTACAACGCGATACCGGCTCGTACCCCTGAATGTTTGTACGCCAATCTGGATGCGCGGACCCGGTGAAGCGACCGGCTCGTTCGCGCTCGAATCGGCGATGGATGAGTTGGCCTATGAACTGAAATTGGATCCACTCGAATTCCGGGTACGTAACCATTCAGATACTGACCCCGAAAAGAATCTTCCCTGGTCCAGCAAATACGTGAAAGAATGTTATGAACTCGGCGCAGAAAAAATCGGGTGGAAGAACCGGAAGCTCGAACCGGCATCTTTGGAAGATAATGGTTGGATGATAGGGTATGGGATGGGTACCGGCGCTTTTGGTGCGTTTCGCGGCGCAGCTACCGTGAAAGCCAGGCTTGAGCCGGATGGAAGGCTATTATTACAATGCTCTGTAAATGACATGGGACCAGGTACCGCAACCATGATGACCACAGTTGCTTCAACCGAGCTACAGTTGCCTGTCACCAGGATAAAAATAGAAATGGGCAGTACTTTACTGCCACCTGGACCAATGCAGGGTGGATCTACGGTTACGGCCACGGTTGGCGCAGCAGTACAGGAAACCTGTATCGCTTTAAAAGAGCAGATAGCAGCACTTGCCAGCAAAGAAGGATCACCGTTTCATACCGCGCAGGTACACGTGGTGAATGCAGAAGACCTGCAGTTCTCAGAAACCGGCATCTCATCTAAGAAAAACCCTTCCACCAGGTTATCATACACTGATCTTTTCAAACAAAATAATTTACCTGCGTTAGAATTGACAAAGGAATCAAAAGGGCAACAAAAGCCGTTCTCCATGTATTCCTTTTCGGTTCACTTTGTAAAGCTCCGGGTACATGCGGCAACGGGTCGGGTAAAGATCGATCATGTAGTATCATGTGCGGATGCCGGCACCATTGTAAGCCAGAAGACGGCCGAAAGCCAGATGATCGGTGGTGCTGTGGGTGGAATAGGGATGGCACTGATGGAAGACATGGTGATTGATCATCGTTTCGGGCGGCCGATCAATAACAACCTGGCAGACTATCATGTACCAGTAAACGCAGATATTCCACCGGTTGATGTGTTGTTTGTAAACAAAAAAGATCCGCACACAAATCCAATGGGGTCTAAAGGGTTAGGCGAGATTGCATTGGTAGGTGTGGCTCCGGCAGTTGCGAATGCGGTTTTCAACGCAACTGGTAAACGCATCCGTGAATTGCCGATTACACTGGATAAATTACTGCCTGCGTGATGAAACACGCCAGGGCAGGTAAACGAATTGAAATCACAAATATCTCCTGGCTTAAATTGTTTTTATCGTACGGCTGGTTATTCAAGTTGTGACAGGCAATTGTTTACGGTGTCAAAGGCTTTTTCCCTGAGTAGCGGATTACCTTTTTTCATCATTTTTACCAGGGCCCTGCATTCGCGTAAAAATCGTTCAGCAAATTCAGGGTCCTTTTCGGTTATCTCCGGCGCATTGTCAATGATATCTGCGTACTTGATCGTCTGCGCTTCTGCACTGGCAGCCGCGAGCCGCTCCGCCTCTTTGTTTTTACGCTTTCTCCTGTTCCATTTAGGATATTTATCTTTGACGAATTCATCCGTGAGTTGCTCCACTAATTCTAAGGTGAAACGGGCATTGTCCTCAGGTAACATTTGCAATAAAAACAGCTCTAATTCATCCCTGGTCACCGGTGTATCTTCTAACACATCATGAAGTATGGCAGCCGATAGCACGGAAATATTATCGTTGTACTTACGGCACAGTTCCATTACTCTCACCGGATGCACTATATAGCGATCACCAGTATAGCGCCTGATCTGTTGGTCATGACTCTCGTCTGCAAACTCAATTATTTTTTGTAGAATCTCTTCGTCGGATGGCATATTCTTAATCTGTTGATGAAAACCGATCGGGCACAGGCAAAGCGGATAATGCAGACATTACCTGTAGCAAATGGTCTGCCAGTGTAACTGTCTATTTCCAAAACGCTCATCCGATTGCCGGCTTCGACAATTTGTTTATTTTCACTAAACATGAAAAGGGCATTTATATTGTTGCATCTATCGGTTCTGCTGGCGGGCTTTACCGGGGTGTTTGGAAGGCTGATTGAAATAAACGCGGGACTGATCACCTGGTACCGGCTTTTTTTTTCTGCCATCTTTCTTTTCCTGATTTTCCGGGCAACGGGACGGTTGCAGAAGGAGTCGAACATCAACATAGTACGGATTGGTTTTGTCGGGTTACTGTTGGCACTGCACTGGGTATTCTTTTATGCAAGTATAAAATTCTCCAATATCTCGATCGGCGTGGTATGCTTTTCTTTGGGCGGATTTTTTACAGCCCTGATTGAGCCCCTGATGAACCGACGTCAGCATTCCATACCTGAGCTTATTTTGAGTAGCCTCACGCTATGTGGTATTGCATTAATATTTGGTCTTGATACAACTTACCGTTTTGGTATCATGCTTGGAACCATTTCCTCGCTGATAGTGACTTTCTATACAATCTACAACAAACGGCTAACAAGATCATTCGGGTCGGTGACCATTACCACTTATACGATGATTGGTGGTTGGATTGGTCTTAGTTTGCTAATGCCTTTTTATTTATTTGTAGAGCCATCAGCAACACTTATCCCTTCTGCCAGGGATACCGGTTACCTGTTAATACTTGCCCTGGTTTGCACCGTGCTGATGTACCTGATGATAACAGAAGCATTGCAGAAGATATCTGCTTTCACTGTGAATCTCAGCTTCAACCTGGAACCACTGTACAGCATTGTGCTGGCTATTATCATCTACCGCGAGAATGCTGAATTATCATGGGCTTTTTATATTGGCTTAACGTTGATCGTCTTTTCAGTGGTATTGCAGATGTATCGTGTGATCCGTCAGAAACAGCTGGCGACTGCGGACATCAAATAAAGGCCGGCTATTTCATATCGATTTCTAAAATACTGATGTGTATCATTACGAACTGAAACTAAAACCCTGAATATGAAATCTATTATTTGCCTGCTATTTGTTTCCCTGGCCAGTTTCGCTTCAGCTCAAAACCCACCACGGCTCATTGTCAGGGGAGATGATATGGGTTATTCCCATTCCGGCAACCAGGCGCTGATTCAATGTGCAAAAGCAGGCATTCAACAATCAATCGAAATCATTGTACCATCTCCGTGGTTCCCTGAAGCGGTAAAAATGCTGAAAGAAAACCCGGGTCTGGATGTTGGCGTTCACCTTGCCATTACGAGTGAGTGGGATAATATGAAGTGGCGGCCACTTACAAATTGCAAAAGCCTCCGCGACGAGGACGGATATTTTTTCCCGATGATCTTTCCTAACAAAAATTATCCGGGTAGATCAGTGTCCGAAAACAAATGGACGATGGCTGATCTGGAAATGGAGTTTCGTGCACAGATCGAACTTGCTATGAAGAAACTGCCGGGTATGATTACGCATGTCTCGGCACACATGGGATGCACTGCCTTAAATGATTCAAGTAAAGCACTTATAAAAAAGTTAGTGGCCGAATATGGGCTGAATATAGATACTGAAAAGGCCGGTGTGAAATATATAGGTTATAAAGGAGCGCATAAAACGGCGGCGGAAAAGATCGCAGGTTTCATAGCCATGTTAGATGATCTGAAGCCAGGTGAAACCTATATGTTTGTTGATCACCCTGGTCTTGATTCACCAGAACTGCGCGCTGTTTCCCATATTGGATACGAAGACGTGGCAACCGACCGCCAGGGTGTTACAGATCTCTTTACGAGTAAGTTGGTTAAAGAGGCGATAGCCAGGAAAGGGATCAAACTGATCAGTTATAAAGATCTCAAAGAGTGATAATGCCAGCCAACCGGCTATTTTATATGCCGGCCGGTCCATTCGCCTTCCTTGCTAAATTCATTATATCCAAACATTGAATCATAACAAATGAAGTCGCCGGTGAACTGGGCTTTCAGATCGAAATGATTGAAGATGTTTTGCTCGGCTCTTACATAAAACCCGCACCACTCACTGTTTCTGTCGAAACACAACATCACATCCTGGCTTGCCTTTGTTATATAACCGGCAAGGTTATCATCTTTATCATACATATACAATCCTTTCCATTGTGGATTTTTCGGATGCAACACATTTGTGTACATCGGGTTGATGCTCGGATTCTCCGAAGGATTAAATCCAACATTTGAAACCGGATTGATGGCCTGGTTTGTTCCGGGATTTAATGTGCTTGTTTTAGCGGGGTTCAGGTTCCAATTGAACTTTGGGTTTATCTTGGAATTTTTAAACGGGTTAATAACACCGTTTGTAAGCGGACTCAGGTTCACATCCACTTTTGGGTTATGTTTTGCCAATAGCTCCTGCGAGTTACAAAGGGAACTAACAAAAAGTCCGGAGATAAATAACGATAGGTAGAGCTCACACTTCATAGCATTCCTTTATTGTTTGAAAATGGTTTCAGTCGGGGAAGGACCAGAGGTGAGTCAATTCTACCTTAAATATAAAGATTCTACCTATAACACCCCCCGGGCTGACAGACTTTTTATGCACATGCAAAACCGGGGCCGCCTGGCGTGGATAAACCGGCTTTTTGCTTTTCTCTTAAGCCTCCGCCCGCAGCACTTCCAGCGGCGGACGATCCAGGATACCCCGGCTATTAAAAAGACCTATTAGCACTGTAATTATCGAGACCAGGAAAAAGACCGCTAGAACCGGTAAAACCGGAACCGTAAAAGGAGTTTTGAAGGTGTAAGTGGATAGTGCCCAACCGCCGCCCAGCGAAATAATGATGCCTGTAAAAGCGGCTAACGCTCCCAACAAGAAATATTCGAGGGCCGTTATGATAAGGATCTGTCGTCGCGTGGCACCTAACGTCCTCAATAATACGCTTTCTTTTATGCGCTGATATTTGCTCAGCAATACCGATGCGATCAAAACAACAAGGCCGGTAAGAATGCTGAACGCTGCCATAAAGCGGATAACAAAACCAATTTTATCAAGGATATCATCCAATACGCTCAGGATAAGGCCAACATCTATAATGGAGATGTTTGGAAAGGAAGTAACGATGGCCTGCTGAAATTTCGCAGACATTTCGGGTGAGGGAATACGTGTAATCAAAACATGGAACTGTGGCGCCTTTTCAAGCACACCGCTGGGAAACACCACCCTGAAATTTGTTTGTACCCGGTTCCAGTCTACCTCCCGAAAACTGCCTATCACTGTCGGAATCAACGCGCCCTGCACATTGAACAGCATACGATCGCCAATTTTCACATTGATGCGTTTTGCATAGCCTTCCTCCATAGAAATATATACGGTCTCGTCGCCTGCGGCTTTCTTTTTAGGCCATTCGCCTGCAGTGATTTTTTCGGAATCTGTAAGTGAGTCGCGGTAGGTGACTCTTAACTCACCTTCGAACGCACGCGCAGGTACCTTTGAGTTACTATCAAGCCTGACCTGCGCACCGGTTAGACCATTTATTTCTTCAAGTCTTGTTGTTATTATCGGGACCTGGTTTAAGACCGGCAGGTTAAAGCTTCTTGTTAGCTCAGCAACTTTTTCTTTTTGTGCGGTTTGTATATCGAAGAGCACCATGTTAGGCTGGTTCGCACTTGCAGATAAAGTTACCCTGCTCAGCAGGATATTTTGAACAAAGTATAAAGTACAGATAAAGGAAGTGCCGAGGCCAATGGCCACCACGAGTATCAGCGTTTGATTGTTCGGCCTGTAAAGATTGGCAAGCCCCTGCCTTAACAGGTAGCCGGCGCGATTTGGAAAGAATCTCCGCACAGCCCACATCAGCAATCTTGCCATCAGCGATAATAATATAAACGATCCAAGTATACTAACGGTAAACACTCCTGCACGCGTAATGCTTCTCATCTGCAAATAAGTAAAGCCATAAATAAACAGAATGATAAGCAGGTAAATGAACCATCGCAGATAATCGCGCTTTGGAGTGGTCTCTTCCACCGAAAGGCGAAGTGTGTTGAGGGGAGATACATTCCTGATAGATACAAGCGGGAGCAAGGCGAACAGTGCAGAGATGATTACACCGATTGCTATACCCTGTGCAATTGCTTTCCATGATAAATTAACTGAAATCTCAACCGGTAAAAAATCTTTAAAGACCGTTGGAAGTATTTGTTGAATACCAATACCGAGAACCGCCCCAATTACGGATCCGATAAATCCGATGGCCACAATCTGGATAAGAAATATCAGGAAGGCCTGCAGGCCGTTCACACCCAGGCACCGGAGTATAGCGATTGAATTAAGCTTCTCTTTTATATAAATATGAATTGAACTTGCCACACCTATACAACCAAGCAGCAGGGCAATGAAACCAATCAGCGATAAAAACTGCGTAAAGTCTTCGAAGGTTCTGCCGGTATTACGTTTTCTTGTTTCCACGGTCTCGAAGTCGTAGCCATCCTTCTCCAGCCTTGGTTCCAGCGTAGTTACAAGCTTTTCAACATCCGTAGGTTTATTGAACTGGTAAAAGAAACGGTAGGAGATACGGCTTCCTTTTTGCTGAAGTTTGGTAGCCGCAAGATACTTCATGGGGATATAAACAGCAGGCGCAACCGAAGTGGAGATTCCTGTACTGCCAGGTGCTTTGTTCAATGTACCTGCGATCATAAAAGTGACTTCTCCCACTTTGATAGAATCGCCGGGTTGTGCATTGAACTGAAGCATTAGTGTCTTATCCACTAAAGCCTGTTGTTGATTTCGGAATTGCCTGGCCGCAATGACCGGTTTTGTTTCAAGTTGTCCATAGAAAGGGAAATCACCTTCCAGCGCTTTTATTTGCACTAACCTGGTTCCCTGCGATTTTGTAAACAGAACCATCGAGGCAAACGACAGTTCACGCGCTTTACGATCACCGATCGAGTCGAGCAACGGTTGAAACTCCGGTGCCACCGGCTTGTTGTTATCGATTACAAGATCGGCTCCGATCAGTGTTTTTGCCTGGTTATCGATGTCTTGTTTTACATTATCACTGAGGGAATAAATGGCAACCAGCACACCAATGCCGAGTATGATGGAAGATATAAAAAGGAACAGCCGGGACCGGTTCCGGCGGCTGTCACGCCAGGCCATCGTGATGAGCCAGGGCAAATTAATTCTGTTTTCTCTCTGCATGATTGATCGGGGAGGTTATCAGGTACCGGTCTTAATTTTGGTGAACAAGCGAATCCTTGTCTACCTGGCCCGCGCGAATTTTTATTATTCTTTGCGTAAGCGCGGCCAGTTCAAGGTTGTGGGTAACTATCACCAGTGTGGTACCTGCTTCTCTGTTAAGATCAAACAGGAGTTTTATTACTTTCTCACTGGTCTCAGCATCAAGATTGCCCGTTGGCTCATCCGCGAAAAGAATTGCCGGGTTATTCGAGAATGCTCTTGCGAGTGATACTCTTTGTTGTTCGCCACCGGAAAGTTGCGCGGGATAGTGATGAATCCTGGCTGACAGGCCTACCTTATCAAGCAACTCGATCGCACGCGGCCGGATGTTTCTTTCTCTGCGTAACTCGAGCGGCACCATCACATTTTCAAGTGCGGTAAGGGTGGGCAACAGTTGAAAGTTTTGAAAGATAAAACCGACATGCTGGTTCCTCACCTTTGCCCGTTGATCTTCATTAAGATTATCAAGTCTTATTCCTTTTAACTCAACAACACCCGTACTCGAGCGGTCAAGCCCCGCACAAAGGCCGAGTAAAGTAGTCTTACCACTGCCGGAAGGACCAACAATGGCTAAGGTTGAACGGGCTTCGATAGAGAAATTAACGTTGTTGAGAACGGTGAGGGTCTGCTCAGCACTCTTATAAGTTTTGCTGAGGTTCTCGATTTTTAATATGGTTTCCAAATTGCTGTGTATAATTTGAGAAGGCATGAGAATATGAGGTAAATTACTATTTTTTAAAGTACAAGCTTATCAACAGGATAATTTATGCTGAAACTAACAGGATCAATACTAATAGTGATAATGATAATTTCGGGTTGTGGCCAGGATCAAAAGAAACAATCGGAGAATGAAGAAGGTTCAGCAAAAAAAGACTCAGCACAAGTGACCAATATAAAAACCATATTGTTTTTTGGCAACAGCCTTACTGCAGGTTATGGTCTTGATGTTTCAGAAGCGTTTCCCGCACTTATACAGGCGAAGATCGACTCCATGAAACTGCCTTACAAAGTAATCAATGCAGGACTTAGCGGAGAAACCTCTGCGGGTGGCAAAAACCGGATAGGCTGGCTTTTGCGCCAGAAGGTAGATGTGTTCGTGCTTGAACTGGGGGCTAACGACGGACTGAGAGGTATTCCAGTAAAGGAAACTGTACAGAACCTGCAGGATATAATCGACAGCGTCAAAGTTGCGAATCCTGCTACAAAGTTAGTCATGACCGGCATGCAGGTGCCACCGAACATGGGCAGTACCTATTCCACCCAATTCCGTAACATGTTTGGCGAACTGGCCAGGAGAAATAATATGGCTTTAGTGCCTTTTATCCTGGAAGGTGTTGGCGGCGTGCCCGAATTGAACCAGGGAGATGGAATTCATCCGACCGCACCGGGGCACCGGATAGTCGCAGAAAATGTCTGGGCCGTTCTTCAAAGTGTCCTTACGCCTTAACTTAAAGGGCTAAAAAGCTTGTTAACCCTAATCTTGAGAGGGTTTGATTCTGAATAAAAGGCATCTTTAGGTCAGAAATTGTAAGCTTATTCAATCATTATTTTGATCGTCTTTTATTTGGGAGTAACAGGTATCTTAGACTCAGAACTTGTAAGCTTATTCAATCATTATGTTGATAGTCTTTTATTTGGGAGTAAGACGTATCTTAAGCTCAGAACTTGTAAGCTTATTCAATCATTATGTTGATCGTCTTTTGTTTGGTAGTAACAGGTATCTTAAGCTCAGAACTTGTAAGCATATTCCACCCGGCCGATGAGGGTCTTGGATTTTGAATAACAGGCATCCTGCAGTTTGAGACCGTTATCATCATAGCTGTAGTACCATTTCTGATAATCACCGGTACCTTCTTCGGAGATCAGCATACTCGCAACCTGTTTGTCTTCGTATTCAAAAATATAATCGGGAAGTAATCGTTTAGCGCGGTTATTGTAACGCACGATGTCGGTCAGCAGATTCTCATCATCATAGTAATAGTAGATGGTCGGTAATGCCTGGTTTTTCCGGACACTTTTTTCTTCTGCAACATTTCCTTTTTCATCAAGCACAAAAGTGATATAAGTGGTATCAATACCGTTTTTGATTTTTAATGCGTGGGTCGGCTTTCCCTGTTGATTGTAAAACCAAAGATGTTGTTCCTGGTTCCCCGCCTGGCCGGGCGACAAGGAGACGCTTGTGATTGATGCGATCCGGTTAGCCGCATCGTAAGCATAATCAGTATTTGTTTTATTACCATCCGCGGTGTCTACGCTCCGGGTTAACTGCCCCTTCTGATTATACCATGATGTACTTTCAGAGGTTCCTGAAAGAGTAGTTTTAGTGACCGTTTTTATGGAAGTGAAATCCGGACTGACGGCCTGCTGGCAGGAGAACCCTTCGATCGGCTGGTTATTGGCGTCAAAACTGGAATAATCAACTGCTTTTACCCCGTTTTTGCGATAATCCTGCTGCTTCTTCATCAGCTCTCTCGTTGCGATGATGTCTTTGTAATAAAATTGGCTGGAGGCAGTGTAAACAGTTAGGAGGAGTAGAACGAAAAAACAAATAGGTTTCATGGTATTGATAACGTAAAATGCAGTCCTTTAATGCTGCAAGCTGTCCAAATTTTTCTGTAAAATAGCCTGTTTCCTTATTTTTAGCTAAAATTTAAAATTAGTGTCCCATTCCAAAGAACGAGCGGAAAAGAATTGTCTTAATTGCGGCACAACAGTTCAGGGCAGGTATTGCCAGGTATGCGGACAGGAAAACATCGAACCGAAAGAAACACTTTGGGGCCTCGTTTCACACTTCTTCCAGGACATTACCCACTTCGATGGAAAGTTTTTCAGTACCGGTAAATTACTGTTGACAAAACCAGGCTTTCTTCCGAAAGAATACCTGAAAGGCAGAAGGGCAAGCTATCTGCACCCGATACGCATGTATGTTTTTACTTCGGCTCTCTTTTTCCTGATCTTTTATTCTGTGTTTGATGTAAGGAATCTTGGAATCGGCAAGAAGCGAACAGACAAAGAACAAGTTGCTGGTCTTGAAGCAGCAAAAGCCACGTCGTTGAAAAAAGCAAAAACGAAAGACGATTCCATTGCCATCGAACGAACTTTTCGCATGCTTGACCAGTTGCCGATCGAGGTTAAGATGGATAAAACCGACATAGCGGAAATTAGTGATAGTTCAGATGAGGATAACAAAGGTTTGAAACCGGATACAACTAATGTTTCCAACGGATCAAAGCGGGCTAACAGCAATCTTAAGAACCCGGGAGAAACCCGGCAGCATGAACCCGTGAGCGATTCTGTTAAAAATAAACCTTCTGCCTATCGTTATACCCCTGGTGCCGCCGACGATTCAACGAGCAGAATGACCGAAGCAAAAGACCGATTGGCCAGTTCTTCAAAAGAAACATCAACCCGGGACAGGAGCAGCGAAATAAAAAAGGAACGAGCGAAGGATGCAAACAGTGCCCGCGATTCATCGGGGCTGGCCACGCGGAAAGCGGCCGCTGATCCAGATACCGGCGATGACGAAGATGACTCTTTTGACAATAATAAGCGGGCGCGCAGGGGAGGTGAATTTGGGATTTTTGATCTTGGCCGGGCGTTCCAAAATGCTTATGCGAGCAAAGCCGAATACGATTCTGTGCAGGCAGCTTTGCCACCAGAGGCACGTGACGGCTGGCTGAAAAGAAGGTTTGTGCTTCAGAATGTTCAATTTAAACAACGCTACGGAGACGATGAAGGCGAGCTTGTGCAGGATCTTTTAGACAAGTTTGTGCACACTTTCCCTTACCTTCTTTTTATTTCGCTGCCGCTGTATGCGCTTTTTCTAAAGCTTCTCTATGTGAGGCGGAAGCAATTTTTCTATGCAGATCATGGACTGTTCCTGATCTACCTGTACATTTTTACCTTTTTACACTTGCTGGTATTGTTCGGGCTTCGGGCTATTTATCAAAAGTTTGATTACTGGTGGATCGGCTTCCTGATCTTTATCTTCGTATTGTATGGAGTGTATTATGCCTACAAATCCAT
>Ga0181465_100784_pt1 | contig 13449 bp, 8 predicted proteins | sample InSIn3gowninarea_FD_119076 | JGI IMG/M metagenome (GOLD analysis project Ga0181465, IMG submission 119076) | Clean room microbial communities from NASA Spacecraft Assembly Facility at Jet Propulsion Laboratory, Pasadena, California, USA -... ... | reverse complement strand
TGGGAGTGAGCAGACTTTGCTCTGACATCTCGGACAATCGTAGCCGCCATAGTTGAGCTGACTGTGGCAGGCACAGAGCGTCGCGATTTCCTCGACACGACGGGAGGGGAAGCCGATCATGATGAGTGAGTTGTTGGACTGTTGGGATGTCGAGGCTGGCGGAATGGTCGCGGCCATGAAGAGTTCTTTGTAGTGATATTCATTGAGGATGATGCCGTAGGCCTCCATTCGCCCTTGATTTGTCTTCCTCACGATTTCACGGCAGATGGCGAGACTGGCGGCGAGTCCGATGATGCGGACACGAATGGAATCGCTGACGAGGGATTGGATGGTCTTGTGGATGTCTCCCGGATCACTAGAGACGAGACCGCCATAGATCATGAGGATCTCTCGTGTGCCGTGGGTGGGGACGTGGAAGAGCGTGGCTCTGGCCATCTCCAAGGCATTCTGGAGGGATGCATCACCTTTGCACTCTTGTTTCTTCCGTGCTTGCAGGGCGTGGATGTGGTCCTGTGGGTTCCCTCCAAGGGCAGAGATGGAGATGGCGATGCCGTCGAGCATGCCGACAATGGCCAATTGACTGATGGGATTCTGTTCGAAATATTCATTGACAAAGTCACAGGCATAGTTGACAGATAACTCGAGACGCGAGGGACGTAGATCCTTCTCCGCCATCGAGATGCCAAAGTCGAGGATGAGGACGAGATGACGGATGATGCCACGCTGAACGGGCGTGGCATCTTTCAGAAGACGCCGACGTTTGCCGGCTTCGATGATGCCGGCTACGGCTGAAGTGATTGATCCAGAGGCATCCTCTTGCACGGCATCCCAGGATCTCTTGTAGTCCGCCGTCCACGAGTAGTTGCCGTCCGCTGTGGCCATGGCATGGCTGTTCTTCTTCTTCCTCGGACGAGAGCCGGCCGCCTGCTTTATGGAACTGACAGTTCTCTCAGAGGGGAAGTCATCCTGATCCGAGAAGATCTCCTCGACACCGTCTGATTCCGACATTTTAAGGTCTCCCAGACGAGACGTGAACTATAATCTATAATCCATGCCCGTCCAGGTCTTTGAAGGAAAGATGCTTCATCTGCTGAAGTCTGCGCATGACGTGAAATTCACTCAGAGGTCGAAATTAAAATTGGCTGAGTCGTGCTGCCCCCGGGATTTCTCCGATCTCATCGACCAGCTCGCTTGACTCTCCAGACGAGCGACACTTGCGAATCGCCTCTCGTGTCGTTCTCGTGGTCTTTGCGATATTCACGGACGGCAGGTTTGGCAGGACCGCCGTAGAAATATTCTTGATCGAGAGATGTCGCAAGAGGTGGCAGCTGTGAGCAGTGCCACTGATGGTGAGGATGTCGATGCTCTCATCGTGGAAAGTCTCGCGGTACTGGAGAACAAGATAGTTGAACGCCTGGACGAGTCGATGGAGAAGAGGATTCTACGATTCGAAGCGCGCTTGGCGAAGCGTCTGGAGCGGTTGATGATGAAATTGATAAAGGAGCAAGAAATTCCATTCGAGGCCAGGATAGTTCAGAGGATACAGGATGTCGTCACGTCCAAAAAACGCAAATTCGAGCCGGACGATACGTTTACAGACATGCAGAATCAAGTGGGTTCCATGAAAAAGTTTGCACATGGCATGGCTGTCAAGGTCGGCGAGCTGGAAAGCAAGCTCGAGGCAGTCGAGGAAGGAGCCTCGAAATCGACAGCTCAAGCCCCTGTGGATGTCAAGGAGTGGGAAAGTCGCATGGAACATACGGAACAGTTGCTTGCAAGGCATCAGAGTGCCATGCTCAAGATCAGGGATTACCTGGATCAGCATCAGGAATACATCGACAGTCTCACCAAGAGTCTCGGCATAGAGACTGGAGAAGAGCAAGAACCAGGGGCGCGGACGTATCCCGTCAGGGTCATTGACGACCTGCGCGCAATCCTCACCAAAACCTATCGTGATACGAACGATCAACTGAAGCAACTCCACTCCAACATTGTCGATCTCAGCAGCACCCTGACGCGTGTGGCAGAGTCGAGTGATGACTGGAGATGGAGGCGGGAGACCGTCATGCAGGCTGTCGATGCCATGCAAAAGGCCACGCGACCGAGACACTCGACAAACGCAGACGTCTCCTCGCAGGTCAGCTCACAACGGACAGTCCTTGAGTTTGACAATGAAGACGCCGATCTTCTGGATCAACCAACTTCCACCGTCCTTCCATACAAGAACTTTGCCAGAGAGCAGGTGACGACTCCCGCACAATCCAATTCCAAGACGACAACTCCAAGAACAAGGGCAAGTGCGTCTAGATCTGCCAAGGTCTCGAGCTGAAGCACCCTATGTGGAGGGGGCTTACGGTAGGAGAACAATCGGCACTATCCATGTTGTACAAAATAGACAACACCTCGACAACAAGCAAATCTCATGCTTGCCAGAACCCTAAGCAAGATCCATAGAACCATCAGAAGGAGAAGAAGAAGAACGATTGCACAGGACTCTGCTTGTAGATGCTCCTTCCAAAAGCAGCTCCATGTCGTCACGTGACTAGATCACATGCCTGGATGCTCAAAAGAGCTCCGACGGGAATCACATGTTGGCTGTCAAGGTGTGCTTGAATGACGGCATTTAATTGGTCAGTTGAGTAAGCCCTTTGCGGCTGGCTTGACAACTGACTGACACGTGCACATGGATTTGTCCTTGTCTATGGGAAAGATAACGAGAGGACTCCTCGACTCTGGTTGGAGAAGTGCTTTAGGACGGTCGTCGATTCTGCTTCTAGTTTGGTGTTCTGGGCTGAAGAGGTAGCAGTTGTCGTGGTAGAGCACTGAGACAAGAGCCATGAAATTCGGTCAGACGCTTTCCGAGAGTAAGCACGGAGACTGGCAGTATATTCAGTACGATCAACTCAAGTCGCTCTTGAAACAGAACGAGGCTAGTGAGGATTGGACGGAGGATGATGAGTCTGCCTTTGTTGCGAAATTGGATGGCGAGCTCGAGAATGTCTACTCCTTTCAGAATATGAAATACGACGCTTTGCTTGCAGATGTCACACAGATCGAAAAGGAACTCGATGAAATACGGAAGCAGGAGGATGCCGTGGACGAGCGACAGATCAAGTCATTCCTCAGGAGTCTTGACGAGCTGACGGAAGAGAGCAAGGAGCTCGAGAGATATTCTCGCATCAACTACACCGGTTTCATCAAGATTGTTAAGAAGCATGACAAATTGCACACGGAATATACTGTTCGACCCCTACTCACGGTCCGTCTGCAGGCATGTCCCTTCAACAGAGAGAATTACTCACCACTTCTCTACCGACTCTCGGCTCTCTATGCCGGGATTCGCGATTGCGCAGGGACAGACTCGAGCATTGTCAAGTCTCTTCCCAAATCCCTTGGTGCCTTTGATAATGTCGCCGAAGGGCGGGAGTCCAAGGCCTCTTACAAATTCTGGGTCCATCCGGACAATTACATGGAGGTGAAGACCTTCATCCTCAGAAGATTACCAGTGCTCGTATTCACGGAACAGACTGACAAGGATCCCGAGCACGCAGGTTACTATGAAGATCCAACAATCACGCAGCTCTACTTTGACAATGACCGATTCAAGATGTATCTCGACAAGCTCGAGCACAAAGACTCTGCGAAATCCATCTTCCTGCAATGGTACGGAAATCTGAAGGCCAAGTCACTCGTCTACTTCAATCGAGAAATCACTACCGGGGAGGACGACGCCGATTATGTCTCGGAGGTCTTTCCGATCAAGGAAAAGTACATTCAAGATTTCATCGATGGCAGGAACGTCATGGAGAAGCAGATCAAGAAGCAGCACAATCCAGACACATTCGAGAAGCTTGCCAAGTCGATACAAAACGACATTGTCGAGAAGGGTTTGCATCCCGTCATGAGAGCCTCTTATACCCGCACAGCCTTCCAGATACCTGGTGATGATTCGCTCAAGGTGACATTTGACACAAATGTCGCCCTCATCAGGGAGGACGCCCTGGACAAGGAGAGGCCATGCAGAGATCCCGAACACTGGCACAGGCAGGATATCGACGAGCAAGGCCAAGTTTATCCATACAAATCGATTAACAAGGGAGAAATCAACAGATTGCCATTTGGGCTACTGGAAATCAAGTTAACTCGCACCCAAAATCATACTGAGCCTACCTGGATCGAAGAGCTGTCGTCCTCCCACCTTGTCAAACCTGCACCGAGATTTTCGAAATTTGCACACGGTGTTGCATCCCTCTTTGAAAATCATGTTAATCTTCTTCCTTTTTGGCTGCCCGATGCGGACAAAGATATACGTCGCGATCCAAAGACTGCCTATGATGAGCATGATGTCGAATCGGGTTCCTCCTACCCTCCCAAAATGGTCTTCAAGCCAAAGTCGCCGGAGGACAAGAACTTATCAGAGGCGATGAAGAATGCAAAGAAGAATGCCGGCCGTGGCGATTCTGACCAGACGAATACCAAGAGCAAAATCATCAGAGTGGCCGATCAGGTAGATTCGATGCAGGGAGCTGCAATCGATATCGAAGATTCACAGACACGAAACTATGGTAGTGTGAGAAAGATGAAAAGCATGGGGCAGGTTCTCCTCGGAAGCAGCTCGCAGCAACATGATTACAATCTCAATAACTTACCTCCTGGTGTGCGCAAACCTGGGCCTCTCATCAAGGATTCCGGGCCCGTCAAGGTGGAAATCAAGGTCTGGCTCGCAAACGAGAGAACGTTCATCAAGTGGATGCACGTTGCATTCCTCCTGACAACCGTGTCTCTCGGACTCTATAATGGTGCACGATCCAACAGTGGTCGATATCTGGGCGCTGTCTATGCTCTAATCTCTGTCGCCATGGCAGTCTGGGGATACTACATCTACACGAAGCGTGCCAACATGATCCGAGCGAGAAGGTTCGTCTTCCCTGATTCATCACCCCCGAGTGTAGCTTTGCTAACCCTGCCAGTCCGGAACACTTTGACAGCTTCCTTGGGCCCATTTTTGTCTGCATCGCTCTCATGGTCTCTCTGATTGTCAATTTCGCATGGAAACTCAACGAGATCTCTGCCAAAGCTGATCCTGCCTTTCTCATGTTTCAGCACTTCAATCAGTGAGCCATGTTCAAAAATTGTCAACGAGCTCTCCTGCAGGCTCGCATTTTCGTTCCAACGTTATATATCGCATAAAAGGAAAAAGGCGCGTTCCTACGTACAAATTAGTTAGAATCATATTAATTACTCCATGCCCTCTCCCTCTTCTTCTCTCACCACCCTGTCCAGCTGGGAAGATTCGACTGAAATCGAGTTCTCAAAAGTGAATTTGCCCTTTACTCACAGCGTGTAGAAATTAAAAAAGGCTTCTCATCATCTCTTGTGAGAACAACAATCGCAAATAAGAAAGTCCAGCTGAACACAGACTAGATTGACCTGATTGAGACTATTGACAGACGATGCTCTGCGAACAGGCATAGATATAGACATATACAAGCTCACTTGAAGCACACACGATCGCTTGCTACAGAACCGACAAAGCTATTGACAGCATCCACACTCTGTCTCACTGTGGGGAACAGGAGTCGCACGAGACTAGGCAGAGAGGTCTCCTTGAAACAAGATCCGCTCTTCAGGCAGTCTCCATCTGATGGCTGGGACTGAGTTGCAACAGAAAGGGCTCCTGGTGGGCAAGCCGTTGTTGTATTTCACGTCATGTTTCGTCAGTCTCGGTGTCTTCCTCTTTGGTAAGGTTTCTCCACGACAAAGATGAGGACGGCTTTGTTGATGATTGACAGGATACGATCAAGGGGTCATGAGTGGCATCATCACGGGACCCTACTTCAAAGATTACTTCAATCAACCATCGTCCGCAGAAGTCGGAACCATGGTCGCAGTCTTGGAGATTGGTGCCCTTGTCAGTTCCCTGGCAGTCGGACGGATCGGTGATATCCTAGGTCGACGTCGAACCATCTTTTGGGGAGCAATCATCTTCGTCATTGGGGGAGGCCTTCAGGCCTTCACAAACGGTTTCTACATGATGATTGTCGGCAGGGTCATCTCGGGTGTGGGGGTCGGCATGTTGTCGACCATCGTGCCAGTCTATCAGAGTGAAATCTCTCCGGCCCACAATAGGGGCAAGTTGGCCTGTATCGAGTTTACGGGAAATGTGGTCGGATATGCGTCCAGTGTCTGGGTCGATTATGCCTGTACATATATACAGAGCGACATGTCTTGGCGGATCCCGCTCTTGCTGCAGTGCATCATGGGTGCCATCCTGGCCATAGGCTCCATCGCCCTCTCCGAATCACCGCGATGGCTCCTCGATCACGATCACGACGAAGAAGGTCTGATTGTGCTCGGCAACTTTTACGGCGGTGGTGATCCGCAGCATCCCAAGGCGCGTGCCGAGTATCGAGAGATCAAAGAGGCCGTCCTCGTCATGCACGCAGAGGGTGAGCGGTCATATGCCGAAATGTTTCGTCGCTACAAGCAGAGGGTCCTCATTGCCATGTCCTCCCAGGCCCTCGCGCAACTGAACGGAATCAACGTCATTTCCTACTATGCACCTCTTGTCTTTGAGCAGGCCGGCTGGGTCGGCCGAGACGCGATCCTCATGACTGGCATCAACGGTCTCATCTATGTCGCGTCAACCATCATCCCTTGGTATGTGATTGATCTATGGGGCCGACGGATCATCTTGCTATCAGGAGCCATCCTCATGTGCTTCTCCCTCTGCTCGATCGCCTACTTCATCGCCATCGATCAATGGTACACGCCGACCTACGTTGTCATCTTTGTCATGATTTACAATGCCGCCTTTGGCTACTCCTGGGGTCCCATTCCCTGGCTCTACCCGCCCGAGATCCTCCCACTGAGCATCCGAGCCAAGGGAGCCTCACTCTCGACCGCGGCGAATTGGTTCTTCAACTACATTGTCGGCGAACTGACACCGATCCTACAGGAGACGATCCACTATAAAGTCTACCTCATTCACGCCTTCTTCTGCGCCCTCTCCTTTGTCGTCGTCTACTTTGTCTTTCCAGAGACCAAGGGCCTCGCGCTCGAGGAAATGGACACTCTCTTTGGCGACGACTCTGTGCAACCCACCCCTCGAGGACCCGAATCCCAGTCTCTCTTTGACGAAGAAGAAGGCTGTCTCTCCTCAGCCAGCTCGAATCATGCCGAACCACCCGACGAGGAACAACTTGCTCAATACCATTCTTCCCTCAAGAAAACCGACTTGGGCTCACTCTTTGATAAATTGCGCGGCATCCAGGACGATCGAAAGAGCACCACGGGTTACGACACTCTCGAAGACGCCAATCAATAACGTTCGTCGCATGTGGCTTGTGATAGCATGAATCTAGGGATGAATGGAAGGATGAATGGAAGGATGAATCAATAGGTTTCCGAGTATCGCCACATCATTCTTTTTTGTATGATAGCAGAAATAGAGGGCACACCTCGGTCTTTCCCGTAGCAGTCATAGAGACATCGTCAAGAGATGATGACGACGACATGATATTGATGGACCTAAATATAGACGAACATCAACATTTTTTTAGAAAAAACCCTCTTGCCCAAATTTCGATGCATGATTTTCTCCCACCGTGGCCAAAGAGGGGAGCAAAATTGACCAGCAGGGAGTAACATGACCGCCTCCTGAATTAGACAAAAACTTCATGCAAAATATGAAGTCCATCTACTAGATTCAAATTCGTGTATTACAGGAATACTAAAAGAAGGACCCTATACACAGCATGCAATGGAAGATACAATCTTTGACCCCGTAGCATGAATGACCTCGAAACTCACCCAAAAACTAGAGATGACTTTTTTTTTGCTCTCTGTTTTGTGAAAAACAAAATAAGATCTGTCGACCCAGTTGCTAGACTTTTTGAACATGTACAGAGAGCGCAAGCGGACAGGATTATGAGAAGAGATCAGACTTCCGTCGAAGGGAAAAAGGAGAACAGCTCTACTGTCAAGCGAGTTCGGGATGTGCAATGAGGTGATTGGCCAGCGTATCGGTGCTCTGCGAGAAGAACAAACGAGCGTCCTTCTTGCCCACATTCAAGATTTCGTAAAAGTTGCCCCGAGGCACGGTGAATTGACCTCCCTTCCTTAAGCGAAACACGACGTCGTGAATCTTCACCTGAACATAGCCAGTGAAGATGAAGAAGAACATGGTGTTTTGTTTGGACGGCTTCACTGGCTTTGCTGCACCAGTCGGTATGTCGAGAACACCCGCAGCGAAATGTGGCTCTTCCGATAGAGTCTTTTGGAAAAAGATACCCTGGCCAACAACAGGTCGGGGTTCGTAGGCTGTCTCCGGTATGGCGAGAATCTTCTTGACCAGTTCAGACTGATTTTCAAAGGACCGCACTGGAGCTTCCACTGTGATTTTCTCCTCCCAGTTATCTGGCCCATCTTCTTCATCAGATTCACTCTCCGACTCCTCCTTGATTTCTCCTCTGTGTGGGTGCCTCTTCGTTTTCCGGGAAGAGCGACTGGATTTATAGATCCTGCGTCGCTCGATTTCCACAGGGACGGGTTCCACATGTATGATTTCTTTTGCTTCTGGCAGGGTCAAGCCTATCGTACCACCAATCGATTTTCGTCGTGAGCCACGACCATAGACGACCTTTTCTCCGCGCCAGAATGCTAGCGGGGCAATCTTGAATCTGCTCGATCTCCTTACGCCATCATCGTCTTTGTTTTGTGTCGCATTGTGGTTGATTGGCTCTCTCCACTGTCTCTGCGGAGAGGCTGTCCGGGCACTTCGTTCACGCGTTCTAGAGGGACTAAGTGAGCGACGAGGAGTGACTCGATCTCTGCTCCGCGCACGAGCTTGTCTGGCGCTGTCATTCTGCTTATTAACAGTCTTTGACGACTTGCTTCGCTTTCGAATGGGCGGATCTTCCTCTTCGGGCGTAGGCGTTCTCCGAGCCTTTGTCTTTCGAGCGACTGGCTTGGTGGCCACAGGCTCTTCTTCTTCTGGTGAGGGAGGGTCTAGTTCGACCTCCTCTGGCAGTTCTTGAGAGAGCTCATTGTCGTCTTCAGGCGCAATAGAATTCTTTCTTCCAATTGACTTTGGTGATTTTGCTTGAGTTTTGTTTTGTTGTGCTTCTTCCTCCGCCGCACTGTCTGGAGACTCCTGGTCGTCGACCTCTTCCGGACTCTGGATGAATTCATTGAACGGCTCATCCAGAAGAGACGCTTCAGCTAGATATTCGTCTTGAACGCCTTGGGATACTTCTTCGACATGGTCGCTGCCTAGTGTCGCACCTGCCTCGGCCATTTCATCTTGATCACTAATGTTGGTACGGTCCCTCGATATCTCCTTTTCGGTAGTCCCTGTCGACCTGCTACCTTTACTCTGTTCCGTTGGTTTGGCGATGCTTGTGTCGATATCTTCGGGCTCAGATTCCCCGGGGTCTGCTCGACTGAAGTCCAATTTCCGCGCGATTTTTCCTGTCTGTGTGCTCGTGGTGTTCGAAGGCCTGCTGGGCGACTTCAGTACTGATTTTGGAGGTGATGTTGGATGTCGAGATGTACTTCGTATTCGTAAAGCTGGTGAGTTCAAATTTGTCTTGGTAGGTGACTTTGAGCGTCTGGCTATAGATCTCTTAGGTGAGCGTTCACCTTCGCTTCGCCTCCTCAAAGCAGTCTCTACATCGAGGGCTGAGCCTTTGCCGTTAGTCTCCGGACTATCGTGATATAGCAGTTCTGAAGACGTACTGGCTTCCAGATCCATTGCATCATATGATCCACTATTTCTTATCGCACTCCGAACAGACTTGGCGCTTGATATATCCGTGATCGCGTTCACCTTCTTTGCTGTCGTCGTTGGAGAGAAGAAGGCAGACTCATTCTCGAAACCGTCACTGCCACGTCGAGCTCCCTCGACTCTCAGACCGATTCTGCGACTTGCAACTCCTATGTTCGTGACGTCTTGATTCGAATTGCGCCCGCGGCGGTCGGCTTCACTGTAACGGGCAGACCCTGACATGATAGTACGTCTGCCGACTCCTGCGTTGTGAGTAGTACTGGCTCTTGAGCGTTGATCGAAGACGAGATTTGTGCGACAACAATAAAGAGTGTCGTCAGGTGAGAACGCGTGTCTCAATCACGGCGTTGTCGGCTTAGATGACTTGGCAGCTACAGTCGACGTTTAGTACTCCCGAGATGCGACTGAAGCGTGACCGACGAGCGCAAAATGCGATATTGATCTTCAGTTTCTGATGTACCAATGGAAGATGCTCTGGTTCATATGCAACAGAAAGCAAACAGCAACAGCCGCGATGCGTGTCACGTGCCCTCAACGCGTGTGACAACGATTGGCAACAGGGTTAGGGTTCATCTGCTGGCATGTAAACAAAGAAACTAACGGGAGACATTTCCTCTTTTAGCGACCTGACTCAAATCTCCCCTTCCAGCCAAAATTGACTGGAACAAGTCCAATGATTTCAGTTGCTATTTTTAGTGCTTAGTTTCATGCTCAGGGAGTAATGCTTCAGCGACCGACTCTGGGCGTGAAAATAAGCTTCAGACACACTCTCTCATCTGATTAGTGCAGTATAGTTGTGCTGCCGAGTGCTTTCGAATTAATCCTTGTTTTTCTATGGTTTGGCAACCTCCTTCTACTACATGTGCTACCGCCTCCGTTGATAGATCTTACTCATATCTCTCATCTATCCCGTCCGCTGTTCTGGAAGAGCCCGGTATAGAATGCATCCTAGGTGTGGACGAGGCTGGCAGAGGACCGGTATTAGGGCCGATGGTGTATGGTGTCTCTTATTGCTCGGTCGATTACGCGGACGAGATCAAAGGCCATGGATTCATGGACTCAAAAGTACTCGACCACAGTACAAGAGTAGACTTGTTGCAAAAGATTAGCGACGAGACACATATTTTATACAAGCAGATTGGCTGGACTGTGCGAGTCATGTCCGCTCGAGATATCGGTGCAGGCATGTTACGGCCGATAGTGCCATATAATCTGAATGCTCAGGCCCATGACACGACAATACAGCTGATCAGAGATGTCCTGCATCAAGGAGTCAATGTTCGAAAGATCTTTGTGGACACTGTTGGTATCCCTGAGACCTATCAAGCAAAGTTACAGAGAGAGTTCCCGATGGCTGAAGTCACTGTAAGCAAGAAGGCAGACTCAATATACCCGATCGTCAGTGTTGCCAGTATCTGCGCAAAGGTCACAAGAGACAAGGCACTAGAACTTGCTGTTCCAGCGGAAGAACAGATCTCAGATGACGAGAAGCAAAAGGACATTCCTCTGCAAGACAGCAAGGACTTGGCCGACATTCGCTCAGCCAAAAGACGCAAGACGACCTCCCACGAGGTAGCAGATGACGGCAGCCCAACACCTGAAGAGTCACAAGACCCAGCACTCCTGCAAACAGAACCATCCTTCACGACAGACTCTCAGCAACCACCAATGGCAATCTCCAGCTCGTGGGGCTCCGGTTATCCATCGGATCCAAGGACTCAAGCTTGGCTCAAACAAACCTCGAATGCCATTTTCGGGTGGCGTGGTTCTATGGTTAGATATTCCTGGTCGACTGTCAAAGATCTCCTTGACGGTCGAGGCAAGATGATACGTGAACGCGGCTCGGAAATTTTGGTCGACTGGCATGAGCAGTCCACGGAGGACGAAGTCGAGGCAGGTCAACAGACACTGACATTTAGCATTGGCAAGACCAAAAAGGACGAATTCAGCGTGTCCAATTGGGTTGGGAATAATGTAGCAGTGAATGGCTTCAAATCTGGTGCTTAGGAATCTAGTGGTTCAGCCATGGCTTGCTACATCTTGTATTGTCTTGCCCAGAACGCCTGCTCAGATGGACACCAGAGACAGCGATCCGGTAACGACTGAACTTGTCAACTCAGGGTCCTTCTTAGTGCCGTCACCAAGGTACCCTACTATCTCTCGCGAGAAATTTCCTCTGTGATCGGTGACGATTGTCAAGGAAGACGGATATGCGATAGAGCCATTTCGAGTCGCTAGTGCAATAGCAGCAGAGCTTGTCTCAGGAACACGGATAGTGACATTTGTCAAATCGCCTAGCACAAGGACCTTCAAATCTGGCTGACTCGAGACTGTCAGGTGGACACTGCCCTCCCTGTTGTGTATCTCGACTGTCCTTGACTCGCGTCCAAGACTAGGAATTTCTGGAATGGCACAAAGATGGGTATTGACAGATCCCGTCACGACATATATCATTGTCGAATGACCTAAAGTCAAATTACCCTCAATCGAACCTCTTTGCACACAAACATCTTGCTCGTGTGCTTCTACGCCTCCAGTGGTCTGAAAAGTCCCATGAACGATGGCCACATGCAATCTTGTAAGGGACATTAGGCTGTCCAGGACAGCGATCGCACCAGAGAGCGCATGCAACTCGAGTGTATGCATCCGTACGGAGAGCTTTTGTACAGTGATGTCTGCATGATCAACATCTACGATGAGATGATGCAGGACCGACGGTAAATAGATGACGACAGTCGCCACGACGCATTCTCGCGCTTCAGGCGTCCCTATTCCCGCCCCATCGATGATCAGAGCGACATCGTCACGACTTTGCGTGAGGCTGATGCTCTTCTGGACACTGTCATCGGAAACAAAGACTCGAAACTCGACCAAGATCTGATCCTCATCTTGGTCCCCATCTTTGGCCTCCTTCATGGACTTCATCATGACTCTAGTGTTTGATTCTAGGTACTGTAGATTATCAGATCGAGTGAATACTCGTGCCAACTTTTCAGATGACAATCTCACTCGATCGGTGAATGTCAGCCAGGGAATCCCAGCTCTGGCACATGCATCACCCCTCCAATCATCGCCCCCTGTTTTGCCTTCCTGCAAGCTCCCCATTGGGTTTGAACTCCATCTTGATTGATCCACAAACTGGCCTCCCTGATACTGTTGATTGCTCCGAGCCTTGCAACTCTGCACCAAGCTGGCAATCCAGAATATTATACAGATAGCAATCATGTTATATGTATCGATGGTGCTCTCCTTCTTAGAAACGAGGGACGGGGCATATAGTGTTAAGCTAGGGTGACGACTGGCGGCACAGGCCCGTCATACTAGGCAGTACAATGGCACACATCACTAGCAGGTTCCGGCTAATACACTGCCATCAAGAGTGTGACCTTCGGGTTGGACAAATACTTGGCACGGACGCTCTCAATTCGCAAACTATTGTACGGAACACGTGCAAGTTGAATGCACACCTGCAGAAATGGCCTATGTCATGGTCATCTACAATGTTTGATATCCCCCCCAATGTCTTTATTTTTAAGTGTACAAATGCCAACGCTATAGTAGGTGATCAAGTGACCTTATGATGCACTCAGTGCCGTCCGCAAATTGACTTTACTGAAAGACGATTTTCGCTCCTGTAAGCTCTTCTCTGCCTTGCGCTTCAC
>Ga0181465_100782_pt1 | contig 13472 bp, 17 predicted proteins | sample InSIn3gowninarea_FD_119076 | JGI IMG/M metagenome (GOLD analysis project Ga0181465, IMG submission 119076) | Clean room microbial communities from NASA Spacecraft Assembly Facility at Jet Propulsion Laboratory, Pasadena, California, USA -... ... | reverse complement strand
TACGACGATAGATGAAAAACTACAAACATTTAATGAAACTCTTGAAAGAGATGGCTTTACTACCCCTGAATATGTAGAAAGTAAGTTTGCAGAAAAAAATTGGCAAAAGTTCAAACTCACTAATGATGATGGAACTAATTTTTATGACGCCAACCTACAAATAGATTTTAATAACAACGAACAATTAATGTCATTACCAATAGGTACGAGATATGTTGTTCTAGCTTCAAATAATCCGACCGGCACTAATAATAATGGTTGGTTAACAAAATACAAAAGAAATGGCGATGCTGTTTTAATACAATATCAACCTTACAATTCAACTGTAATCTACCAAAAAAGATTTTATAAGAGTTGGAGCGAATGGGAACGTGTTGGTTCAGATGTCGTAGACACTGGTTGGATTGATTTACAACTAGTGAATAGCGCATCACCACATAACGAATTAGTTACTAAGGGTGGCTTTACTAGTGCATACAGAACAATCACACAAAATGGAATCACTAAGAAAATGTTACGCATTAATGCTACAACTATCAAACACGGACAGACTATTGCACTTTTACCTAAAGAATTTGTCAAAAACTTAATATTTTTCTCAATAAGTGCTCCTAGAAATAAAAACAACGGACGTATTTCGTTGAATACTTCAGGAACAGTGAATTTTGACGCTACTGTAGATCCATCAGCGTGGACTGATACAGATTATATTTACGGTCAATATGAATGGACGGAGTGATGAAATGAAAGTAGTTTATTTATGGAAAAATGGACAAGCAATTATTGTTCACAAAAACGAAGAAGATGAATATGTTTATCCTGATGAAAAATGGACAGAGAACCAACCTCCTCAAGGTATTATCTTACCTTGTTATTATGATGGTAAACAATGGATTGGACAAACTCAAGATGAGCTAGAAAAGATGTTGCCTGAAGTAGAAATTCCTGTTGATGACAAAGATATTGCTATAGCTAAATTAACGAGCTTAGTTGTCGATTTACAAGAAGAGGTTATGAGTTTGAAGCAAAACATCGCACTAATAACTGAAGAACAAGCAAATCAAAAATTGGGGGAAGCATAATATGGATAAAGTAGTAATCGATTTATATAAAAAAGGTTTATACACTGACGAAACTTTTAAAAAGTTTGTTAGGGTTAGATGGATTACGCCAGAACAATTTAAAGAAACAACAGGTAAAGATTACGAGCCACAGGTTAAATAACTTGTGGTTTTATTTTTTAAGTAAAGTTGGTGCTATATGAAAAATAATATGAAAGATTTAACTTTAGCAGAAATCATAGCTTCTGTAATGGTTTTTTGTTATGGCTTCAGAGAATTTTTAAGAGGCTTTTTTTGGATAAAAGAACAAGACGATGTGTTAGATGACAGTTCTTTTTACTTAGCTTTAGATAACATTTTGCCTATTTGGGGGTGGGGAATCATTGTTATGTTAGCGGGCATCATTGTCATCATTTCGGCGATATTTGTTAGCTCTGCAGACCAAAATTCTAATTTTAGTAAATTTATTTTAGTCGGTGGTTTTATGTCTGCTGTTTTATATTTTTTGATGACTAGTGCGAGTATTTATCATTCTATAAATTGGCTTACAACCGTTCATATGGGCTTGATGTCAGCGACAGGATTTGTTGTTTCTTACATCGGAGGTGCTGATTTATATGCCAGAAGAAAGTAATTACGTTTTAAGGCATGAATGGATTGAAAGTAACGGTAAAATATACGAGAAGATAAATGAAAATGACAGAAAAAACATTGAAGCCTTAAGCGATTTAAGAACGAAAGTTGAGACACAAACCACCTTACAACAACAAACATACGAAGCTCAAAAAGAAACTAACATCAATATCAAAGACTTGACTAGTGTAATGACTAAGGTAGGCACGGAAATGACTGATATAAAGTATAAAGTAATGTCACATGATGAAAAAATAGATGCAATACAAGGTAGCATTGAAACTAAGAAAAAAGGTAGTGTTCAAGTAATAGTAGCGCTAATTGGGTTAGCCGGAACTATCGTTGGTGGTGCCTTTGCGTTTGCTCAAGCCTTTTTTTAAAAGTCGGTACTTATGTATCGACTTTTTATTATGCCAGAAATGAGGTGGATATATGGGATTACCTAGCCCTAAAAAAAGAAAGCCTACTGCTTCGGAAGTTGCAGCATGGGCAAAAAGGATGATTGGCAGAAGAGTTGATGTAGATGGTTATTATGGCGCCCAGTGTTGGGATCTACCAAACTACATTTTCAATAGATATTGGCATTTTAAAACAACAGGAAATGCGATTGCTATGGCATGGTATAGATACCCTAAAGGCTTCAAATTCTATAGGAACACTAGAAACTTTGTTCCGAAACCTGGTGACATGGCAGTTTGGGGAAAGGGCTCCTTTAATAACGGTGTTGGTCATACTGCTGTTGTCATAGGTCCGTCTACCAAAAGTTACTTTACTAGTGTGGATCAAAATTGGATTGGTGCAAATAGTTATACAGGCTCGCCTGGTGCGAAAATTAAACATAGTTATAACGGTATAAGTGGGTTCGTCAGACCTCCTTATCATGCAGAAACTAAGAAACCATCGAAACCAAGTAGTACACCGTCTAAACCCTCTAACGACAACACTCCTAAAAATACAAAAGAACAAACGAAACCTATAACTAAAGAAATTACCAAAGTTTCCTATACATCATTCGCATACGATTTAGACGATGATTTGGAATACATTTATCATTATATGGTTGAAGGGCAAAAGTTGATAGGGAAAGTAAAAGGTATATATATCAAAGAGAGTACACATATGCGTTCTGTTGAAGAATTGTATTTACAACGTAATAAATATGTGAATGAAGATGAATACCCTCATGTATATATAGACCGAGAGCGTGTATGGACGCCTAGACCTGATTCAGAAGAAGCGCCAGAACATCCGGGTTGGCTTGTTATGGAAGTTTGTGGAGGACAAACAGAGAGTAAACGCCAATTCATGCTCAATCAAATCAGAGCGTTAATCTACGGCGTTTGGTTGCTAAGTTGGAGTAAGGTAAAACTTTCTGAATCGTCAATCAAAGCAGATCCTAACATATGGCGTTCTATGAAAGATTTAATTAATTACGACTTAATCAAAAACGGTATTCCTGATGAAAGTAAATATAAAGAAGTTGAAAAGAAAATAATAGGTTTATATTTAAAAAGAGATAAATTACTCACAGAAACGATTACCACAACAACTACAAAGACAACCATAAAGATTAAACCTAAAACTTCGGTCGATAACCCTGAACAGAACGACAAACCGACAGACAAAAAAAGCAAAACAACAAACAGAACTTCGAATAAACCTCGTGTAGTTGTAGAGAAAAGTAAATATACTTTCCAACAAGCACTGAACGCTCAAATGGCATACGGTAAACCTCAAAAATCTTATAGTTGGGGTTGGGGAAATGCATCTAGGTCTCAAACGAGTAAGTATATGAACCCTAACACTATATGGAATAGTTCAGTACAAAGGTATCAAATGTTAGATCTTGGTAAGTATCAAGGTATATCAGTAAGTAAGTTGAATAAGATACTTAAAGGTAAAGGTACTCTATCCGGACAAGGTAAAGCTTTCGCAGACGGCTGTAAAAAATACAACGTTAATGAAATATATTTAATTGCTCACGCTTTCTTAGAAAGTGGATATGGACGTAGTAACTACGCAAGTGGACGTTATGGTATATACAACTATTTTGGTATTGCAGCATACGACAATAACCCTAATGCTTCTATAGCATACGCCAAACGACAAGGTTGGACGAGTCCACGTAACGGTATTATAGGTGGCGCTAAGTTCGTTAGAAAACAATTCTTTAATCAAGGAAAGAACACTTTATACCGAATGCGTTGGAACCCTAAAAACCCAGGTCGCATGCAATATGCTACTGCGATTGAGTGGTGTAATTTCCAAGCAACAACAATAAACAGCTTATACAAAAAAGTAGGATTAAAAGGTATGTATTATATCAGAGATAAATATAGATAAAAGGCTACTCACTGACGGTGGGTAGCCTTTAATAATTGAAAGGTGGTTTCTAATGTTAATAAATGTACTTAATTTAAATGATTCACAAGACGGCAATCGCATTAAACAAGGTGACCTATCACATATGCGATACATCTTATCTGACACTAACAAAGACGACTTAAAACTAGACGGATTACCTGCAAAAGTTTTTCTCACTGACAATACAGGTGTCAAATATATCTACGACACTACAGTTAGGCAATATGACAATGCCTATGTGTGCGATGTTGTAATCAATCAGATTATCCCTGCAAACACATATTCATTAGAAATATGGGTGGATAACAAGTATGTATTCCCGTCTGATAAGAAAACGAAAATCGAAGTAACTGAAAGTGTGATTGGTAGACAATTGATCAATACACAAAACCATGATTTGTGGCAAGAGATGATTGAATACGGCGTAAAAAACGGATTGATTAAGAACCAAACTGAAACCGAAGTAAATTATTCTCCTCTCAAAAATTTAACAGGAGTGTTTATTGGTGATAGTATAACTGAAGTTAATTTTAGAACATCAAAGAATTACCATCAATTTATAGCAGAACGTACAGGCTTAAATGTAATTAATTTAGGTGTGAGTGGTACAGGATACGTAGACCGAATTAACGCAGTTGATTCTATCGCAGAACAACCTGATTTCATCTCTGTATTTTTAGGAACGAATGATTATTCAGGAGTTACAGGTAGCAAATTATTAGGAGATGTGACTGACACCGATGCTCCTACAGTCGCCAGTCATATATATGCATTATTGAATAACTTGATTAACAAGTTTCCTAACACACCTGTTCTAACTATCACACCTTTACCAAGAATTGAAAGTAACCCTTACGATGAAAACAAAGGAGAAAATGGTTATTCATTGTATGAATTATCAAAAGTGATTAAAGGAGTATCTAAACGTTTAGGTGTTCCGTGTTTAGATTTATATCATTGTAGCCATTTAAGACCATGGATTGATGAAGTTAATCAACATTTCTTTTCATATCAAGAAGGACAAGCAGATGGTTTACACCCTAATTATAGAGGCCATGAATACATTTCATATCCAATACAATCATTTCTCGAACAACATGCTATTGTAGGAGAAATACAACCATTTGTATCAGACGAAGCACCAGTTATTAAGATTGTACCAAAAGCATCGTTTGAAACATTAGAAGATGGCTCAACACTTGCTACTATTCCTAGCGTTCAACCTACTTGGATTGATAATCAAAGTTTTATGTTAAGAATTCTAGTTGAAACAGTTAACTTAACAGGTAAAAAGATTTTAGAAGCAGATTATAATGGAAATAAAATTTTAAAACCTAACGATATATTGGGTAATAATCCATTTTGGTATGGGGTTTCAAGTTACCCTAAAGGTGAATACAATCGCATAGATGAAATCAATGATTTTGTTCAACACTTAAACTATGTAGGTGATACAGAATATGGTAAAACCTACGAACCGATTACAATAAAACTCAAATATAAATAAACTCAAGTCAGCGCTTTGCGTTGGCTTTTTAATTTAACTAAAAGGAGTGTTATACATGAAAACAGATGTAGGTTCAATCGTTAGAACAATTGTGTTTATTTTAGCTTGGGTTAACCAATTTTTAGCAACGAAACATATATCCCCTATTCCAGTAGACGAAGTGACTATCAGTTCTATTATTACTGGTGCAATTTCTTTGTGGACTTGGTGGAAAAACAATAATTTCTCTCACGCAGCACAAAAAGGACAACAAAAATTGCATGAAGTTAAAGCAGGTACAGACTCAACGGGTGCTGCGCCTAGAATGAATGGAGATGATTTCTAATGGTATCTGTTAGAACATACAAACAAGCTGTAAGTTATCTAAAAAGTTTAGAGGGGAAAGCAGTAAACCCTGATGGTGCTTATGGATATCAATGTTTCGATGTAGCTAATCAATATTGGTTATACCTATTCGGTCACACTTTAAAAGGTGTAGGTGCTGCGGATATTCCAACATGGAACAATTTTACTGGTGAAGCTACTGTTTATGAAAATACATTATCATTCTTAGCTAAGCCTGGAGATGTCGTGATATTCAATAGAAATTATGGTGAGGGTTACGGTCATGTTGGTATCGTCATTTCTGCTACATCTAACTCTATAACGATACTTGAGCAAAATTGGCTTGGGGGTGCGTATTGGACGCCACCTGAAGTTACTACAAGACGTACACATGGTTACGACTTCCCTATGTGGTTTATTAGACCTTTCTACGCTAAAGAAACGACTAAGAACAAAGTTAAAAGCAAAACTAAGCCTGTTAAGAAAGCGAAAGCTAAGAAAGGTAAGAAAATCTTACTTGTTGCAGGTCATGGAAAAGGTGCTTATTCAAATGATCCTGGTACCGTAGCAAATGGATATAATGAGCGCGACTTTAACAGGAAAGAGATTATACCTAGAATAAAAAAACAACTCGAAAGTGTAGGAAATACAGTTGTTTTATACGGTGGAAAGTCAATGAATCAAGACTTGTATCAAGACACACTATACGGTCAACGTGTAGGTAACTATTCAGATTATGGTTTATATTGGGTTAAAAAGAATGTGAAACCTGATGTGATTGTAGAATTTCACTTAGACGCTGCTAGTCCACAAGCTAGTGGTGGTCATGTCATTGTAAGTGACAGGTATCCTGCAGACGATATAGACAAAGCGTTATCTAGCGCTCTAGGTAAGACAGTTGGTAAAATCAGAGGCGTGACACCTAGAAACGATTTGTTAAACGCTAACGTTACAGGACAACTCAATTTAAATTACAGATTGATTGAGTTAGGTTTTATCACTAGTAAAAAAGACATGGACTATATCACTAAGAACATCAACAGTTTTACTAAACGACTTGCAGAGGCTATTAACGGTAGACAAATAAACGCACCAAAAAGCAAACCATCTAAAGCTAAAACAACGTGGGATTGGGCAGGTAAATTCACTGCTAACAGTACTATTAAAGTACGTAAGTCGCCTGGACTTAAAGGCACTGTAGTTGAAAGTGGTTCGTGGTTGTACAAAGGAAATTATGTTCCTTTCGACCAAGTAATCAAAAAAGATGGGTATTGGTGGATTAGATTTGAATATGTTCAGCCAGGCTCAAGTGACAAACATTTCTACTGCGCCGTTTGTAAAATCACAGACAAACAGCAAAAAATAAAAAATGAGAAATATTGGGGTAAAATAGACTGGAAATGATATAATTAACTTACCACGTCATTATACAAGGGTAGTCACTATGGCTACCCTCTTTTTTTATGCAAAAAACTAAAAAAAGTATAGACAAAAGGACAATTGTCCTGTATAATAAGAAGTGTAGTAAGGAGGTGACAACATGGATAGGTTAGAAAGAGAAGAAAAAAAGACAAATATCGCTAAAGCCAAAAGCGAAACTTTCCGAAATTATTGCATTGGCATTGCGACACTTGTCTCAGTGATAAAAATATTCTTCTAAAATAGGGGGGAGGTTATCCCCTCCCTCATATTATATTACGAGGTGATTAATATGACAAACTTAACTAAAGCAAAGATAAAAATATTTGCAAATTATACAATTGGAATTTTAGCATTAGCATTTGCTTTATATTTAATTATTTTTAAATAAAACAATCTAACCTATCCATGTTTAAGATGGAAATTCAAACAGTGAAGAAACTAATCAATTCAAACATTGACGCAACTACAATTGAGAGAAACACAGGTGTTGACGCTTCTTCTATCAGACGTATTAGAAGAGAAGAGAGAACTGTCGAAAAATTATCTTTCGAAAAAGGTATCGCGCTTTTGCATTATCAAAAGGAGCTAACTAAAATGACTGAATTAAATGATAAAATCGTAGAAGTAGAAAATCCAAATAACATTGTAGAATTTGAAAACTTACAACAATTCTTTTCTGATATTGAAGAAATGTCAAATGGTACATTTAAGGTTGATTTTGAAACTTTAGAAAAAGTAGAACATGATAACGGTAGTATATATTATATGGTCACTACGAATTCGACCGAAGAAATTGAATTCAATGATAATGTTGACGATGAAAACATTGAAATTCTATATGATCGTTGGTTAGAAAAAGACCAGGGCGAAGAAACACATATCGAAAGTATATTCTTTGAAAATGAGCAAGATGCAAAAGACTATATCAAAGTTGTTTTAAAAGGTTATGACACATTTAAAGAATGTGCTAAAGCAATCGGCGTAATTGAATAAACAAAAAGCAACCACGTTCTTATGAGCGTGGTTTTTTTACGGAAGTATACACATTAAATATTAATCAAGTGTCTATACTTCCGTACATAAGTTAATAAAATTCTATATCGTTTATTTTAATAGAATGCCTGTTTTTAAGTTTTACATAATCTATGTCGATAGACTTAATAGCCATCTTAATGAAATCTGCTTTATCTTCCAAAGAGAATATTTCCCATGATTCCAACAATGCATTTTTAAATTTTTTTATCTTATCTATATCTAGTGATTTTCTAGGTACTAATTCTTTTTGTTTTTCATATTCTGCGATTGTTTCGTCTGTTTCTTTGATTAATCCAAATAATTCTTCTTCTTTCATTAACCCTTTAGCATATAATTTATGATACCTTTTACGTTGTTCCATAATTTTGTCTATATCAATAGTAACAACATCATCTTTTTGTTTTGTCTTTACTTCGTATTTTTCTAAGTCTAGTTTAGATAGATAATCACGAAACACTCTCAATGCTTCATTCTCTGAAAAACCGAAACTTTGTTTTTTAGCTTTACATGTGTTGCAATAATACGTTTTATAGGTAACATAACCTTTCTTTCTCTTTCTTGTCACTGTATTCAGTGTTAATGTGCCACCACATCTCGGACAAATAAATTTACCTCTGAATACTGATACGTGACTGACTATTTTAGTATTGATCCGTTCTTCTAATCTTTCTTTTATTTGTTGATACATTTCTTCGGTAATAATAGGCTCGTGAGAGTTTTCTATAAATACATCTCCCCAAGTATAATGACCTCTTGTTATAGGGTTTCTTAGCGCTCTCGTTATTGTTCTATCTTCCCACCTTTTACCATTAGGGGGTGGTATATCTGAATCGTTTAATTTTCTAGCTATAGCTTTCGAACTATTACCTTTCATCACTTCGTCATATGCCCATAAAACTACTTTTTTATAATCATTAGGAATGTAAGTGTTATCTACACGATCATAATAAAAGGGTGGTGGTGTGAGTATCATACCTTGTTTAATCGCTGCGCGTTTACCCATCATAACACGCTCTCTAATGGTTTCTCTTTCCCACTCTGCCATAGCACCAACTAACGTAACAAACAGTCTACCCATAGCTGTAGATGTATCATAAACTTCAGTAGCACTTCTGAATGCTACGTTATTCTGTTCGAATACCTCTAATAAATCAAGTAGATCACGTACATTACGTGTAAGCCTATCTAACTTATACACTAAAACTAAATCAAACCGTTTAATATCATTCATCATACGTTGTAATTCTGGTCGTTCACGTTTAGCACCAGAGAAACCAGCGTCTATAAATACATCTGATACGCTCCAGTCGTTTATCTCGCAAAATGATTTGAGCTTCCTTTCTTGTTCTTCAATAGAATAGCCATGTTCTTTTTGTTCTAATGTACTGACCTGACACGAACGTAAATAGCTACGTTCATAATTCATCACTCCCTAAAAAAATAAAAAAATAATAAGGGTAGGCGTGCTACCCAAAATTTTACTGTGAAGTTAACCTTAAAGTTTCTCTATATTGTACAGCTTTTGGTTCGTCTGTAAATTGGACTGTATTATTGTGCTCTGATAAAATTTTATCCTTAATTTCATCAATATTAACTTTAAAGAATTCTTTTCTTCCATTAACTTTATTAACTTTATATTTTTTGAAGTAATCGTGCAATTTGTTTTCGAGTTCAAAAGCATTTTCAGAAAAAATTAAAGCATGTACGTCAAATTCAAAGGGAACAGAAGCGCTACTTAATTCATTAATTCTGTCCATAGGTTCTAATCTTCGAGTTACGCCAATCTTATAAACGTTTTCTCCAAACGAACCGATATTAGATATTACATAAACAAATCCTGACTGAGCATTTTCTTTTCTATCTTCTATATTTTCTCGTTCAGAACTTAAATTCTTGAGAGATTCGTCTAATTCTTTAATTTTTTCAATATATAATTCTTTTTCGACTTGTAGGTTAGTGTTATTAAGATACTTAGTCAGTTTTTTGATTTCGTTATTATGGTGTTTAATATCTTTATCAAGATCCTTAAGTTTTTTCTCCATCTCTTTTTCGGCTTGTTGTATTTCTTTCATTCTAGCTCGTTCTTCTCTTCTGACTATTTTTTCATCTTCTTGCTTAATTTTATGTTTGTGTTTTAAATCTAACATCTCAAGTTTTATGTCTAGTAGGGCTTCTGGAATACGTACATTGTCAGTTTCGAAAATTTTATTTATTCCTTCAAAACTTTTGAATATTTTGTTCTGCATACTTTCAATATTTTTACCATTTACATTATTAATTAATTGTGAAGTTTCAGCATTAAATAATCTTATGATTTGTTTAGCTTGTGCATTTTGATGTTTCTTATTATCTTTAGAATCATTAAATATTTTCACTTTTTCAAGACTCACTAAATCTTTTTCTCTCATTTCTAATTTTTTTATGTGAGTATTTATTTCAGACGAGTCTACTTCTAGTAAATCGAAAGGATAAGTTAACTCTACATCATATTTAATCAATTCTTCATTTAAATAATTGGTTATTTTTTCAAGTTCTTTTGTACCTTTTTCTATATTTGTCATCAAATCTGTTTTTAAGTTCTGCAATTCTTGTATTTCACTTTCCAGACTCTCATTTTTTTCTTTTAATTCTTGGAGTGTTGCCACATCAGGTTCTACAATTTTTTTAATAACTATTAATTTAGATAGTGCATATATCGAAAGAATAAATGGGATTATAGCAATACCTGGAGTGCCTATACTAATCAAAGATGTTACAAGGATGGTCCACATTATCCATTGCTTTTTAAAATTTTCTGTTTTCATTAAATTTCTCCTTTGTTTATATTTCTTTATATTTAAAAACTCTCAACGGATCAAATGTAATTAAGTATTCTCCGAAGTGAGTTCCAATACCATATTTATTTTTGTAATGTTTCAATATTTCTGCTATATATTCTTCGCTTAATTGAACATATTCACCTAATTCATATAAGTTACTAATACCATAATTATGTGCCTCCACAATGATGTGCAAAGGTAGGGCAGCTTCATATCCGTAACGTCTAGCGTAGTTTTCAAATTTGCGGTTTATATCTTTAGATTGATCTAAGATGTTTCCGTATGTAAGCTTATGATGTGCTAATTCTTCGTATAAGACTTCGGCTTTGCGTGTTTCGGATAGGTTACTATTGATGTAAATTTTCCCATTTATATAAAATCCGGGTTGAAATTTAGGTAAACGATTAGTTTCTTCTATTTCTATCCAGTCGTTTCTTATACATAATTCTTCAAATAACCCCATTCAATACACCCTTTTTAATTTCTTTTACTTTTAATGAATTTAATAAAATCTTGAACTTCTTTCATTTCTTCTTCTGTTAGGTCGTCTTTATCGAAATGAGCGGCCATTGTATCTTGTTGCAAACTTTTATCTTCTGTGATGTCAGAGGGCATAACGCCAAAATAATCTGCAAGTAATTCAATTTTGTCTCTTCTTGGATATTTAACTGCATTTACCCAACTACTCACTGTTGATTCTTTTAAATCTAAATCTTTAGCCATGTCTGTTTGTGTTTTGCCTTTACGTTCTAAAAGATTTTTTAAATTTTTTGAAAGAATTTCTTTAGCCATTTGGTTGCCTCTCTTCTTATTTAAGTGATGTCTAAATTATATTAAAAAGTTTACAAAAAGTAAAGTGATTTCTGAAAAAAGTTTACTTAATGTGTTGACACTTTACTTTTAGTGTAGTAAATTAGGTACATACCTTACAGGGAGGTGACAACATGACAGATACGATTGAGACTTTTTCTCTGAAGGGCGCAAGAAATGAATTTGACTATACACAAGAGCAAATAGCCGATAAACTCGGCGTTTCAAGAGCCCAATATATTGCGTGGGAAAAAGGGGATGTAGTACCTAAAAGTATGGTTGTATACGCATTGGCTTACATCTACGGTATTAATGCTGACTTATTAAGGGTTAGCAAAAAAATTTAGCACCTACTCCACTTTTAGTGTAGTTAAAGAAAAAATGAAAGAACCACAAACAACTTAAAGGAGGTGAAACAGAATGGAAGAAGAAAAACTAGATGAAATTCTAAAAATAATAGACGGCACGCCTAAATATGAATGGGATAGATTAGTGCAAGAAGTTAACAGAGCTTACAGCCATAAGACCGTCAAGGTTGAGCTTGACAGTCATAGCTGTAAAACAATCAGAAAATCACTTAGTTAAAACTTGAATGAAAACAGGGAGGGAAAATTGAGTGAATGAACTTGAACAACAAGAATTTGACTATTCGTTAGTAGACAACGAAACGGCAACTAAATTAGAAAAATATGAAAAACAACTTAATAGAATTTACAACAGTTATTCGATAGAGGTTGGAGAAATCTTATATAACGCTCATGAAGATTTATCTAATTACGGAGATGGAACTTTTATCAAGTGGGCTGAAAGTAAAGGGATAAAAAAAGCAAGTGTATATAACTATATAAACGCTTATAAGTTTGTCCAACGATTGGACAAACCAGAAGAAAAAGATACGTTTTTATCTCAACCTAAGACACTTCAATATGCAATGTCAAAACCATCTGCGAAAGAAGAAATTAATCAAGAAGTATTCAACGGAAACGTTAAAACTTCTCAAGAATATAAAGAAATGGAACGAAAAGCTAAGGAATACGAGCAACAACTTAAAAAACGTGACGAACAAAATGCTCAACTTCAATCTCAGGTAGAACAAGCACAACGTTCAGAATCAATTGCACGTAAGAAACTTGAAGATGAACAGAATAGAGAACCAGAAGTGATTGAGAAGTACATTGAACCAGAAGATTATCAACAAACGAAAGACGCACTTGATCAATCAAGGCACCAACAAAAGCTCATTGAACAACGCAATGAGAAGTTAGAAAAAGACATCAAAGAAATGGAACAACGAAGAGATGAAGTGAGTGAGAAATCACAAAAATATGATGAGTTGAATAAAGCGTTAGGCGATATGAACAGAAAACTAGATGATGGACAACGCAGATTAAAAGCGCAAAAAGAAGTGTATGACCTTATTAAAAAAGGCGAGGCACTTATCAAAGAAGAGAAGAACGAGCTAGAATGAAAGAAATACAACAAGCCGAAAAAGAGATG
>Ga0181465_100777_pt1 | contig 13491 bp, 13 predicted proteins | sample InSIn3gowninarea_FD_119076 | JGI IMG/M metagenome (GOLD analysis project Ga0181465, IMG submission 119076) | Clean room microbial communities from NASA Spacecraft Assembly Facility at Jet Propulsion Laboratory, Pasadena, California, USA -... ... | reverse complement strand
GTGCATTGGGAAAATAATGTAGGGATATATTCAAGAAAAATGAATCGAGAGTGAAGGAGAAGATTGGGTTGGTACACAGTTATCTATGTGGACTTATGCATACAATATCATATGGGAGTGAAAAATACTTCATGACTACAATTGATGATTGTACTAGAAATATCTTATTAAAGAATAAATTATAATTGTTCAAGTTCTTCAAGGAATTTAAAGTAGAGGTAGAAACTCAATTTAGACATAAGATCAAAATACTAAAAAGTGACAGAGGCAAAGAATATAATTCAGGCGATTTTATGAATTTTTGCAAGTTGAATGGAATCAAGAGGTAGTTTAGTACTACATATAATCAACAAAATAGAGTGGTTGAGAGAAAGAATCAAACCATTATTAAAATGGCTTGATGTATGCTAAAAGGTAAAGATCTATCAAATGAATTATCGATAGAGGCAGTGAATACCATAGTATATTTTCTAAATAACAATCTAACAAAAGAGTTTAAAATGTGATACTTGAGGAGGATTAGACTGATAGAAAGAAGTGTGTGGATCACCTGTGTACTTTTGGTTATATGACATATGGACATGTTCTAGTGGAGAAGAGACAAAAAATGGATGCAAGAGTAGGAAGTGTATCTTTATTAGGTACTTAAAAACTTCAAAGGCATATAAACTCTTTAATCCATCTAGGAGAGAAATTATAATGAGTAGAGATATTTTATTTGATGAAAGTGGTAACATGGAAAAACCTACATATGAAGATATTTAATTCATGTGGTTTGTGCTAGTGATAAAGGAAACGTCGTTGTTGAGGATAGTAGTGAGGAAGAAGATCATCATTCTTCTAAGGGACCAAGCATATAAAATAGAGGCAGTGAAGGTGCAACAACATCAAAGAAAGTTCTAAAGTGGTATTTTCAAACTATGAAGGACTATGGTGCATCTAATATATATTAAGATTTGAATAGTGGATTAAGGACAAGGAGTCAATGAGTGGAACAAAACCTAGAGATGGACCTTGAGCTGAATTAAACCCTCATGCTTGAAGATGAACCTAAGGCATGTGCTGAGGTTAAGAAGAGAGATGATGAACTAAATATTCATTAGGAATAGGTGTGGTACCAAGTGATTATATTGACAAATAATCAAAAGACAGACATACGGAAGAAGGCACTGAACATAAAGAAGTTCAAGGAAATTCTTTGGAAGAATTAAAAATATATATAAATTAAACATTATGGGGTGGTGTTAGATATTTAATGTTTGGTTTATGGTTTAATGTTGGGGACATTAGAATTAGGTTAATTTAATAAATATAATATCATTAAATGATATATGGTTTTAGGAAAATTTGAATAGTTGGGAAGTCTAAGAGTTAGGAAGCCCAAGGGTTGGGAAGTCCAATGGATGAATTTTGTTGTATTAATATGTACAATGGGATGTGTAAATATAATGAAGAATTATTAGGGTATTTAGTAAGTCTCGTATTCCACAATGTTATGTGTTTGTTTATGTTTTGTTGTGCACTCTAAGTGTGTGTGAGGTAATTTTCATATGGTTGCAGAGGTGTGAGGATTGCTTGCAAGTATCAGAGATGTGAAGAATCTAATAGTGATGACATAGCTAAATAATTTGATAGCCTTGTGCAAAGTAGCCATTTTGGTTCTATCTAAGAAATTCATAAGCTCCAAATGGCCCATGTCTAAATAAATTCAATGGTATAGAGTATATTCAAGTTGAAGGTGAATTTAATTATAGAGAGAAGGTTGTTTAACATATCAGGTTCCCACTTCCACCAAAATTGAAGTTTGATGACTCTAATATGGTAGGAAGGAGAAATCTATGCCAGGTAAAAATAAATGTGTGAATATAAATATTCTATGTAGTTGAGTTTCAATTTATGTTGTTTTGAACATAATATTGCTTGGGTTTCCTAAGAGTACTATATTTCAATTTAGATTTGAGGTCCTTATGAAAAAAACTAGAATAATAGAAGAGGATTTTGGAAGCAAAATCTCAGTTTTCAGAGCAACAATGTAGTATGTATTAAATTCCACTTGTATTAATATTTCTTGTAGGCCAAAAGGTTCAAGTGGACTTGCAAGGGCCACTTCCCATTGCCACATAAATTCAATGAGCTTGAATTCCAACTTCTATCATTTTTCATAGTATTCTGTTAGATATTTATATGTTAATAATAAATAAAAATAAGAATCACTAAATTCTATTCTATTTTGATCTCTCTTAAAGTACCTATTAACCTACTTTAATGTAATTTAAGAGATTTTTCCTTTAATTATTTTTTTAGGAACTAGGGGAATGGTAGGCGAAGCTAGATTTCTTGCCATAGATGATGTTTTGAGTTGGGCCTATCCCTATAAACCCTAGTCATGGCAAAGAAGTCCCTCACTATCCATAGATGGTAAATCGAGGGGAATGCAACCTCATTCTGGTGGGTATCAACCCAAAGCTGCGGTCGTTGCACTAAACCCCTAGGGACCTAGATTTTTCCTTAATTTAATCTATAAATACTAATTTAATCTATAAATATTAATTTAATTATGTATATCAGCTAGTGTAAAGTGGACCTTATGGATACTTCCAACTAAATCTTATATTAAAATAAGTTGAAGTAGAATTATCATCATCTTTGCAATGAATTTTGGTAACAGATTCCATTAAACATAAGTTGGAATAAGTTTGACTAAATAGTTTCAATTTTGGTGCTTCTCTTTTTATATTATTTTTCAGGAAAGATACTTAATATAATTTAGATGTAGATATTAGCAAGTGTGAAGCAACCACTTAGTAACATCTCTATATGTTTGCATCAATTAGTTTACTACATATGCTTTAAGGTAAATTAAAGGAGAGAAATATTACTTTCTTAAAGTATTCCGGTGGGTCCTATAAGAGACCATAAAAATTTGAGCATTTTAGTTAAATATATTTTGACTTAGTCTTAATAGAAATTCTAACAAAATTTAGTGTGAATTGTTAAAGAATCCTATTTTAATTTACTTTAATTTATTTTCGAGTGCAAAGAAACACTTACTCAATCTTTGGTGTTCCAACCACACGGGTTCACTTAGTATAAATTTCTCAAAACATATGCATGCAAGGTCTAATATTTAATTCCTCATACACAATTAAGAAAAATATTTTAAAAAATATGTTAACAATCTTGTACAAAGGGTTCACTTAGTATGAATTTCTCTAAACATATGCATGCAAGGTCTAATATTTGGACCCTATATACAAATACAAAAAAAAATTAAAATAATTCTTTGCATCCTCTTGTATACAAAGGAATTTCTATTTTTAAAACTCTTAGTAAATTCACATTTATATAATTGCATACAAAAATATACATAAATAATATTCATTTGTGCACTCACTTATTTGGGCACATAAATGGAGATGATCTCAATTTCTATTTTTAAAACTCTTAGTAAATTCATAAATGCACATTTGTATAAAAAAAGAGGCATAAATATATTTGTTTGTACAGTCACTTGTTTCGACACAAATATGTGAGTGATCTCAAATTCTATTTTTAAAACTCTATGTAAATTCACATTCATACATTTGTATACAAAAGGAAGCATAAATACTATTCATTTATGCAAATATTTTCTTTGGCACAAATATTTGAGGGATCTTGATTTCTATTTTTAAAACTCTTTATAAATTCACATTTTGTATTAAAAAAAAGGTCATAAATAATATCCATTTATGAACTCATTTGTTTTGGCACAAATATTTGTTTGACAAGGCTCTATGCATAAATGGTGCAAAAGTTGTTGGATTGTATGGGATGGGTGGAATAGGAAAATCAACTTTATGTATGAGCGTTTACAACTTCTTTTCACAAAAGTTCAAATAGGAAAAATAAATTGAAATCATGTCAAAAATTTCTAAGCATGTCATAACTCCAATAATTTTCTACTCATAATCAAGTGAAAGATCCTCAAAATATTATAGATGTTTGTAAGAGAAGGAACCTCATTTGGAAATTGAACATAATTTAGTCCATTTTAGTAAAAAATGTTTAGAATTCTAGAATGTGTAGAATTCATAACCTAAGAAATTTTTCTTCACAAGAATCCTAGCCAGAAGGAGAGAACAATGGATTTTAGGGCTCTCAAAAAATGTTTAGGGATAGAATTTAAGAAAGAAAAATCTTGGATCCATCAAAAATTAAATAGTGCCCCATCTTTAGTGGCATGAATCCTACATAGTATGTCATAACTTAACCATCAAGACAGAATCATCCTCATCTTCAAAGGTTTCTCTTGGATATATTTAACCCAAATAATATCTCTATTAGATTTATTGGCAACTCTTCATATGGGTATGCCATAAACTAAAAATCATATGAATTTGTTATTTTCAACAAATGTTATTCAACTAGAGGTATACAAAGTGAAGAAATAAAGAAACATATTCCCCTCCTATTTCTAACTGTTGGGGTTCTTTCTTTTATTTTTAATTTAAAAAATATGATTCAATAATCAATACACTAATACTCAACGCATGGGGCTCATAAATGTATCCCCAACATTTGAACATTGGTCAGGATGGCAAAAATATTGACTCTTTATTACTCTAACCACACTTGTGTACATGTTACATTGAGTCTTTTTTTCCTTTTTAAAAATATCATTTGGTAATCACTACCAATACACTAATACTCAACACATGGAGCTAAAATATGTATCCCCAAGATTTGAAAATTGGTCAAGATGGTGAAAGCATTGACTCTTTACTAATCTGACCACTCTTGGGTACATATAATCCTTTCTTTTATCACAATCTCTTATGATCAAATGTGTTTGCATTGTGTTTCATAAGGTCAATCTTGCATTTCCATACTGAATAATATATGTTTTTTGTGTCCTCAAACTATGCATTCTTGACTAAAAGCATGGATGCGAAAATATAACATTTAACAATAATTGTATATGTTTTTTCTTCCCTACATAATGCTTACTTATATTATGAAACCTGTTGGCTTATATATTTATTTCTAGGTTAAATGAGATGAATCCACTTGTGAGTTATGTGCCAATCCCATATTTTTCATTTCAAAAAATTTAGTCTATAATAATTAAAATAAAATTATCCATCCCAACACCCCTTATTTATGAAGGCAAAAAAGGGTAGAAAAAGGTTTACAAAGGAGAAAAAAAGAAGTCGTCATCGTCATATAAATAAAATGAAATGTTACTTATTTTAACAACCCTAAATCTCATTTACCTCTCTATGAATAATTATATTAGGAAGTAGTTAGTTTCTTTCAAATAGATAAGTTCTCTTGCATGTAATAAAATAAAATTTGATATATAGAAAATATAACTTTTCTGTAATATGATTTGGCAATTTTGTTTGTTGAAGGTTTACATAGACAATGGCATATCCTTTACAAGTAGAGAGCATTATGGGAATTTTATTGATATTAGTGCATTACTTTCTTATAATTTATGAATTCCAAGGAGTTATGGGCTTCTTAAACTTTGTAGGGCCTCTCGTATATGCAACAATAATTAGTTGCTTAGCTTGATGATCTCTCATTAGAGCATGGATGATCATGGCTTTATTTTTTATGACCATACTTAGCTTTATGTAATGAACCTAATTAGAATATTAAGTGGTGTTAACAATTAATATTAATTAATATGAGATGAATAATTATAAGAAAAAGGTGTCAAATGAAGGAAACCCTAGAATAATATCTCTATATAGTCATTTGGCTTATAGTGTAATAGTCATCATATTCTATCATATTAATCAATCCATCACTTGATTTCCTACCAAATATTTTCACATCCTTCAAACATTCTATTTGGTAGTCACTCATCATGGGTTCTCCAAGTGATATCAAAGCTTGATTTTGATATAGTGGAGAAAAAACAAAAACAAAATAAATCTAGAGAACACACACACCTACCTATCTGTGTGTGTGCACAAGCATGTAATGTTTCTTCTCCATTACTATCTATTTCCTTTCATTATTTGTATCCATTAGCATCTTCCTCATGTATTCTCCATCATCTTACCTCATTGGTCATCATCTCTCTTCCATCATGTCCTCTCTAGTTTTCTGTCACCATCCAACCATCTTCTTTTCACCTTTCCATTCAATCTTCACCATCATCCTTCACTATGATCACTATCACCCATTGCCTCTATCCTCTATCACCACAATTATATTTATGATCAATTATTCCACCCTTGTCTTAATTAGACATTTCTCATAGCTCATTATTTTCCATTAGACTTACTCCAAGACTTATTGTCAATCAACATGTCACATTGCTCTTCATCGTCTACACTCTCTTCCTTTCATATTCCCTCATTACATTTCTTCCTTTGATATTTTAACAATTTCCATAATGTTTGTCCCATGTTTCCACCATCTTTCATGTCTTTCTACATTGTCATTACCATGTTTCTTCATCTTGTCACCTCTCCATTCCATTGCTACTTACTTCATCATTCTCTCATCTTATGTGTGATGTCTCATCTCTCATCCATTAACACCATATGTGAGGTATATGTATTTCCTTCTCCATATAAATTCTAGTTCTTACTGCCATAAAAGGTATTGAAACTAACCTTAAAAAACCAAGATATTAAACTTTGCTCCCATGGTTTCTACAAAGGAACATATGTATACCTTTAATAAATATAGTAAAAAATCAACTTTAAAAATAAGAATAATAAACTTAGACACTTTGCATTGAGTCTTGGTCACATAATGTGTCATTTTATCAACTCTATTTTCTCCATTTATTATTAGTACTTATCCATGTGATCAATTCTTTATTAGGGTTGTATTTCATAATTGCATTATGTCTCCTTTTGAATGCCTTGTGGTGATATATATTAAATACAAAATAATAATAATATAACCTTATACATTAACCCTTAGACATGAACTACTAACTTTATCTTATTTTTACACTAAGAATAAATACTATATCTCCCATGTCAATTAGCTTTTATTATTAGGATCTAGAAAAATAGTTTCCCCTACAACTAAAGGTGTGAAGTGTGATCTAGATATATTTTGTCTTACTATTAGAGAAAATTTTATAGAGATTAAAGGAATGCCCTTAATTGAATTCAAAGAATAATAATTCAAGCAAATGGAAAATTTTTTGGAATATGTACCACAAAAAATCATACTATTCTCATAATAAAAATGTTTTGAATGGTATTACTACGAAGAAAAACTTGTCTCTATATAGTCTAAGGAACAATTTTCAATACATAGTATTAAGTAATTCAAATGAATACCAAGATAGGTTATGGGAAATATGGGAGATATATTATGAATTCCCACCTCAACAAAAGGATAACTATTATTTCATGGAATTTATGAGGGAATTAGGTAGAACCACCAAAGAAAGAAACCAAAGTGGGAGAAAATACGATGTGCATGACTAGATGAGTTGATGAGAAATTAATAGGAGAGATATCTCTCAAGGAAGTTAAACCAAAGGATTCATAAGAGATAGAATACCATAGTGAATAATATATCACTACTTATGATATGTGTAAAGATAAGAATTAAGAAAGTAATATCATAAACAAAGAATGTATTGTTATCAATTAGAAAAAATGAAATGAGAAAGATGAATTCATTAGAGACAATTAACTTAATACCTTGATAAATATAATAGATGAAAATCAAGGTTAAAATGAGATAAATGATAACATATCAAATAATCAAAGATATGACAATGAATATATACTCCTCTTAAAAGGACTTTATGTCAAAAATCCACTGTGTTAACGACTTAGAAACTTATTAAGGTGTACCAGGCCTTGACAAAATTAAACAATTGCATAAATTTTGGAAACACTATAATAAACAATCAACTTATTTTTTATCACAACTAACTTTTTTTAGATACATCCTAGTCACTATAAGATATATCATTTCCTTCTATACAAAAAAATTTGAGCAGATGATGAATACAAAAGAAAAATCAATTAATCACAACTTGGCATCTCCCTTCAAAATTTATTCAATGAAGAAAATTAACAAATTTATATATAAATGCTAATTGTAATATAGAAAGAACAAACAAATTGCTTAGATATTAATCAAGGATTACAAATAAAACCAATGACCAATAAGAATGTGCCATTAGAAAAATGTATAGCATATATATTTTCATTAATAAATATTATAACATCAACCACACACCCAAAGAGCTCAAATATCTATGCCATTATAAGTCTCATCAATGGAAGGATTAATAACAACATCCCATCATATTTGAAAAGAGAAAAATATATTAATTAATCCAAAATAATGTCCCCATAAATGGAATATTCCATTGTTGTAATTGATAAAATAACTAGTATTATTTTAGCCAACACTTTGTACATCAATAAGGAAAGTGAGATGAACTATCATCATGAAAAGGTTCCAAATCAAGGCAACACTAGAATAATATATTTTGTATATCCATTTGGTGTATAGTATAAGAGCCATCATATCCTATGATATCAATTAAGGTATTTATTAGTTTTCTACCAAGTACTTTTACATCCTTCAAGAATTCTATTCAAGAGTTAGTAATTAGGATTGCTCCACTTTATGTCACACTTGGGGATCTACATTATGTTATTGAACATTCAAATCAGGGGATTTTATTAGATTTGAAATATTTTCATATAGGCAAACAAGTTCACATTATGAAGGTGACTCATATTTACCATGGCTCTATAGAAAGAGTAGGAAAAAATAACTCCAATATTATGATGGAGAATTAGTATGAAACATTAAGGATAGTGTGTTCATTTTGATGTAGCTTGTTGTAGGAGTGATTATAGATTATTAATTTCAACTAAAGTATATTTCATTGGTAGAGCAATGTGTAGTTAGAGAGATTTTTATCTTAGTAGGAGTTCTTGTGAATTATTTTCTCAAAGCTTTGACCAAATGTAAGAAGTAGGAGACATGGTCACATTCCCTTATGTGTGCATTCTTTTGTGATTCACATATGGGTTTCTTATACATTTAAGATATCCTATCCAACTAATGTATTATTTATTTAGATGGCCATAATTTAATATTAGGGCCTAATATGGTGCTTGTGGTGGTAGAGTCAGCCATTGAACATCTAATAGGATATATTTTTTATGGCGCCACCCAATTTTTTTCACCCAAGAATTTAGATGAAAGTCATGCCCAAGATCAATAAATAACCCAAACACATATGGAGGGAGGAATGAGGTGATATGGTATCAAATCATTCAATTATTTCAACGTTAGAGAAGCCAAGACATAAGATAGTGCACATAGAATGGAATTCTTTTCATTAATCAAATCCTAGTAGGGATTACTTGGATAATGCAACAATATACATTTTCCAATAATACACTCCTATTGATATGAGGGAATCACTTGTGGCTATCATTCCATTCCACTTTATTTCATAGGCATGTGCTCCCCTTCTTCCTCTCTTCACTCCTCCTATTTTCTTCTCTCTCTTCGATCCTCCTCTTTTCTACTCTCTCTTCTCCCTCTTTTCATTTCCAAAATTATCCTCTCTACTCCCAGGTTTGTGAGGAATTACATTTTCCAGTATTCTCCATTTGTAGGTGGATAGTACTTTGGTAAGTGTTTTTCCACTACCGTCTTCAATTCTTCTAGCTACCACTAGTATGGACTATGTTTGGGCTTCCCTTCTTGTCACTAACTTTCCTTTGCTAATATAGATTACTCAAAATTGCCAAAATCTTCAAAATATGATGATGCTCCTGTATCATCCTCACTTGGTACAAAATATACATGATCTCCTACTCATGCCATCTCTCAAAATTTTGTCGCTTCTCCTCATCCAACTTCTGTGGTTCATCTTCTGTAATCTAAGTGTTGTCTTCCTATGGTAATCCCTTCCACCTAACTAGGTACTTTCTATGGAAGTTATTCCTCGTTACTACCACCATTTGATCTAACACTGCTTCTATATATTCCTTCTTCTTCTTCAGTAGTTGATGTCATCAATCCTTCATCTCTTCTTTTGAATCTTTGTTACTGCCTAATACTTGTATATGTTGATAACATTAAAAATGGGTGAAATTTCATACTCGTTGGGTAAATTCACCTGATATGCATTCTTGTTCATCTTCCTTATGATGTGACATGGTCCAATTTTCTTATATTTCAACTTGTTATATGTCCTTGTCAGAAACCTGTCCTTTCATAAAAACACCATTACTAAGCCCCTAACATCAAATTATTTATGTTGGCAATGCATGTCTATTGTTACCTTACAATTCTTAATAGTCTTTATAAGCTATCACTTTACTTTATCTTGAACCTATTTTATCTTCTCTACCATTGCCTTGACATCAACACTAACTCTCTAGTCACCTTCCATCTCCACTAAGTTGGTAATTGTTCTTAGAAATATACCATGCACTATCTAAAATGGTGATAACCCTATTAATCAGTTCATTATAATGTTATAAGTAAATTATGCTTATGCTAACACTACATCCTGTTACTTGGGTTTGTCTCTAACTAAGATTCTCAACAAGTTTTCGAATGACCAATTCACTACTTTCATTTTATCATTGGTCTACAGGTGATATGAACTATTGTACTGTAATTTGGTGTTCTTCTTATTCCATAGTGTTTGCCAAAAATGGCTTAGAAACTTGTTATCTCTATCGAAGGTGATGCTCTTTAGTAACCCATGCAACTCACAACTTATCACAAAAATAGGTCATCTATATTTCTAATGTCATTTTTGTTTTGACATAGAATGAAATGTGCCATTCTACAAAATTTATCCACCACTAAAAATATGAAATCATTACCCTTCTAAGTTTTTGGTATATGAACACAAAATCCATGGTTATGTTGGTCCATGGTCCTTTTGGTACTAGCTATGGTTTATATAGTCTAGTATTTTATGATTGCCCCTTCAACAACTGACATATGTAAATCTCTCCATAAATTGGTTTACATTTTTTCTCATCCCAGGCCAAAAATATCATTCTTCCACCATCACTATTGTCTTGTCTTGGCCAAAATATCCTCCCAATCTGCCACTACATAGTTCACAGATGATTTTCTCCCACATATAACTATCTGATATACATAATTATTGTCCTTTGAATAAATATCCTTCCTACAGAAAATACTCCCTATAGAGTTCCACATTTATTGTTGTCAAGCTCCTCAAGCACCCCATCACTTGGTAAAAATCCTTATTGATTTCATACATGTTTTTTACCAACTCAAATTGAATGAATTTATTTGTCATCATCATTAGCAAGAATGTTCTTTGACTCAGTGCATCCACCACTTGATTCATCTTACCTTAAATTTTTTGGATGCATTCTAAATCCTTCTCCAAAAATGACTACTCCTAAATACATAATACTTGATCTAAAGAAACTACACTTATCAAGGTTCACAAATAGATTATCTTATCGAGTATTTCAAATACTTATTGGAGATGCTCTTTATGATCGTTGGCATTCTTACTAAAAATTAAAGTATCATCTAGATATATGATGACACACTTATTAAGGAGTGGTCACAAGACAAAGTTCATCAACCTCATGAACATGCTTGGTGCATTAGATAATTTGAATGTCATGACCCTCCATTTGTACATTCCATTTCTCATCTTGATTATAGTCTTCCACTCATCTCCTTCTCGGATGTAAATTTAATAGTATTTTCTCCTTATATCCACTTTTGAAAAATATGTAGCTCTTGACAAACAATCCATTATGTAATCTATGTGTTGCATGGGAAATCTATACTTGATGGTAATATTGTTAATGGATCAGGATTCCAAACACATCCTCCATGATCCATCCTTCTTGGGTGCCAACACTACTAACATGACACATGGTCTCAAACTCACCTGTATGTTCCCTTTCTCCAACAACTTCTGCACTTGTCAATTCATCTCCTCATTCTCCCGAGGACTCAATCTATAAGAAACCTCATTGGGTAAAATCAACCCTTGGATCAGATCAATTTGATGTGCAATTCCCCTATTGGGTGATAATCCCACTAGTAGTTCTTTTGGAATAATATCATTATCATCTTTCAACATCTCTTCCACATCTGTCAGTATTAGTTTTGACCTCTCTTCCCCTACTTACATTGCTATTAATGCATAGCGGGTGCTAGTTACCTATACATCTCTCATAAATTACTTCATTGATAAAATTTCTTGTGTTGGTTCTTCCTCTTCCTACAGTGACAAAATAAATATCCTCCCATATTTTTCAATGTCATAGGTATTCCTTCTCCTATCATGTATTGCTCATTGATCAAACTGCCATGGTCATCTTAGTAACAAGTGGCATGCATCCATAGGAATGATATCACACCATATTCTATAGGCATAGTTCCCCATATGTAATGATACTAAACATCTCTCCTTCACAGTTATATTGCCTCATTTCTTCAACCATAAGATCTAATAACGTACTTTATGATTCTATCATTGCAACCCCAGTTTCTACACCATCTCCTCTAAAACCATATTTTCATAGCTTCCTTCATCGATGATCACTTTATAGTACTTGCCTCCCAAAAAACACTTAGTTTTAAAAATCTTTTTTCTTTGATCCATTTCATTCATTGGTCTCTTGGTTTCTCTACTTCATAATTGTTTCCTCCTAGTTGTTGGTGAGGTGATTTTCTCCCTATCAGTTGGTTTCTTCCTATTTATAACCTTATTCTCTAAAATTATCAGTTGGTTTGTCATTTTTCTCCCCACTTGTCAATAGGGTCTTGTTGTTGGTGACCTAAAGTGCCTCATCAGATAGCCTTGTTAATGGACTAAATTTTCCTATCCAAGATGAAATAACCATATATCAGATGAAGTCGATGGAAGAAGAATATCATCTAGCACTGAGGGTAAAAGAAAAGTTTCCAAGAAATATAAGGAAAAGACCCATACCTAGGGGAGTTGAATCTTTAGTTCAAAGATGGAGAGGAGGCACTAGAACATGGAATAGTGAAAGCATCTCAATAAGTGACAGAAGTGTTGGGTACCAACGAGACCCATTAACAAGGCTAAGAGGAGAAGTATCCAATTATTGGATGAGAGGATAACAAGATATTGTTCAACAAAGAGGAGTAAGCAATAGAGGAGGATATTACTTGCATAGGTTGATAGTCTACTATTAATGTGGGGTGGAAGTCCATCGTTCATTTGAGTGCCAAGAAATATTGGATGACAGAATAACAAAGGAAGAGCTAAGAGAAAATTTAGCTAAGGAGGAGGAAGTGTTATAGCATGAACCAATGGAGAATTCTAAAAATATAATGGTGAGTTAGAAGTCTTTGATAACAAGGGGAATAAGAAAATTGATTGATAAACAAGGCTATCTGATGAGGCACTTTAGGTCACCAACAACAAGACCCTATTGACAAGTGGGGAGAAAAATGACAAACCAACTGATAATTTTAGAGAATAAGGTTATAAATAGGAAGAAA
>Ga0181465_100776_pt1 | contig 13494 bp, 12 predicted proteins | sample InSIn3gowninarea_FD_119076 | JGI IMG/M metagenome (GOLD analysis project Ga0181465, IMG submission 119076) | Clean room microbial communities from NASA Spacecraft Assembly Facility at Jet Propulsion Laboratory, Pasadena, California, USA -... ... | reverse complement strand
TGATTGTAAAATGAAAAACAATTGACCTGACAATACTGAATCAACCAATCACTTCTTAGAAGGCTGTAACTAGAATACAGTAACAATAACCAAAAACCAATCATGAACCCAGAACACTGCAGTAATAAACAGAAGCAGCTAAAAAATATTTCATGAGATGTACACTACTTCAAAACGTAGAAACCTGTGTACATATGCTTCTGTATTAAGGCCAACCAGTGTACACACTATTTTCACTTACTGAACTGTTGTGTATACACGCCTCTGATGTGCTGACCCTGTAAAAGATAATTTACCCTTTTCACTTATTTAGACATTAGTTATACCCAAATTATCAGATTTATAGATCAAATCATGCGCCAAATATAATAGATCAAAATCACACAAAGATACTATTATTCATGCCTCAAGATCATGACCCATTAATAGAACTTATCCATCTTTTAGCGCTCAAGTTCCTCCTTGGTTCAGATCCAGCAATGCACCATAACCCAATTCTAGATCTTGCTCTTCATCAGATATTCAATGCTTGAGTGAGTGCCTTTGCCTAAAGATTTCCTTCCCCTTTTATAGTCTTAGGCCTTATTCAATACCATGGTCCAAAACAGTAGAGAATCAATACCATGGACCCAATACTTGGGTTCAACACATCGGACGAGATACCATGGTCCAAAACCATAGGTCCAAATACCAAAGACTAAATACCACGGACCAAAACCCAATGTATGCGCCTTCCCTTGCATGAAAGTGCATGTATATGTATACGCACATTTTGGTCGGCTAACTTGTGTGTATATGCGGATTTATCAAGGGTAACCTACGTATATCTCTTTTTCTTTCTTCATTCTTTGTAGTTTGATCATCAATTCTTTGCTATTGACTTGCTGCGCTATGATCTATCATCGGTGTGAGTTGCCATCAAGGACAACACTTGTATCATAACACAAAAAATCTCCCCCTTTGGAATTTATGGCAACCCCAAGTCACTCAAAGTCATTCTCCCCCTTTGTCATCAAGGGAAAGGGTTATGCTCCCCCTAAGTACATGTTGAATTCTCTACTCTGTTGTGCTGTCCATGCTCCCCTTGACTGTAGGCAAGGTTTGCAAAAATATGATCTACAAGAAAGAACATGACTTTATACATCATGAATAACCTTCCTATCACCAAAGACTCATATATACATCCATCTCCCAACCAAGTGGGGATACTCCAAAGGTTTACACATGATAAAACTAGAACATTACATCATTCATCCCAGGCATAGTGGGGAAACCAAAGTAGGCCATTACATGACCTTGATAAAAAAGGAATACATGACATAGAGACGAAATATCTACAACAAGACTATGATAGTCATCAACAACTATCATTAGCAACATCTGTCAATCATCATTCAGACCAGCAACCACGATCTCCCTCTGCACCTGTTTCACCTAAAACTAGAAACAATTGTGAATTTAATCCAAGATCTTCTAAGATAATGCCAATAATGCATTATTAGAAGTGTATATGCTCCCCCTGAACTTGTGCCAGATGGTCTCCGTCAGACCCATATCAGACTCTTTTCATCCTAAGTCTGGCCCACTGATTTCCTTCAAACCAACATATACGTGACTGTATCAACAGAAACCAGTGTATATACATGGATTCTCCTCATGAAACTCGCATACAACCACTTTTCTCTGAAACAGATAATTTTCAACAGCAAGATGATGCATCAAGTACTCCCAGCTTCTGTCTGAGGTATTCAAATGTCTCCCTGGGTAGTGGTTTGGTGAGTATATTAGCAACCTATTCCTTGGAGGGAACATACTCCAATTTTACCTTTTGTTCAAGCACTTGTTCCTGGAGAAAATGATACTTGATAGGTATGTGCTTGGTATTTGAATGCATGACAGGATTGTTTGAAATACTGATTGCACTTGTATTATTGCATAAAATGGAGATAGGTGGAGTACAAGTGATTTGAAAATCTTGCAAAGTTTGCATCATCCAAAGGATTTGTGTGCAGCAAGATGTAGCAGCCACATATTCTACTTCAGCTGTAGATAAAGCAATTGAACATTGTTTCTTGCTGAACCAAGATACTAGTTTGGAACCCATAAATAATGCACCACCATTAGTGCTTTTCTGTCATCCATGCTTCCTGCCCAATCTACATCTGTATATGCATGAAGTGTGAGATCTGTATCTCTAGGATACCATAAGCCATAGTTTTGTGTTCCTTGAAGATATTTGAAAATCCTCTTAACTGCCTAAAGGTGTGCTTCCTTTGGATTTTCCTGGAATCTTCCAACTATTCCCACTGCATGCATGATGTCTGGTCGAGTATCTGTCAGATAGAGTAGACTACCAATCATGGATCTATAGGTTGGTTGATGTACTACTGCTGATTCATCATTTGTGCTGAGGCTGCATCCTATTACCATAGGGGTACATACTGGTTTCGAATCTTCTGTGCCATATTTCTTCAAGATATGCTTGAGGTACTTGGTTTGTGATAAAAAGATACCATCTTTATTTTGTTGGACTTGTCAACCAAGAAAGTATGTCAGATCACCAAGCAAGGACATTTCAAATCCTTTCTGCATTACCAAGGCAAAGTTTTGACTCATGGCTTCTTCATTGCTACCGAAGATGATATCATCAATATACATAACAAGTATTAGCAATTTATCATTATCAATTTTTATATATAGATTGCTATCTGCTGATCCTTTTGAAAAACCTTGTTGATGGAGGTATTTGTCTAGACGATAATACCAAGCTCTTAGAGCCTATTTAAGACCATGGAGTGCCTTCTTAAGTCTACATACAAGTTTTGGATCATTTCCAAGGATGAATCCATGTGGTTGCTCAATATACACTTCTTCTTCTAAGTCTCCATTTAAAAAGGCATATTTCACATCCATTTGAAATACTTTGAACTTCTGAAAGCCAGAAGGAGCAAGGAACATTATTATGGCCTCAAGTCTAGCAAGCAATGCAAACGTTTCTTCAAAGTCTATACCTTCTTGTTGAGAATACCCTTTACAAGCAAGTCTCACCTTATTTCTAATAACATCTTCATTTTCATTCAGCTTGTTTTTGAATATCCATTTTGTCCCTATGACATTCTTATCGTTTGGTCTAGGAACTAACTCCCAAGTGTTATTCTTTTCAATCTGCGCAAGTTCTTCATTCATGGCCTTGACCTAGCATTCATCTTTGCATGTTTCACTTACATTTTGTGGTTCAGTGGATGAGAGCAATGTTAGATAGCTTGATGCTTCTGAAATAGTTTTTCTTGTTTGTACACCTGCCTCTTTTTGCCCCAAAATTTGAGTTTCTGGATGATTCTTCTGAACATACCTAGATGGAGACTTGTCTTCTATCCTTATCTGTTCTTCTGGTGCCTCATGCGTGTCTTCTTCATCATAAGTCTAATTTTATGTTGAAGGATAGTCCTCATCATCTTTGAAATCTTCAAATTTTACCTACCTAGGAACGTTTCCTTCTTCATCTACCACTACATCAATACTTTCAACAATTTTTCCAAGTCTTTTATTGTAATAGTTATATCCTTTGTTGTGGGGAGAGTAACCAAGGAGAATGCCTTCATCTGCTCTAGGTTCAAATTTTCCAAGGTTTTCATCAGTCCTTTTGATGTAACATTTGCTTCCAAAAATTTTGAAGTATTTTATCGTGGGAGTCTTACAATACCAAAGTTCATGAGGAGTTTGAGTGTTGTTGACCCAGACATTTGTCTTGTTGAGAATAGTAACTGCAACAAATGCAGCTTCACCCTAGAAGGTTGCGGGAGTTCCAGAATCATCAAGCATAGCACGAGCCATTTGTTGAACTGTTCTGTTCATCATTTCCACTACTCCATTTTGCTGAGGAGTCCTTGCAGTAGAGAATTCCATTCTTATTCCATGTTCTTCACAAAAATCGAAAAATTCATCCGAGGTAAATTCCCCTCCTCGATCAGACCTGAGGCATTTGATTCTGTGATTTGATTCATTTTCAACCAAGGCTTTGAATGCTTTAAAATTTTCAAAAGCTTCATCTTTATGCTTCAGAAGTCCTATCCAACACATCCTGGAAAAGTCGTCAATGAACAATATGAAGTATTCTTCTCCTCGAGGTGACCTTTTCCTGGATGGACCACATACATCAGTATGGACAAGTTCAAGTGGCTTACTTGTTGATCCTTCCTTCTCAGGGAAATTAGTTCTGATTTTCTTGCCAAACTGACATGATTTGCATATTGTATTGTTTGGAATTCTGATGTTAGGGAGATCATGAACCGCCTGATATTTGCATGCTTTCCTTATCTGTGAGAAGCTTAGATGCCCCAATCTTCTATGCCATAGCCAGTGTTCATCATTCTTTCTTAGATAGCATTGTTGTTGTCCTCCCTTGAGTATGTATAAATTATTTGGAGTTCTTATGCCCTTAATCACTGTTTCTCCTGTATCAAGCTCACGAACAATACATCCATTTGATCGAAATATTACCTCATTTCCTTGAACACACATTTGACTAACACTCAATAGATTATGCTTTAAGCCATCAACATACATAACATTTCTAGCTTTGATATTTTTGCAGGGGTGTCATTTCTAAATGAGACCTTCCTTTCCTTTTCTAAGGCACTATATGACTGAAGTTTTTCTTTATCACCTGTCATATGTTTCAAGCATCCACTGTCGATGTACCACTGATTTTCCTGTCCTTCCACATATAAGACTATACCACATCTTTTTGGTTGCAGTTCCTTCTTTCTCCATGTTTTGGGACTCAATGAAGCTTGCTCCTTCTGAGTTGTTTGCCGAAACCTACTCCTACATTCAGAATCTTCATGACTGAAGTTGTTACAAATAGAACATTCTATTTCATTTTCAAGAGCAGAAAAGTTATTGTAGGTCCTTTTCATGATTCCAAACATACTCCTTTGTTTTTGAGCTGCTCTAGTCATGATGGTCTTGTAGGCAACACATTGAGCAGCTTTGTGTCCAAAGTTATGACAAGAGAAACATTGGCCATTGAAGAAATTCTTGCGATTATCAAACCTACCATCCAGGTGATTGTAGTTTCCATAGAAATTCATTTTTGAGGCAAACTAAGAATGATTTACCTGTGGTTGGTTGTAGCTTCTATTTATTCTTGAAGTGGATTTCCCCTGGTTTACTTGGTGATCTCTGTTCATCCTTGAAGTCTATTGACTCTGATTTACCTAGTGATATGATTTATGCCTTTGCTATCGATGGTCAACCTGTTCACTTCTCCTTGCTGCATCAAGATAACTTTTGGAGGTGGATGGCTTCTGTGCCTGAGATGCTTCTTCAGAATATTTGAGACCTGTCTTGATTAGAGAAGAACGTTGCACTTTGATAATCTCATCTAAAGTTTCAGATCCTTTACCAAATCTAAGATTAAGAGCTTTTGTTTTCTCAATATCTTTTCTAAGTCCCACAATTTCACATTCTAACTTTTCATTATGTTTTTCCCTTTCAGCAAGTTGGAATGTTAGAGTATCTATGATCATACTCTTTTCTTCTAAACAAATTTTAATTTTAGAAATTTCTTCATAGAGATCATTTTCATCTATAGCATCCAAGAAATCATCATCTTCAAAAGCCATCAAAAGTCTATAATCATTACATTGTTAATCTTCATCACTAATTGAAAATCCATCACTGTCTTCATGAGTATAATAGCTCTTCTTCCTTACATTATGTTTTATGTTCCATCTAATTGGTTCCTTACCTTTGTCAAGCTTATCTTTATGAGGACACTTGGCTGCGTAGTGACCGACTCTCCCACAAGCAAAGCATTTGAAAGGTAGCTTACCTCTGAATCTTCTAGAACCCTGTTGAAGGTTCTTGAAAAAGTTTGATTCTTCCTCTCCTTATGACATATGTCCTGACTCATTGTAATCTCCTTTTCGTAAGGCTTTTAATGTGACTTCTCTCCTGTCTGATGGCCCCCCTTTTCTCATTTCAAAAGCAATTAGGATTCCATGTAGCTATGACATGGTAATGCTCTATAGATTCTTCTTTTCTTATCTGGCATAAAATTTTGATTCAAACTTAGAAGACAAAGATCTTAGAACCTTTTCAACCAAAGTAACTTCTTTTATTTCTTCACCCATGTTTTTCATACAATTAATAATCTCATCTATACATAAGAAATAATTAGCCACACTTTCATTATTGTGCATTCTGAGATTTTCATATTGAATTCTGAAAGTTTGTAGTTTTGCACATTTTACCTGATCGTCTCCTTCATAGCTCAGAATGATCTTGTCCCGTATTTCTTTTGCGGTTTTGAGCTGCATAACCTTGAAGAATTCTGATTTAGATATACTCTCTAATAGAGTATTGACAACCTCTGCATTTGTTTCATACTGCTTCTTACCAGCCGTATCTATAGGAGTTGCTGATGGAAATGTGTATCATGTTTCCACGATATCCCAAACTTCTGTACCAAGAGATTGAAGATAGGCTGTGATTCTTACCTTCCAATAGACGAAGTTTCTTCCATCAAAGGTTGGTGGCCTGATAGATGCCTCTTTTTCGTAGTTGCTCATGATGATAGATCTTCCTTCAAGCAATCAAGATTCTTCTAAAGGACTTGCTCTGATTCAAATTGTTGGAAATAATACTAAGAGGGGGGGTGAATCAGTATTATCAGGTCAATTGTTTTTCATTTTACAATCAGATTTGTATACGTTACTTCAGTTAGTAAAAACCCCATATGTATGCAACTGCAGTTAAGGAAACTAGCGTATGGCCAGCAGACTTGTAATTTAAATTATTCTTTAGATGTTGATCATTAATCTGTGCATCAAACCATATAAACAATAACCAGGAATAGTAAACAGAATAGGTAGACATACATAAGAACACAAGATATAAGGTGGAAACCCAATGTGGGTGAAAACCACCTGCTGCAATTCATCTCTATCTTCTTTTAATTAGAAACTTCTTTTTACAATGTTTCTGTACTAGTGCAGTCTTATACTAATATGCAAGCTGCTACCTATAGAAGGCTACAACATTCTCTCGTTCTCCAGCTTCTCCTGGAAGGGAGCTACAACCCCCTTAACTCTTGTACTAGCTGAGGTACTAGTGCGTAGGTGCTAACCTATAGAAGGATACAACCTTCTCTTTTGTTCCAGGGACCACGTTTCATAAATTTTCAGACTGGATCCATGAATAACATCAATCAAGTATATCTGTATCAACTAATCTCCTTTGAAAAAACCAATACTGAATCAACCAATCACTTCTTAGAAGGTTGTAACCAGAATACAATAACAATAACCAGAAACCAATCTTGAACCTAGAACACTGTAGTAATAAACAGAAGCAACTAAAACATATTTCATGAGACGTACGCTACTTCAAAACGTAGAAACCTGCATACATACGAATATGTATTAAGGCCAACCAGCATATATGTTGTTTTCACTTACTGAACTAGTGTGTATACGCGCCTCTGATGTGCCTAACCTGTGTACAGATCTATAAAAGATAATTTACCCTTTTCACTTATTCAAACATCAGTTATACCCAGATTATCAGATTTATAGATCAAATCATGCGCCAAATATAACAGATCAAAATCACACAAAGATACTACTATTCAATCCTTAAGATCATGACCCATCAATAGAACTTATCCATCTTTTAGCGCTCAAGTTCCTCCTTGGTTCAGATCTAGCAATGCACCATAACCTAATTCTAGATCTTGCTCTTCATCAGATATTCAATGCTTGAGTGAGTGCCTTTGCCTAAAGATTTCCTTCCCCTTTTATAGTCTTAGGCCTTATTCAGTACCATGGTCCAAAACCATAGAGAATCAATACCATGAACCCAATACCTGGGTTCAACACATCGGACAAGATACCATGGTCCAAAACCATAGGTCCAAATACCAAAGACTAAATACCACATACCAAAACCCAATGTACGCGCCTTCCCTTGCATGAAAGTGCATGTATACATATACGCACCTTTTGGTCAGCTAACCTGCATGTATATGTGGATTTATCAAGGGTAACCTGCGTATATCTCTTTTTCTTTGTTCATTGTTTGTAGTCTGATCATCAATTCTTTGCTACTAACTTATTGCACTATGATCTATCATCTGTGTGAGTTGCCATCAAGGACAACACTTGTATCATAATGCCAATAAAGAGAAATATAAAAAACACACTGAAAATACATGCAAGTAATAATATTTACAGAGAAATGAAATCCCTAGAGGGACTCAAGAAAACCACTTTTTTAATAGCTATCCATTGGCCATAAGGGGTTCTAACCGGTCTTCCATAGTTTGCAAATGAAATGTACCAAGACCAATATTTTCTATGACAATGAATGGTCCTAGCCACAGCCTTTGAAACTTGGAATGTTCCTGTTTATCGTCATGAGATTCATCCGATTATAAAACCAAGTCTCCTAACTCAATATTTTTGTTAGAATAAGATTTGTTATCAAAACAATGTTTCATAATCAACTATTGTTGACGTAATTTATGTTTTGCTTATTCTCTTTCTCCCTCTAATTTCAGTAAGGCATCTATCCAAATTTGCATGGTAGATAACTTGACTTTCTGGACCTGTTGGGATAATTGTAGAGAAGGAAGGAAAATATTAGGAGGTAAGATGGCTTCTCTGCCATAAACAAGGAAAAAGGGGGGATTCTCAATAACAACTTTACAGGTAACATGATCAACCCACAATACATTGAAAAGGGAATTATTCCAGTTTTTATGATGCTAATAAATTGTTCTTTTAAGGATTTTAATAATACAAAAAAATGATGACTCAACAAGGCTATTGTATTCTTAGTTCACTCATTGTCTTGTTGTTGGTCAATGGTCCATTATGTAGGATAGCAAGGAAGAAAATGCCATTTTATGTGTCATTGAAATCACCAAAACTTGATGGGATCCCCTCCATTGCAGAGTGATCAGAAAAATATTTCTAGGGGTATATTCAAGTTTGAAAATAGGTTCCTAGATGAGAAGATAGAGACTACTGAATCAACCCCTCTCAAAACTCAGAAAACCCCTAAAAAATGGCTAAGTATGGGATAGAAATACTTATCGCATATCGCATATCAGCATCGGCGAGGGTACTAGACCATTATATCTCAAATCCTGTGGGAATTCGCAATCGGCAAAGTCAGAGGACTCCACCCTTAAGGATTATTAGCGGAGGCAAACACTGATTGTAATATGGACCAAACTACTTGGGAGGCTGATTTTGAAAATACAAAGAAAAGCATGGAAAAAAAGGCCTCAGTCAACCTTTTCTCTCTCCTCCAGGGGGCACATGGTGGCTTCTTATTGGTTCGTGGAGCTAATGTGGCGGATGATGTCAGTAATGACATGGCCGAGGGACATGTGGCACTCATTTTCGGTATTTTTAGGGGTCCTATGGACCTGTTTCCAAGGGACATGTGGCACCACTCATAGGGTGACATGTGGCAATGATGATGTCATGATAACGTTAGCGGTTTATTGGTAATCGACAAGCAATGTGCCAAATATTAAAAGAGGCAAGACAATAGAGAAGTGTAGATTGTGATATGTGTTAAGAAATTTATTGCAGAGAGATAAATTATCACTGATATTTACCGAGATTTAGAGAGAGGAATAATAAAATAACCAGAAACAATACACATAAATATTATAAACATAATATTTATCTAGGAAAACCCCAAATCTGGGGAAAATCCCAACCCAATGAGATCTCATTAGCATTGGCCAAAACCTTGTTCAATCCAGCCAAGTGAGCCTTCACTACTCACCTCTAGGCCTACATTACAATGAAGTATTCTGAACCTTTTATAGGCTCCATTACATGCAATACCACAAACCAGAATACCATGGGTACACTATACCATGTGCCCAAAACCAATACTATTTAACCATGCCAACCTTGACTCAAACCCCGAGCCAATTTTACCTAACAATCCCCTCTTAAACTTGACTTAGGGTTCCTTGACTAAATCTAGCCAAAACTTGCTAAGTGAGACAATCTCGCTCACTCTAGCCCTTACCCCCTTCAAACTTTTTACCCGAGATTTGTTAACCCCACATCCCCTTATTACCTAGATCTAACCCAAACTTTACTTGTAATTACCCAGGGGTATGCATGCCTTACAAGGTCTTACAGCAGTATCCCATTTACATGCAAATTAAAAATTTCACTCCATTATAATGATTTTTTATTGTTGTTGTTTTTTTACCCTTGTTGTTGTCTTTGTACATTTGAAATCAATGTCCATATAAAAATAACCCATCTACTGAATTACATGGGTCACCAGCCATTATAATCGTGAGTTATCTAGGAATTCTTTTCAGGTACATGGTTCATCAATTAATTAATCCACATGCACATATCCTCCTCATCCATTGAATCTCTCATGACCCAATAGTGTGAAATTTTGCTTCACAATCTATGGCGTTTGATCCACATCTACAAGAAAAACTCAATTATCTCTCTATCTACCAGGCCAATACAAACCCTTGGCAACAAAAAACATCCTTCTGAAGCCAAATTAGCTCTAATACCAATTGTTAAGAAATTTATGGCAGAGAGATAAATTATTACTAAGATTTACCAATATTTACAAAGAGGAATAATAAAATAATAGACAACAATACACATAAATATATAACATATAATATATATCCAAGAAAACCCCAAATCTGGGGAAAAACCAAACTCAATGAGATCTCATTAGCATTGGCCAAAACCCTGGCCAATCTGGCCAAGTGAGCCTTCACCACTCACATCCAGGTCTACATTAAAATGAAGTATTCCTAGCCTTTTATAGGCTCCATTACATGCAATACCATAGACAATAATAACATGGGTACATTATACCATGTGCCCAAAAACACTACTATTTGACCAGGTAAACCTTGGCTCAAACCCCAAGTCAATTTTACCTAACAATATGAGGGCCCAGATGCAATAAATTATAAACTACAACCTATAAAAATTTCAGGTCTGGGAAATTGGCCAATACGCACGTTCATTTGAAACATTAAGCACTTTATAGATGGGCCTTTGGTCTCTGCCTGTGGTCCTATGTAGAAATTCATAGAAGGGGCTATCAAAGGGGGCCTAAGAATTGAATATGAAATCCTCACCAATTTTCCTATTTTAAATGAATTAATCCTACGACATAATGCACTGATAAACACTGAACAGAGCTTTGATAGAATGATAGGTCGGTAGCTAGGCATTTTATGAGGAATAGGGGCACTTTTAAAGAAAGACAACCTGCAACATAGTCGACGTCGAAGTTAGCTTAAACCTAAAGTGACTATGTTGGTCCATTTTCACATCAACCACCTTAACTCAGCCATTGCAACACGACCTAGCCTTCACAAGAGTCTTTCACAATAAAGGAATGTTTGACACCTCCTCCTTCTCACTAGTATCCTTCTCTTTTCTCATTTACTCCAAGATTTTCAAATCATGTTTAAGAGTTCGAAGAGGCAACATAGCTTGAGATGACACCCTTCCTCGGCCGAGAAGGCAATCTCATCTAACAATAGAAGCCCTCAGCACATGAATTCTCCTGTAATAATCATTAATGCCTTGATCCTCCCTTTCACATAAATAGGGTGTCTTCATATTGTAAAAGGGTTCAAAAATCTGGAGAGAAAAGGGCCGATTCTGTAACTCCTACGATAGCTTATAGATCTTCATAATATCAAATATTGGTGGTGATTCCTCCTTTTGAACTTTGTAGCTTGTTTGTCTTGTAAAATTAATTGTTCGTTCATTCCTCAATCCTCCTATTCATGCATAAATAAGCACTGTAATGTCTTTAAATTCTCCTGTAGATTCATTTGTATTTCTTTAAATGCACATGCTTGTGTGAGGGTTCGAAATTACATTTGTAGCACTGTATGATGCGAAGTCATCTTTCTTCTATTATCTATTCAACACCCCTTTTTAACTCAGAAAGTAGATCAACTTTATGGTTCTAGGCTCATGCTATGTGTATGAATTTCTTGGTGTTGTAAGCTCCTTAATTCTTATTTGCTTTCCTCACTTTGTCTGTTATCATTTACTTTAAATCAATTTGATTAAATTGTGAAATTTTGAAGAGAAAGGCCTCCATTGTCTTGTTTTATTTCTAAAATCTACTTTCATGTATCAAGGCTTATATCATTGGCTTACATATTTGGGAAGAAGAACCACTCTCTCATGTTCATGTAACATAGGTGATGTCTCTTGTTATTCAAAAGTCATTTTAGACACACTGATCTGGATGACCCTAGGCACTGGCCTTGTTAGCTATCTAAGGATGTCTCTAGGTGGCTTTCTTTGTATTATTCTGCATTTGTGCTGCATATGTAGGTTTTAGCAACAACATCTTCTGGCATCGTTTTTAGGGAACTTATTGAAGGATTTTTCCCCTGGGATATGATAAGCTAAACTCTTTATGGACAGGTGAACATAGATATTTTGATTGAAATCACTTCACCTTGGAAAATCCACTACAATCTACTCATTATTCATCATCCTAGCATCTAAAAGGCCTCACACTCAGTCAGACACCTCTCAGAAGAAGGCTCCATTTGTATATGACCTTGAAAAGTTTCTTTTCAAGAGAAATTGGAAAGAGAAAACCCCGCCTACCTGTGCCACGATCTCGCCAGCATTTGTAACTTCCACTTCAAGTTCTCAGCCTACCATTGTGCATTTATCAAGGTTGACTCCTAAGATATTTATATACCTAGTTTCTAGCCCATGTTCTCAAAACCCTGTGGTCTTGACCTAAGTCTCTCAGGAAAATCTCCATCCCCCACCCTTATTTCAAATGGTTGTCCCTGTATTTTTGTTGAATAAGTATGCTCCTCTTGACTCACCTCAGACCTTGAATCCATTTCCATAGGGCTATTTGAAGTTGTTGCCAAGGTTCAATGGAGAAGATGAGAAAATTGCTCAAAAACACCTTGAAGCTTTTTGTGCCTTTGCTGAGAATTTCAATGTAGAATAGTTGGATGTAGTACTCATACTTTTTATACATTATCTTGTAGAGAGGCCAGAAAATGGTTTAAAACCTTACCAAATGCCTCCATCACCACTTGGGAGGAGATTGAAACCTAATTTACACAAAAGTGGGGTGAAAAGAGGAACCATGAGTACCTCCTTAGAGAGTTCAATGCTATCAGAAAGAAGCCAAAAGAAGACATATCTGAATTCAATAAGAGGTTCATCAAGAAATACAATAACTTTCATGTTGAAATAAAGCCCCCTGTAGCTGCTACTCGTGTGACTTACTTGGGAGCTCTAGAGCTTGAATTTGGATTTATTTTTAGAGAAAGGAAGTCTCTTACTTTAGATCGACTTCAAGTCGATGATGTCGAAGTGGAAGCCAATTTTTCCTTAGCTAGAAAGATGGGTGGAAAGAAGGAAATCAATGTGAGAAGATGAGGTAAAGAAGAAGCTTCTTCCTCATGACAAGAAA
>Ga0181465_100527_pt2 | contig 13512 bp, 7 predicted proteins | sample InSIn3gowninarea_FD_119076 | JGI IMG/M metagenome (GOLD analysis project Ga0181465, IMG submission 119076) | Clean room microbial communities from NASA Spacecraft Assembly Facility at Jet Propulsion Laboratory, Pasadena, California, USA -... ... | reverse complement strand
CCAAAAACCCCGTCCCAAATCCTTGCCGTCCATGTCCCCCTCCTTCTCTCTCCCAGACGTCCTGGCCTCTTCACCACTAGTCTCTTTCCCAGCATCTCTGATCCTGCCCCTGCGCACCATATCCTCCAAACTAACCGGCGGCGCAACCCTTTCCTTCTTCCTCCCAAGCACCACCAACCTCTGATCCCCGAGTTCCTTTTCAAGACACGCGCTCAGCCTCTGAAGCAACCACTGCGTCTCGCTCTGGCGGCCCATGAGCGGGCTCTGATCACTCAACCAACTCCAGCGGAACCCCCTTTCCCTCTTCTTCTCCCACTGTTTCTTTGTGTCCGGGAGCCGCAACTCGAGCGGGACGAGGTATCGTCCGGAGACGTCGGCGGCGTCGTAGTCGTAGTCGTTTGCCATGAGCTTGAGGTAGTACTCCCACTCGCCCCAGGGGTAGCGTTTCGGAGGGGAGGCGTCGAGGTCGCGCAGGAGCAGCTGGCACTCGCGCGCGAGGATGAAGTGGTAGAAGTGGATGTCGTGGTCTAGGGCGTCGCCGCCGCCGTCGCTGGATTCCAGGAGCGAGGCCGCGTCGCGTAGTTCGGAGGCTTCGAGGTGGAGGGATAGTCGGTCGATTATGCGGTCGTGGATTGTTTCGTGGTGGGGATCGCTGCTGCCGCTGCCGTTGCTGGTGCTGCTGTCGCCGTTGGGTTTGCCGGTGGTTTCTTGGGGAAGAAAGCCCGGCGGTTGTTGGGTTTTGAAGTCTTTTGGGCTGAGGCGGCCCAGGGAGAGTTGTTTCATTGCCGTCTTTGCGGTGGAGCGGAAGCCGTTTTCGCCCGGGAACACGGTCAGGGACCCGATCCACATTGTGGCCGTCGAGAAGGTCTGGACTACCGTGTCGCCCATGTCGGAGATGAGGATGGTGAGGGCGGGGACGGCCAACAGGGACCAGAAGACGAAAAAGGGTTTGCTGGAGTTTGAGGTCGGGGTCAAGTCGCCGTAGCCGATTGTCAACAGGCAGATGTAGGCAAAGTAGAGGGATTGGAAATACGACCATCCTTGCTCTCCTCTCTCTGCAACGTAGAACACGGCCGCTCCTGCGAGCCAGAGGATCAGACCCATCGAGGTGGAGATACACAACGCCATCCATTTCCGATCGCGCTCGGCGCAGTCCTGCACGCTGCGCATCACTTCGAATTCTTGCTGTCTCTTGCGGGCGACGTCGGTATACGCTTCGTTGAACGGCATCGTCTGGAAGCGGCTGACTCTTATGCGGTGCTTTTGGGAATCCACACTGTCAATGGCTCGGGTCCGCTTCTTCTCCATCATGCGAGCCGAGATCTTTTTCTGTCCTCGCTCCAGAATCAGAGTACGGATCGAGCCAATGACTAGACCGATGGTCACGATGCCGCCAATCGCAAACGGGATGATGAGGCTGCGTCCCAGATGCGTCGACGGAGCGAAATCGCCCAGACCCACTGTCAGCAACGTCACGTCTGCCCAGTAGACGGCATCGAGGAACGTCCATCCTTCAATGTGACTGAACACAAGAGCGCCAAGTAGGAGATATGTGACAAAGGACATGGTCTGCAGCATGAGAGTTCTCTGCGCGGCAGTGAGATCGAACTGTCGTCCAAAGTGACCTCGATACACTCCCCAGACAGTCCAGCACATGAGCAAGGCTATCAAAAAGTAAATGGCAGCAGCCATGATGGCGTAATAAAATGCACTAGACAACGCATGAGACTGAGCGGGTGCAGCACGATCCGTGACTGGTATCTGATATGTGCTCGATGCTGTGAGAGCGATGAGATCCGTCATGAGGAGTCCCGTCGAGAGCAAGAAGCCCACGATAGTGATGGGTTGAGCAATGACGAATTTGAGACGTCGAGCCATGTTTAGAAGAAGCGCTCCGTTTGCAGCAAGGGCTGATACGAGAGAGATACCGTTGATCGCGAGAAGCCTTCGTCTAAGTTAACAACTTGGGTTTAGAGCACCGTCTATCTCTACAAGAGCTCACCATGACGGATCTTTTATGATTATGCCCTGGCTCTCGGGTACGCCTGGAGGTAGATAGACTCTCCAGGTAGATGACAGAGCACAAATATTAAAGGCCGAAGCAATGGGGCCAAACGTGCCTGCTAACAACGGACCGGCTGTCGACTCGAACCAATACAAGCTGAGAAACAGAGTCAGTCCGGTCACCAATAGATATCATGTCCAACGCCTACTTCGGGTCTCTAAAGTCTCTGTCGGTTTCCTGCGACTTCTTCTTGTCATCTTCCCGGATTTTCGCCTCCTCTCCACTGAAGGTCGGGTTCAACTGATCGGCGGCCTCCCTGATGGGCCCGGCAGTGCCGGGGTCATTCATTGTTATAGAAGGATGTCGAGGGATTCATGGCTGTGGCCACCGACCATGGCGATGTTTGGTCGTGTTTTATGATAAAGAGCGGTAAACGGCACATCTGTTTCGAGGTGTCGACTAGCGTGTGCCACTGCGTCGTCAGTCCCGTTGAGAATCCTTGTTTCCGCCAAGATGGATACGTAAGGGGCGGGTGGTGGAAGAAGGTTTTGACGACCCGTTTCCTTGAAGCTTGATTTAACCTCGCTTCGTGGCCATACGTGTGGACGTCTCGCGGGGAGCTGGTTACTCGGGATTGATAAAAGTGGATGATGGAAAAATCAGGTTGGCTTCTGGATTGGCCGCTTGAGGGCAATACATAGATGTCATACAGAACTGAACATGAACGAAAGAATTGAACTGGGAGCAGCTTTCTCGTTGTCCTGCTTGGACGGCATCCAACGTAGATGCAAATATATGGCCACGGCACATCGATAGTTTTCATCGCTCACTTACCAGCAGTTCTCGAACATCGAGTACAGGATTCCCACTGGATGTCTCGACGTAGCGGCCTGTTCTGACTGAATATTCATGCTCTTGGTAAAGTTTATGATTACCTGTGCCTTATGTAGAGTGGCATAATGGTGCATTTATTCGCATCGTGTACCCAAGGTAGGCTTGCTAATTCACTTCCCAGCAACCGTCTCGAAGACGATCCGACCGTGCTGTAGTAGTCCAGGAGTACAACCTCTGTAGTTCTCGCTGGCACTTATAAGAGCGGACAAAAGCGCTCCTCGACGAGTGCTCGTGCCAATAAATGTGTTGGTTTTTTCAGATTCCCGCAAAGGTAATACAGAAGCTCCAGGACTCTGGGCGCCGTTGGTGTAACGCACGAGTCTTTGAGTCTCGAATCGTGGTTGATCATGTCTCTTGAGCGTCTCTTGCTGGTGCACGGCGACTCCTGCGTTGATCTTTAGAATAAATTGTCGGCGCGGGCTTGTGAGAAAAGACGAGAGGCGCGTCGTATCATCCCCTACCACACTTGTTCCTCAACTATGTCGATTGGACGAACTTGGAGCAAAATACCCAGAGTCTGACCACTGAGCGGTATACAGATGCTTCGAGCGCCGTGACGTGCGGTGTTGGGTTGACTCCCAAGGTGAGATGAAACAAGGCCCGGCGACGTTTATTTTTCGAGATGGGAGCTCGAGCGTCCCTCGCAGATCGTCGATGGATGTCTCTCATCTGTCATGCTTGCCTGGCTGCGGCAGGTCGCGCATATTGCGCGTGGCCTCAGGGCGAGAATACTCTCAAATGAAGAGGTCAGATGGAAGATGTGTGCCTAGTTTTACCTCCAATGCTGCAGATAAAACGAATGGGCAACGTGAGTTTCAATAGGCGTGCTGCGTGTGAGTGCTCCTGTCTCGTACACATCGCGGCTGGGAAGACGATACGCACACGGCTGCTTCGTCCAAACCGAGCAACCTTGAGTTGTGATAACCTAGATCGTGCGTGTTGTCTGCACTTGCTGATCGGTTTTCTCCAGTCGCAGAGATGTGTTTGTGTTGAATGAAGGTGTGCGTGTTCGAGTGGTCGTCCAGCAACCTGCCAAGGATGTGTTCGAATGAAACACCAGACTCCCTACATGCTGCCATTCCAGAACATGGAGGGTGATTGTTTTAGGACATAGGAAAAGGAGCAAAATGGACAGAGACCTTGCTCTTATGTTTTTAAATGTGATACCCACTCTGGTGCTTGTGCTATGCCTGAAGTGGCAACAAACTACATGACAAAACAAAAAGAGACCTGCATTTCACTCACTTCGGGATTCGAACCTGCGCCCCTGTACTTACCCTTGTTACTAACACATTTTGATACCGACAGCTTCCTCGCTTAGGGGTGGATACTTGTTTGATTGCAAGATTTACAGCACCCACCCCCTTGCGATGGAGAAGTGGGTTTTTGCATTCTGTTTCTCATCAACTGATGGTATACAACGTCCCTTTCTTGAAGTCCTTGATGGCTCTTCTGGTGTAACGCTTTCTCATGGTATGAGGAAAAGTGGTCTTGCTCTCCGGCATACATGATACATGCGCAAGCAAGATTGCAGGGACGCAGGCAGTAGCATAACGATAACCAAAAGCAAAATGATATAGCAGACGATGAGCAGGCAAAAAAAAAAAGTGCAAAAGAACAACCCCCAGGGCAGGGGTTGCAGAAACCAGCATTACCTGGTTTACTGTCGTCCAATCCAGTATTTGTTGCCGTTGCCGCGCCGCACCGCCGTCACGCCTTACCTTGTCACTGTGGGGAGAAGGAGGATAGTAACGTACCTGCTTTGCTTGACTGAGGGTGTTATCCACTCAGCCAAGTGCCCGAAGGCGATAGTTGGGGAAATCCAAACGTATATGAATACAACCCCGTCCTCGTCAGTGCTTAAACGTAACTTGTCTCCAGAACAATGGTTCCTAGCTCCTCATGACATGTGTTCATCATCACAACATCACATCCGTGTTGGTACTGGCCCTGTCTTATATGGATCTTCCTTTGCCATGTCCGCAACGACGACTTTGCGCGAGTCTAGCGATGGCCCAGAGATAGCTTTTGCGCATCACTCTTTTCCTTGCGCAACTGCTCGACAGTTGAGGGTACGGTGGTGCAAGCATGAGAAAACAGCCATACCAACGCCACCTTCAGACGGCGGTTTGAGAACACAACTGCCGGAAATGAGGATCTCGACTGGCAGCATGACTGCCTCATGGCCTACAGCATCGGACACAGCAAGTATACACCCCCGTCTGTCCATCATGAAAGGGAACGCGACAAGATGCGCATTCCTGCTCGTCTCAAAGACGTACCCTCGCAAAGAAGGAATCTGAACAGATCGAGGCGATCCTTTCTTGATTATGCAAGAACGTGCTGACATGACCAGCAGACTCTATCATGGACGATTGGCAAGCACCGACGAGCCTACTGGTTTTCGCGCTCACAGTTTGCTGTGATCGAAGACGTCGCCAGCCTGGCAATCACAAGCGGCGGACAATCACTACAGCACTTGAACAAGCCTTGGTTAGATGACATCGCTAGACCAAGAAACATCCCGGTATCAATGGCAAGAGCCTGCGCTTGAGGCATCATGAGCACCAAGGCCGCTGGTCAGGCGATTCGTACAAGCAGAACGGTGGCCGTGATATCAACCATTATGATCTTCGATCCACATCTAGGAGGCTATCACAAGAGCCAGGCTGAGGGAGCAAGGAACAGGAATGGCATCAATTGGACGATATCACAAGAGTCTGGAGGAGCCTTGTGATTAGGACAGGATTGAAACAGTTAAGCAATGAACCAGGCACTACGGTCGCACATGCAGGAGCAGTTTAAGCATCAATCCAGAGTCCAATCATGCGGCGGTAATCGATGTGCGCCCATAGAGTCTGGTTCTCTGATCGACTTGATTGGAGGAGCCGACAGACGTCTTATTGTAGCACGGTACAAAGGTTATAGTGCAGCCGCGCACGGAGAAAGAAGAAGGCATTATAGAGACCGGCTATGACAGGCATAGCCAGCAGTGAGAAGGTCAAGAGGCTGGACTGCGACAGTGGACTTCTACCAAGGTTCAAAGGCTTGAACAGACACTGTGGCGATGCTCAGACACTACAGTAGAGTAGTAAAAGTGGATAGACGTCTCTAGTCAAACTCGATACACGATCTGTGACTGATGGAATGGCTGATCATGTGTTTTGCTGTCAAGCACTCATGAGAGTGAACACATTACCAGTTCTGCTCGTCTTCTCCACCTTGTGCTGTCGCAAGATCTGGGCGCGAACAACTTTAGTGACCAAACAAGACGTACACCTGCAGTAATAGTTTGTGTGCGTAGTGATACAGCTCAAGACCATCAGTTTTTTTAAGCTTTGCTCAAAAGACAAGACGTGTACGGAGCACTTTCTTCCCACTTCATCTTGACTTATCGCATCAGAACCCCCACAAAGTAAGAATCTGATTTTTGACAAATTAATCTGTTGATGTTGTCACGACAAGACTGACGGTTGCAGGAATGCCCAGCAAAGGCAACAAGCCATGGTCCTCCAAGCGCCTTCATGCGCATTGGAAAGAGAGGTCGAACAGATTACTCGAGGCGAGTGTTCATTCTTGCTTTTAAGCGCAGCTCTATCTCAGACGGACACTGATGGTAGAATAGAGCATGTACCAAGAGGGGGTCCTAAGACCCTCATTGAAGACTGCATGGAGATACGCGCGACACAAGGGATTGAGACTGGCGTGGTTGACCAACTATTACTGGTCTCGGAAGAGATGAAGGACTGCATACCCACAGAGTTCGGGGTGGCGCACAAGAGTCCATTCAAGCTTGGTTGATTTCAGGAGGACTGCCCGACGTCGTTCCGGTCCTTCGAACTGGTAATCACACTCCAAGCTGTTCAAGAACTATCGACCCAGCATGATGGCTGCGAGTGGCCATGGAAGAACGGTTTGTTATGTCCAAGGACGTGCGCGCTATGAGCGACCTTCAGCAGCCATGGGTGAGCTCGCGATGGCACCTGTAATGCAGGAATCAATCGATACCACTTCAGGAGACGAGGTTTGATCTCTGGAACGGTGCATCGAGGCTCGAGGTAATTTCGGGGTGGTTCTCATCAACACAACAGAATACCTCTCTCAACCGTGGCCAGTTATAGCTTAGTGTGATGCGATGTGCCGGTAGATGGAACGGAGTTCCGCCCGGGCCGTGCTGTGCCGAACCCTTGTATATTCCACAATCTTGAGTCTCACTTGTTGATCAACACTCAAGTTGCTGCCACCACGGCCGAATTCACCAACCGCTCTGTCGTATCAAGCTGGTCGACTATTCATTGTGATACAGGCTGCTCTTTTCTTCAGTCGGTGTGACCAAGGTCTGTCTCTGCGCTTTGAGACCCTCCTATGCGCTGTATTCCACTGGCATCGAATTTATCGATGCCCCTCACGTGAGCAGATATGGTCCGCGTAAGTCAGCGACCGACTGCTTGTGAGAGAGCTGCGCTATCGTCTCGTCCATGGAGATCACATGTCAGGCCTCGTGCCAACCCAACCTTTGAACCTTCCCGCCAAAGCGTTAGGGGGCTTCATACAACATGAGCCTATGATCGCACGAGACATGCCGGTATGGGCTGGCTGTGTGGTACGCATGGCAGTATCATAGCGAACATTCCTCACAAAGCTCTCAGCTCGTCGAGTTCCTCACAAGAGCCACACACATTTTGACTAGGATCTGCGACAGCCTAGATTTATCGAGAAAGACTGGTGGCGGCCCGAACTGAGCTGGCCTGACCGAGAAGGATCCTCTCCCTACCTCCAGGAGTCGTCCAGGCAGAATGTCACCTCCTGCCTGAGGTATTGGTCTCTTGACGACGATTGTACTGACTGACACAGCGGGCCATGATACCACGCGACCCTAGCATAGCACAGCATTTCGAAATGTCTTTCGGCCAGAACAGGTGAAGGTTTCGGCATAAGGGCGACCTGCAGGACTATCTTTTGGAACCACGTCGGTTTGCGTTGCTTGCCCATGGACAGCCACTGAATCTCTTCATAGCAACAACAATCTCGCAACGCACTAGCGGTGCAATCACGAAGGAGTCTGATACAACAGTACCCAACCATGAGAAGCAGCAATGTGGGGACTGTTGAGGAGAAAGTGCTTGCACTTAGAATTCACTGAATAGGCCACGAGAGTCGTCCCATTAACCATCGGGTCTCGCTAGGGAAGTTCTCGAATATTGATCATATCGTCGACTCTTGGATAGATCACCGGGACACCGGTCAGACCGGACGTCATTCATGTTTCAAGATCCACGAGATTCACCGGTCACAGGATCTTCAGCCGCCATCGGGATCTCGCTGCCCGTCCACGAGCTTCAGGGTCGACCGTGCTGCGGTTCTGCTGACCAGGCACTCTCGGCCAACCAGCAATGACTCAAGCAAGCAGACGGTCCATCGTTGGGGAGAGATACGGTTACCGAGCACATCCTGCAATAGTCTGGAAGGTGTCATGCCAAGGAGTAGGTGAGTAGAGGACGAACGTTTGGAAGTTACGATGAGCCCATTCGACGCCCTCTTTCTAGCCCTGATGAAATAACCGAAGTCTTGCTTTTTGGGTTTGGAAGGCAATGCTCGCAATTGATAATGAACGTATAGATCTTAGCAGATTCGAAGCAAGGATCGGGAACTCTTCAACCTCTGAATACAGCAGGCGAGACGACATGGGCCAAGGACCAAGAGCAATGCCAACAAACGTTTCTGTGGTTGCACATCCCAAGAGGAACCATATTTTGAAGCTTCGATGGACAACATCGGAGATTTGCAGAGCCACACTTGTCCACCACTGGTCTGGATACATTCTGCGGCCAACAAGAGAAAGTTGACAACAGCCAAAACCAAGCCGGACCCAGTTTGACGGACAGTATTTGTTGTTGATCAACTGAGATGGACGCAGCTCCCCGACCACAACCCCACTTCAAGGACAGATGCCGAAAGACCATCGCGGATTTGTAACTCCTCTTGTTCCATGCTCCATCAGAGCATTTTGCGGCTCCAAATACGATACAAGCTGATGAAGGTGCGTCAGTCTACTCGACCTTGGCTCGCCGATTTGTCTTTAAAGCAAGCTTGCCTAGGTTGATAGCAAGCCCGAACCTGGCAAGGAACGTAAAAAGAGTTGGCTTCCGATGATGTGCTCATTTTCGAGTCCGAGGGCGTCCTTTCGGTGTACACGATACCTAGTTGGTATTGCTTGTGCTCATGCAATCCCAGAATAGGAGCCTTGTAGCCACGCTATTCTGACTGACCACGTGGTCGCTGAAGTCTCAAGAGTGGGACGCACTGCATCCGTCGTGCGAGCAGGCTCACAACTGGGGTTCAGTGCAAAATCAAGAGAAGGAACCAAAGGCCGTTTGCCTGACGGTGGGCATCTTCCGCCATATGAAGAGAGAATAGTCGGGCATTCCTTCATCGAAGACCTACAATTGCGGACTCCTGACTGACTGCTGCTTCCGGGACAAGAAGAGCGTTAAAGTAGACGTGCTGGATTATTGGTCATAGACCTCTGCAGGGGCAAGGAGAGGTACAGCCTTCGTCTTGCTTTTACAACGGCAGATAAGCAGCACGGGACACTCATGCTTTGTCGCTTCATGGCAAGTCGCAGACAACGCCACTTGCTATTGCTGATTGCCATTGACTCTGCAGCACACGGGTATAAGACACCTTCGAGTGATTTGCGGCGTTCACATCCATGTCACGTCGGTGCTGGTCGAGAGTCTGATGTGTTGCCTGGTCGAGTAGACAAGCTTGACCCATGCCAGAGAAGGGGTTTCGATTTCTGTCGATGGCGGTGTCGACAGCGGCTTACAGCGCTTTCGGATACAGACGCCACATTTTGAGTCCGTCATATTTCTCGAAGCAAAATTGAGCCTGGCACGATACAGCTCTCGTGAAGGTACATCCACGGATGAAGCTCTCATCTTGCACCCCTTGTCATTCATATATCTTGCTTTGTGACAAGGGCTGCAAACGTGGTACAAGTATCTTGTTCTGAAATGGTTTCTGAATACTCGATCGGACCTCATAGTGTTGGGAGGCAGAGAAGGTCTTTGGATTGTCGTATCCATGAGCAGATACTGGCTGCAGAGGCCCGAGAAGTGTTGGGCCCAGGCGACAGCTTGGACGCATTGAAAATGTCCATCCATGTGGTAGGCTGTCAAGCATTATCGTGGAGGGCGCCGAAGGTCCCTTTTTACTCGGGAGTAACTTGTCGAGACTCTCTGAGCTTGGATCGTCACATGAAGCGTAGGAGAGTATCTACGGGCATCATGTCATGCTATCTTTATGCCGAGTGGAAGGCCGGATAGGAAGCTCTCAACATTGGGCAGCCCACAAGACGATATGGACTATTCGGTCGACATTGTCTTTTCATGTCATCTTCGGCTCCGGTAGTACTCGTCTTGTGGCCTATCTTGTGGGTCCAGTATATCGTCGAGTGAGCTAAAGCCTGTTGAAGCCTGTTGAGGCCATTATGGCATGTCCTATACCTGAATATCGGTATGGTTCCAGCTTCTAGATACAAGCGTGCGGCCTAAGTGTACCAATACCGGGCTCAAAAAGTCCTCTGAGCAGCGATATCTGCATCATCCTGGCTTGAAAGAGGTGTTGGCTCTTCGAAGCCCGAGGATGGAGGATCGAAAAAGAGCGTCATGGTCGCCAAGCCTTCGGGAGGGGGATTTCGGGATCGTCCCGATCAGTGAATCCAACCTCACCTCATACCAAATCTATGCTCTGGACTCTTCCTTGCTTACTGCCTTTTGATCAAGCAAGGAAAACAAGTGCTTGGATTGATCGTGTGATTTGTCTTTGGCGATCCGCCATCGAGAAGAACTCGAGTTCTCGCACCGGGCCGTCGGAGACATCCTTTAGGTAGTCCTTGATGTTGTCTGTGACCAAAGGCACAAAGGATAGCTGATTCGAAGCAGCCTTGTCTCTGGGTCAGATCTTCAACCTTCCTGGCTTGGTAATGGGAAAGTGCATCGGTGGTAGAGCATCGTGGTGGTTGCCAGCGTGATTTGCCTTTGTTTCCCAAACATCTGCTGTTGTCAAGCTCTTTCCACGTTACTCAGCGATCACTCTGCTTTCTGTTGTAAGACATTCTCTTCGTATCGGCTCTCTGTTCGAAATATTGCTTTCACCGTGGCCGCCGGATGTCGTGCCCTTTCAGACTCAGTCTGAAGAAGCAAATCAATTTGGTTCGAAAGTCCGAAGTCGTCGGGTTCTTATAGTAACTCGGTCGAGTCGCAAAAGATCCTGCCACAATCCAGCTGTCGTCCTGCTGCCACAGCTCTTGCTTCGAGAGCGGATGTCGACTTGGATCTGTATTTGGCTCTCCGCGGAAGGATTGAATCGACTACTCCTGGGGCACAGGAGTTGGCTCATAGGAGCTTGGTACTCCACTATCTGCGGCGTTGTGGTTTCACAAGCAGGTTTCGATGGGGGTGTCCTCTTCCATCGCGAAACGAACGAGCGCCGTGTCTGCGATGATTTTGCCACCAGTTGATGGATTTTCGCCCAGCTGCGAGCATCCCCCTAAGATGGCAGTATGACAAAATATGTCGAAGAGTTGTCGAATTCCCTGATAACCCGCGGTCGTGCTCGCGAGCATATCGTCGTTGGGTCTCTTCTATGGATCGCTTTAGGTGTTCAACGGCTCCCTTCTGCTCTTGCGTATTCCGCGGACTCTGGTTGAGATGTTGTCAAGCATGATTGCCGATGGCTCCGAGCACTGTCAAGGGTTCTGACATACGGTCATGAGTACATGGGGCTTCAACGTATAGGCTGCTGGCTGACAAGCAAGAGACAATATCACAGCAACACAAGGGCCCCTTCCAACAGGTATGGATGGCCCCTTGTCGAATGTTCTTAGGCTAGAAGTGTGCCGGCCTGATCAAGGAGTTCGAGTTCAGCATGCAGTGGTTCCATGGACTTTTGTAACGAAACGCTGCATGTCAATGAGGAGTAGCTATCGAGAGCAAATAGCAACTCATCCAACTGGTCCAATTGCACTCTCGGCTCGCCATTTGTCGTTGCGGCGACCATGTTCTCGGCGAGGGGTCCGCCGAGTGATGTTAGACATAGACAATAAAACATTGCTATCTTCCTCCTTCCTCTTCCACAATCACGCCAACATCATCAACAACAACAGCAAAAAAGCAGTAAGTTCATCTCCATCCAAGCTCTATCTGCACGAGTGGGCAACTCTACTGTGGCTTTCTCCCTTTGTTCTTCTATGCTTTGACGTTGAGAACTATTGGAAAGAATCACAGACAAGACCACTAAGAGCTCATGCTGATTTGTCTACTTTCAGTTCTCCAGATGCCCTCGTCTCAGCCTCGTAAGTTATTCGCTCACCGTCCGTACTTACGTTCCCCTCATAAGCAGAACGAAGTCTTCGAAAGCATACTATCATGGGAAGTGGTACTCGCGGTCTACGAGTGTCTGGCCTGAAAGAACGCGTCGCTCGTCAGGCTTGCACAAGACTTTGAAGCAGCATCAATTGCTGAGGTTTTCTTGTACTTCCTTGTCCTCCATTGTCTCTACGATTCTTGGAATCACTACTGACTTCTAGGCCATCTTTTCTTGCTGCAATCCACTTCCCTCTTTCGAAAGTATGCTTTTCGAAGACTGTCGGCCTGCAAGACAACATTCGCTTGGCCGTCACTGCCTGATCCGTCGCGCACCTACCGTGCACGTGCCACACACCTTCCATACTTAAACACACTCATTCTCCTTTTCTCATCACTCCTGCTAACCCCTCACTTTTACAGGCATCGGAACCCCTGAGCAAATCTTGGTGAGTTACACTCATTGTTGTATCACCACTTCCATTCAGACTGTCTTGTCACGTTGATCAAATCTTCACTTTCTTCTCAACTTGTTTCATCTTCATTTCCTTCCCTTTCCCTTCTATCCCACCTTTCATCTACCGTCCATCAGCTTCCATCCACCTTCTGTCATCTCTCATCTTTCATCCACTTTCCATCAATCTTCATCTCATCTTCCTCAAGTACATCACATCACTCCACGTATTCTGTATTCTTTACTTACACATGCACAGGCCTTCTTCCGCGAGCTTGAGAGAGTCCTTTTTGAGATTGCCCTGGACTGCCTCATTGACGACGTCCTTTACGGCATCGACGACCCAGCCTACAGAACAAGACAAGAAACATCCTACTTCGTCTACATCCTCGTCCACGAACTCTGCAACGATCTCGCATGTCACATGCCATACTGGCAGTAGATATGGAATCCAACGACATGACTGAGAGAGTGCGCCAGCACGGCTGGGCGGACAAGGCCAGCATTGACTATGGTGCCATCGCCGACGCGGCCCCTGAGTGGGCCAGCGACGCCACCGTGTACGAGTGGACTGGCGAAGAGGGCGAGGTTGGACCAGCCAACCCAGCGCTCGAAGAAAAACTCTTTCGTTCCGAGAATCAGCAGCGTGCCGGCACCGCTCTGGGTGCGCTCCAGCTGACTGTCACCCAAGAGGGACCCGTGCACATTCAGCCAGTCACTACTGTAAGTACACTCCTGCTGTTCCGCGAGGATACGACTGACATTGTGGTCTTCAGTTCGATGACGCCGGT
>Ga0181465_100770_pt1 | contig 13569 bp, 15 predicted proteins | sample InSIn3gowninarea_FD_119076 | JGI IMG/M metagenome (GOLD analysis project Ga0181465, IMG submission 119076) | Clean room microbial communities from NASA Spacecraft Assembly Facility at Jet Propulsion Laboratory, Pasadena, California, USA -... ... | reverse complement strand
AGGCTACTTATCCACTGCGTAGCTATGAAGACAGTATATACTGTATGAGTTTCGCTCGCCCAAAAAGGCAGATCACTTCCTCTTGAGATTTTCGAGACGAAGAAGTGTGGCTTCGGTGTCCGTTCTACCAAGGACATTGTGAAAGGACAGTTTATCGACGTATACCTTGGCGAGGTTCTCATTGACGAAGAGATTAACAAGCGAGAAGCAGCCGCTGAGGAAGACACGCCTTCCTATGTCATGACTCTGGACAATTTCATCACAGATCCGCAAGCGATGTTTTACGTTGATGGAGCGAATTTTGGATCCGTAATGCGATTTGTGAACCACTCTTGCAACCCGAACTGTAAGACATATGAAGTGGTTATGTCAGGTGGCAGTAAACACCTCTACCATGTGGGTTTCTACGCTGTGAAGGACATCAAAGCGAATACGGAGCTTACCATCGATTATGACCCGAAAGCAATACTTGAGGAGATGGACGAGGCTGAGCAACTGGAGCTCGATGATGAAATTGTTCGCTGTCAATGTGGTGAGCCAAACTGTCGAAAGCGACTTTGGGCAGAAGGCAAAGGCAAGCAGAGGAGGCGAAGGAGGTTGGTCAAGACTCATGATGAATGATATCAACGTTCCTGAGAGAAGGAGGTTATGGCAGGATGCATTGCCTTGGCCAATTGGGAATCTTAGGACGAGCGAAACTCATACAGTATATACTGTCTTCATAGCTACGCAGTGGATAAGTAGCCTTCACATCTGCAATAAGTTCACGACAAATTCAATCTCGGTGCACGTCATACGATTTTGTATAGATGCTTCCTTCCAGAGTAGCAAGGATATAAATTGGAAAGTTGATATTACTGTATATCAACAAAGGTCATCTGCTTCTGCTTTCCAAGGCTCAGAATGACCACACGCACAGCGCCACTTTCGCCTCGAACGCAATTTCCCTGCCGTAACCTAAAAGTGCCGAAATGTGGGGGAACAAACAACGAGAGTTGGGGTAAAGGTTTCTGGGGTATGATCCGGTTTCCCTTCCCAAACACACCTGCACCCTCTCAAAGACCGCGCCTCACCACGCTATCATTTGGTTGGTGGTTGGTGTTTGCACCCTCGCACTTGCCGCTTGACCGCTGACCGTCTCGTCGTTTTGAGGTGCCTGCCTCTTGCGCACAAGCCCCAGGTACCATGTCTACTTTCGGCACTGTCACAGGCTAACAACCTGCACCTGCACCTTGCAATTCGGATAAGTAGCTCGGTGAACTCGTTGTATTTAACCTCGGAGACTTGCCTGAAACTTCCTTTTCTCCTGTGATACTCTGGCAAACACAATACCGCCCAAAGCCAACTTCAATCTCAACTCCCTTTACTCACACAAATTCTTCCTCCACATATTGAGCAGTTGCGCATCCCACGCATTACAGCACCATCCTAAATCCCGCCTCGTCCAAGGCACGACTTTAACCAACCTCAACAACCACAAATTCGGCCAACTCCTCGCGCCTTTACATCCAACACCAATTACTCTCCCAACCTAGCAACCACATTCTCCACACGAACAAACAACAAAATGCAAGGCCGTACCATCCTTGCCAGTCTCGGCGTCGTCGGTGTTGGCGCTCTAGCAGTCACACAAATGGGCATCGGTGCCGATGACCGCAAATACAAGAAGACACTCGCATACATGCACGACGGCCGAGACAAATTTGAGAAGAAATTGAACAAATATAGCAAGGACGTTGAGACTGCTGTGAATGGAAAGAAGTAAATCACTTTCTTTTCCTACATTATGGATAAGTCAGGATTGTGGAAGACGGTGGTCGCATTCTGGCTGGATGGTGAAAGTGGAGTAGCAAGGAGTGGACGAGAAGAGAATGGGGAGAGTGCGAGAGTGATATTTACTTGACAGCATTTTAGCCGAACGAGGCGCAATAACACGGTTTGTGGTACATCAATCACAACGAGCGAATTGAGCCAAGAAACCGGTAGATGAGGTGCAACTTGACTCTATAGCAAGCTAGCTGGATATCCTCACGGTAGACGAAATAAAACGAAGGAATGATTACAAAAGCATATACATGCCCTACATGCCTTGCAATGTGACAAAGACAATGCCATACCTAGTTTCAACGGTATTGCCTTTCAAAGTGTCATGTGCTCACCTGGAGGTCTACAAATTCAGGGATCTCGATTTATTAATCAATATTCCTCAATATCAGTCGACGATCGCGTACTGTTCTATGCCATACTAACATCTTGCTTCAGCTCTGAAGTCGTCACACCCATCCATTCACTCCCAGCCAGCCCTTCAATAACCGAAACACGAACGCTACACAACACAAGCCCAAATACATATAAAACATATCTATAATAGCACTACTACGATATAGTACACGCCTAATAAGAAAGCTCACACCCAAGAAATTCAGACCCAACCAATCTAACCCAAGCACAGCACAGCACAACTCACGAAAGAATCCGTAACGGAATGATCAGGTAAGTAGGTAGTGTTACAGACGTCGGGCTATCAAACACCCAAGGTTATATCATGCAACATGTGCTGCTAAGCGCAATCATCATCGTGCACGGTGTTGAGGAAGTCAATCATACCTACCAATCTCCTGCCCATTGTCGAGGGTCGTTAATAACCCGATACATAAACCAAGCCTGCTCAACGATTGTAAACGTCCTTCAATGTAATGGGGTGATGTGCCATAACAGAAGTTGAACACGGCCTGAGAGCGATTTGAGGCAGAGCTGGGGAAATAGTTACAAGAGTACGGCAACTTACGAGGGAAGGAGACTTCGATAGACAGGTATTTGAAAATCAAGATCGTTGTGGATTTCAATGTCTTGAGAGAGGAAAAGGGGTGAGATGCTTTGGAATGGATTGAATTGTTTGAGAAAGGAAAGAGAGACAGAGGAGAAGGGAGTGGACAGCTTGAAGGATACTGTGATACATGAGCTGATATTTTTGGATTTTATATTTAAGATTGAAACAGATATACCTCCCTTACCATGGGAATCTCAATCTAGCAGCGGGAGACCAGCTCGGCGATGCTTGGAACTAGACACCATGTGTTCTTCTGTCGCCACTCAACTACTCTTCTATTTCTTTGACATTCTGGCCCCAGCTCTCTTCAGCATTTCCGCAAACACTCCATTCATCTCATTGCGAGCAGGCAGACCTGCATTGGACGCTCTTCTAGACGTAGACCCCGAGTAATTAGATTCACCGCTGCCCACACCTCGATTTTTGACATTTCCTCGCCAAGCAGAGATTCGTTCCATCAGATCTGATCGAGGCTGGTGACCTACTTGACCTTGTGGGTGAGGCGCAGGGCGATACGGTAGATAGGGCTGGTTTCCTGCACCATCTGGATTAGCTAAAGCGCCACGATAGAATGGTACTTGAGGCTGGAGACCTACACCTACACCCTGTTGGTTACCTGCAGCGAAGCGACGAGACGGTGCATCTGACTGGGCGACGGAGTGAGAACGGGAGCTGCGTCGAGAGTGAGATCGTTGTGGCTCGTGGGAGTTGAGGTTTGAGTGGCGGCTTCGGTGGGATTGATTGCTTGCGTGGGAGCAGCTGCTTTCGCGGATAGGACTGTGTCGTGAGACGGATGTGTGTCGTGAGGGAGTGAATGGAGCTTCAATTTGACGACGAGGTTGATAGCTTTCATGGGCAGAAGTGCTTCTTGAGATGGAGCTGTGTCGAGAATAAGCGGGTGGAGCCTCAATTTGACGGGATGGATGATTCAAGCGAGAACGACCATGCTCGAGCTGGTTATGGCGAGAGTAAGTTGACTCGATAACTTCCTGAAGACGGTCACTGCCTGGATTTCCGTTGGGATGGTCAAAAGATGTGTCCATGCGGACGGCGGGTTGACGGTGTCGGCCTTCTGAACCACTCACCCCATAGTTATAGACGTTGACTTGGATATTCATATTCATCTTGAATCTGTGGTTGAGTTCTGGTTTGGATTGTGATGTGGTCTTGTTGAATATTTCTGGTTGTGTTTGAGGCGCTGGAATGATCGTGGCAGAGATCATCGATAGTTATACTGATGTTCAGGATTAACGAAATCCGTTACTCTTTGTCACTGGCACCATCGAGATAAAGCCTTGACAAAGAGCATTGTATCTGTGTTGTGTGTGGACGACAGGGTGTCAGCAGGATTCATTGTTTCGGGATCCTCTTGCATTGTAGCAATCATCAGAATGCTAGATGCTCAAAGGATGGGCTTTGCATACTCTTGAGGGGTATGCCAAACAAAAGATATCATTGTGATATCCTTGTTAAGGAAGGTTGGGCTCACAGTGAGAACCTGGTTTTTGTGTTCACACCTTGTCTCCAGCATCTGCGTCGTTCCTTGGCTGCTAACATTCAATTTTGATCAGATCTGATATAAGCTTAGTAAGTCACAAACAAAATGCCTGTTGGTCATGTCAATCAAGGGCGGGGTGAATATGGCTGGGCAAATAACACCCGTCTGGTCTCGAGCAGGAGAATTAGATAACGCAATTGAAACATGAGCAGCGAAGTAATAATTCTAAGAAGGATACAGTGAAAGCAATGTGTGCTTCAAGCACTGTGACATTGTGTACTCGAAGGTCTCATGTGAACAACGGCTGATGGGTTGTGGATAACGCGTATCTGCTCGAAACGACGTGCCGATACAACATCAATCATCGGAAAGAGACTTGCAGTACAACAATTGTTTCGAGAAGACCAGCGTGTGGTGCAAAGAAGCGGAGGATGGGCTCTGAGTTGGATATGAATTGATAAGTGATGGCCGATGGATATTTTGCACCATTTGCTCGTCAAGCACAAGAATGACGTACAAGGAGCATGGAGCTCTATTCAACAATAGCCCCGAAGTGGTAATTGTAGCTGTTATTGAAGTCATCAATTCACGGTAAAGGGGACAAACAGCTGAGAATGACACTGATTGTGTATTCAATCTTGAGTAGTTGCAACTCTCGCCCTGAAATGGCTATCGTGATCCTGTCTGCTCTTGAAGCGCATCGTAACAAATTGCTCGCGATGTGTACATAGCTGCTCAAGCACAAGGCGAAGGCTCTCCTAGACCCCCCTTAAAAACAAACTCAGTATCTTCCGGTGGCATGCTCAGGCCACTGCATCGGCAGCACAACATAGTCTCCCGATGTAAACTCTCCTTCTGATTGGCAAGGAAACGACATCATCAAAGCATCTCACAGCTTAGCAAAAGCACACGATCCTGACGTCAGCGACCGCTTGCGCCCACGCCAAACCTGAAACTAGAGTCATAACTACGTGATAGAAAGCTCATTCGGGAAGCTCGAGCGATCGTAGTAGTCCTAGCTAGGTCTCATACAAATAGCATTTGTACTGCAAGGTACAAAACTCCTTTACATTGATCAACCCATCAAACAACCAAATATTCATCATATACAAACCAGTCATGTCTCTCTCACGATTCACCAGAATACCTCTGCGAAGCAGCATTCGACAGTTCTCTGTGTACTCTCCAAGTACGTCATTTCAAGCTCTTTTTCCAGCTTCAAAGAGTGCGGTTTTGCTGACACTTTACTTTAGGAATGGCCGAAAAGAAGGATCAGCTTGATGCCAACAAGGGCTCCGTGGGCAAGGAGTTCACGACCGAGGGCAGTGTAGGCGGTACAGCCCAGCAGGTCGGTGGACCATTCGACAAGGATGGTGCTGTTGGCAAGCAGTTCAAGAAAGATGGAGCTATTGGTAGCACAGCTCAAGAGGCCGCAAACAAGGGTGTTTTCGACAGAGATGGTGTGGTAGGCAAGCAGTTCGATAAGGGCGGCAACATTGCTGCTGTTGGTGAGGCTATTGGTGGTCCATTCAGTTCTGAGGGCGCTATTGGCAAGCACTTCAAGGGTGATGGTGCGGTCGGTGGAACAGTACAAGAGAACATGGGTAGTGAGAACAAGAAGGAATAGAATCTGAAGAGCAACTGCGTATGACAGATAATATGGAAAGCAAGAACGATAAGCGTACGAGTCACATTCTGAACCGTTAGTCTATACCGCCGGCGTGAATGCAAGGTATTTATTGACCTTGATGAGAATCAATCTATTTCAAGTCGAAGTTTGTCTATCTTACTCTTTTCATCTTTGGTCGGATTGCGAGCGATGTGTTATGCTTTACCGACCCATCCAGCCACCGTCAACTGTAATCATTTCACCACTCACATATTGGCTGGCATCACTGGCCAAAAACACAACAACTCCCTTGAAGTCCTCTGGCTGACCCCATCGACCGGCAGGTATTCTCGATAAGATTGCCTTCTGTCTCTCTTGATCGTTCATCAGTGCTGTGTTCATTTCCGTATCAATATATCCAGGTGCAATTGCATTCACATTGATCCTCTTAGATGCCCATTCATTGCTCAACGCTTTCGTCAATTGGCCGACACCACCTTTACTTGCTGCGTACGCGGGTACAGTAATGCCACCCTGAAAACACAATAGCGAACCGACATTGATTATGCTTCCTCTTGACTTTCCCGCTGGCGGATCTGGCTTGCTCAGTAGATACGCGCCAAAGTCTCTGCACAATGTGAAGACAGTTGTAAGGTTGACTTGCAACACACTGTTCCAATCATCATCAGGAAATTGATGTGCTGGATGTCGTTTCTGAATGCCGGCACATGTGAGGAGAATATCCATACTTTGTCCTGATTTTGCTAGCTCTGGTATTATTTTCGAAACGGAGGCTTGATCGGCGAGGTCGGCGGTGACTATGGTTGCTTTTCGGCCTAGAGACTGGATTTGTTCGTAGGTTTTCTTGTTGGATTCATCTCTTTGTACAAGAATTATGTCTGCTCCTGCCTCTGCTAAGGCTACTGCCATTGCTGCTCCGATACCACGTGTGCCGCCTGTTATTACTGCAGTTCGCCCTTCCAGTGAGAACATTTTGGTGATGGACGACATGGTGAGAGTTTGATATTGTGATACGATGATACAGCAGGTCAAGATGGAAAATCACAGTGAGTGTTATTGAGATATCGAGGGTTGAGGAGGCACAACAACATTTTGTTTTCTCTCATTATCAAGTCACTTTCGAAGCACAACGCGCGCAGTTCGCGGCCTGATTTCCACTTGGGGGAGTGCCTGAAGACGCATGCCGCAGTTGACAAAATTCACCCCACGTCGGCGAATGATCGGCTATTGAAGATATATCCATTAATGCGGCATGTGGGGTGCAAGGAGGAGACGAGGGCATGTAAAACGGCAAGATGTGCGTGACGAGTAACGGATCGCTTTCTCCGTGAACCGACGGCATGGTTGTAAAGAACGAACAGGTTTAGAGCTCCTGAACGTAGCTGCCGGTACCCTTATGCAAGACTGCTATCGCCCACCAGCAGAGTTGCTGGACTGGGATGCTGATATCCAGAAGCCACTGTTGGTATATGCAGAAGGTGGAATGCTGGCAGATGGGATACCGGTGTTGTTTACAGTTTTGCTGGGCGTCTCAAATTGTAAGGTAGACTCGTCTGAGGGTGGAAGGAGTTTATCATCGAAGAAAACACTCTCAAACACCAGACCACCTTCGACGACACCTAGAGATCCCGCGTCAAAGTACTTCATACTCGACATCGTGAAGACGTGAGAACCCTCGTTATCATTGGTGCGAGTGAGCCACTTAGCTTCCCATTTACTTGAAGAAACTTCGTGCAGCCTAGGAATAGTTGTACTCAAAGGTGCAGTGTCCGTACCGTACCAAACGTGGACGTCAGGCGCATGAGCATTGGTAGTGATTGTGAGAACGGTGGAGAACGACGGATGCCATAGTATTTGTCGAACATCTCTTTGCAGTATCATGGCTGAGATCGGTTCTGACTTTCCGATTTGCCATATCAGGATCACGTTTGGTTGACATTCCGCCACAGAGGCTATCCTTTGACCATCAGCACTGATAGATATCATTGTGACGGTCCCTGACCCTCCCGCTTTCAGCTCCCAGATACCTGTTTCTTGTTGGTATAAGTGCCGTTCAACTTGCTGCCAAATCTGCGTCTTGAAACCGTTTAGTGCTTTCGGAATTTCCAAAACTGAGGTGTGCTCCACTGTCAGCGACTGAGAGTTCTGCCGCCGAATGATGATTCGTCTTGAGCCATCGCCAATCGTCAGAGCCGTATTTGTTCGGCTACCGGCTTGCAGGGACCAAGCGATAGCACTAACACCCGTGCCAGGTAAGTCGAAGCCGGGACCGTGGTCGAAGAAACTGTTGGGAAAGATATCGAGCTGTTTCAACGTGTGGCCCATTGCAGTATAGAAATGAACTTTAGTACCATAGGCAGCAGAGTCCCAAACGCATAGAACGGGCCTTCCATCAGGACACCACATGATACCATGAGCATCGATCGTTTCTGCTTTGAAAGACGTAACCATTTCTCCATGTTTAAACAAGGCAACAAAGTCAGCATGCTTGTCACGTACAAGCAACGCCACAGATATCGCGTCCTTCGATATAGCATACGACTGTGCCGTGGAAAATTTGCGACTGGGTAGCTCATCCCGCTGTGCTTTAGCCAGAGACAGGATGGTTGCATGAGGTGCAATGTCAAACATAATGAGCACTGAATTGTGGTCAAAGACAAAATCAAGGGCACTGATCTTACCATTCGATTTTGGGAACTCAATATCAGCCAGTACGTGATTCTCAACAGGACATTCGGTGGTCGTGTGAGGGATTTGCACTTCAAGCACGAGTAGGCGATGAGTGCTTGCTATGGCTAGCCATGATACGAGCTTCGAGGATTGATAGCCTTCCTTCAAGCTCTCTTCTTCTCCTTCGGCGGTGCTTTCGATAACGATTTGCTCTGGTGACCATCGAAGGAATCGGACTTCAGACAAGGCTTGTCTGACACTCGATGGAAAATGGATAATGGAGCTGAAGTGTTTCCGTTGAGACGCTGCCAAAAGATCAATGATCTGGAATGTACCGTCTGTAAGCACTTGTGCCAGATATCTACCATCTGACGACGCAAGCATTTGAGACATAGGGAGAACTTTACTAGGCCGAAAACTTTCTGAAGCTATAGTTGAGCATTGTTGGCACGTAAAGGGTTATCAGAACCCAGAAGCCGCGAGTGCAAAGGACTGTTAACGAAAGATGTACTGCATTTTCAACATTTCTTATTTTACTTAGCAAGGCGGAAAAATCTCCACTGGATATGCAAGACAACTGCACTTTGCGTGCAGTTCGGCGATGGGGATGGAGTAATTGTGTTTGTAACCCTGTACTCAAGATGAGAAGAGGATGGTTCTTGAGCTGGCAGGTCTGCGCAACTGTGCTTCGTGTCTAACCATAACGATGCTACGGTGTGGTCTACGCGCATCTCATGAAAGTTTCGAGTCAGTGCTGCTTGCATGCAAGGCAATTACTCATTCTTCTCTATGAGACTTGAGATTGCCAGAACAGCTCTTCGAGAAGACAGTCTACCTTTGTACCGCTCGGGTAGATTCAAGCATACTTGACTCCGCGGTAAATGACCCTAGATCTCTGCTTTGAAGGTGGGCAGATCATCTTGTCCTTGTACATGACCTTCCGTCGACACCGGCATGATAACTTGGCTCCTGCCCCCTGGCTCCAATGTATTGCTATAGTCATGTATGTTCGTGACCCCCTCTTCTACCATGGATTGTCCCACCGTCAGATATGCTCCCAATAACTCGAATAAGAAACGCTCTCTATCTAGTGCTCGACGAAGTCCAACCTTCGCAAAGCAAGCCTCCATAGCCTCTACCAATCGTTCGGCTTTCAATGTGCATAGCTTTCGTATACTAATGTCCACCTCCACGTCAGCAGGCGTTATGTCCAGAGCCTGTCCCATCGCCGCTTCATTCGCCATATGTAGACAGAGATCGTCGAACATCTCGTTGTTGCATGCAAATTCCAGCAACCTGCCTTGCTGAAAGCCACCGAGCACCGCCCTTGTCGATCCGTCATTCATCATTACTTGGACGTTGACAGCGTCAAGTATTTGTGGATAGACGTCAAGCTCTAGATCATCAGAAGCCCTGAACTGACAAAGGATGCGGTTGTAACCTACTTTCCTTCGCCATAAGACGTTGCAATAGACTGAGGAGGCGATACAAGGTATCAGAATCACATAACCCCACCACATGGTGGAACTAATCAGAGAACCAGCGCTGGAAACCAGCAACGTTATCCCATTCATTAGAGCATATCTCTGGTGATTCCGGAATACTTCAACGCCTCTTTTCAGGACTGACTTCTCATGGATGTACTGTCTCACATGCGCCTTGTGCCGCCGGGCACGGATGTACAAATAGCCTGACCACACGGCGTTCATCAGACCATACACCGCCACAAAGCCGTTACCAATATATCCAGAGAGAAGGTTGCTGGCTAGATAGACGCGATGATTGGCCCCTCCAGTGGCCATCAACGTGCCCACGCCAACCAGGATTGAGGCGAAACCAACAAGAATATCCATGAGAGCTCTATCCATAATCTCCCAGCCAAGTTCGCGAAAGTTGAGACTAAGCCATGCGGTCAGATGATGTTGCCTTCGCACCAAACCTCTGGGTTCTGCAAGGTCAAGTTCACTCTGGAGGTACGTGCGTTCTTCACGCAGTAATCGCACGTTGCGCAAACTCCGCCGCAGATCCCAAAGCGCAATAGTGGATGCGAGAAGGGCAGCAGTGCCACCAACAATCATCAACGCCATAGCGAATTTGGGAACAGGAATAGTGTTCCATATGTTGGCTGGGAAATCGAGGGCATTGAAGAATTCGAGGTAGCCAACAATAATCAGTAGGTCATTGCGAAGCCGTGTTTGCTGGGTTAGAACAAGTTCGTCCTTCTTGCGTGTGAGCTTGACTCCCAATACTCCATCTTCGATCTGCTTCTCTGAATAGGGCTGGCCGGGTTCAAGGTCACAAGGGCCCATCGTCCAGTGTTGAGATAGTTGAAATGCGAGAGATTTTTCCTGTAGCACATGGCCACTGGTAGATACTGATATGTAAAGCTTTATGGTTCAACCAGAGCAGGATAGTTTGACCTAGTGGATATACTGTCGGCATGCTAAAACGCGAAAATTCGAGCTCGTGGAAGGAATTGACCTTTTGGGCCGCGTGTACTAATGCGTGAACTGACTTTGACATACATCTTGCAACTCAGCTGTATTGTGCCCTTAAAATAGGATTGTCAAATGTGTTCGTACCAAGCTTCGAAGCATTGCAGTAAACTTCTGAGACAATCAGATCAGAGAGCGATGTAACGCTGAACCCACGAGCATGGAAAACCTCCTTGGCATTTGTCGAAAACTGTCAGCCGCAACGATTATTTATTTCGCGAAGCGGTCAGGTCATGCCATAGCTGGATGTTGAGCTTTTTGTTGAGAATTGCAGATTATGCTTCAATCGTTCTCTCTCGAGCAATAAGGCTGCCTGAGCGCGCTGTATATGAAAAACGATCAGTTCTTGTCAAGTGCAGACTTCTACTGAACTTGGCCGCCAGATTCATGTTTATTCACGTGGAGGTCAAGTATTGGCAACGTTGTCGTTGTCGCCAATCGTTCTAGTCTCACCAACTGCTCAGAGACGAGTGTATCATGGCAACAATTTGATTTCTGCACCTGCCAACTATGGCGGGAATGGATTCTTTGTCATTTTTGAGGTCAGCGGGAAGCAGCATGCAGCCTTCCTGCTCGCGGAAAATCTGGTTTAAAGTCTGGCTAAGTTGACACTATTGTCAGTGCTGTGAAGTCCTCTAACACTGTCGCAAACTTTGGACACCTGAGCATCAGTCTCTCTGCTAATCAATGTTTTGGACTCGTTGTATAGCATCATTTACCATATTCTATGACCACATACTCACTGTCTTGACCACTTGCCTATGAACCCAGCGCTGTACTCGCAGCCTGTTTCCTGCATTGCCTTATTCAACTCTCTTCAACAAGCCTAAGCTATGACGATCGATCACAAAGACGACGGTGATGACCAACATATCACCAATGGCACACCATCGACATCCAGTCGGATCAAGCCGGTTGCGCTTGAGAGTGTCTTTCCGACTCCGTCAAGAAGGGCAAGGAGCAGAAGTACGAGCACCTTGAACAACGACCAGGCGTTACCTCTACCCAGTCAGAACTTTGGTTTTGCCAATAATGCGTCTTTAACGCCACAAAAGTACAAGAGTATTGAAGTACTACGGAGTCATGCATCAAGAGCTCTCATGAATAGAAGATCGAGCTCCATTGATCCTGAGAAGTCATGGCGAAGCCGGGAAGCATCGAAGAAAACCAGCCAGTATTTTGAAGAAGCTTTCGCTGTTCGACCACCATACAACACCGCAAAGGATCGGGTCGCAAGGGGTTCTATGATCGTGGCAGAGCTGTGTTTGAATTGTTTGGTAAGTTGATCGATCCGCAGTGCAATCCATGGCTAATGTCTGACAGATTGAGGACGAAGGAAAGCAGCGAAATTTCCTTGCCGACTTTCTTATGACTCTTGGTGAGGTCTATCAACGACCTACTAACAATATCATGATCACGGCCGTTACAAACGCTCACATCATGCTTGCAGGGTCAACTGAATCGGCATACTTGCTTACCATCACGGCTCTACCATCTGAAATTGTACCAATCAAGAATCAGCGAACAATAACCATTGTCCAGGATTATCTGTCAGAGGCTCTGCTCATACCTAGTAGCCGAGGTGTGGTCAAGTTCTATGCCGTTCGAGAAGAAGATTTTGCGACCAACAGCATGACTGTACAGCAAGAGATTGAGAAAACCGAACAAAAGGATGCCGAAGAGAGACGAGGATTGGGCTTGAGGAGCCGGCAGAGCAATCGGACAAGCAGAAAATCAACGCTCCTGAGGTCCGAGGCGCCTGCAGAGGGAACAGAACCTAGTCGATCAACTACGCCCATTTTGTCTAGTTCTACCAGACTGTACGAGCATGAAGAAGACGCGAAAGCCATTCGTGTTAATTCTGCTGGAAAGGCTGTCAAGGGCAGGAAGAGCATCATGTCTTTCTGGAAGAGGAATGGAAGTTGACCATTGCTAAAGAATTGGATATTAGAGGCAAGTCAGTAGCGCATCAGGATATAGAATATGACCTTGGGAACACTTTACTTCCGCACTTTGAGAGCTTGAAGCAGGTTATTGCAGACAGATTACGGCCGAAGGATACAGCATAGCGTCATTGTCCATCGGGCTGAAGTGAAGGTAAAATGATCCTAGCATGGCATGACTCTTGTGTTCTTGATAGATTTTGTGTATTGAGCCTGCATACTTACAACAAAATGTGAGGTCTTTGTCAACACTAGTTGAACAAACAAGCATTATCTTCACTTGCACCGAGCTACTATCAGCTAGTGACACAAACCGTAAAGCTCTACAATAAAACAACTAATACCTTCAGTTCTCAATTTCGATCTCATAATACAGCAACACCTCCATCAACAACCTCCATCCACCTTACTCCCACACCCGAATACCAGTCAAGGCACAGCATGTCCACCAACACCACCCAACCCACCACCCTCTCCCCATCCACATCCACATCCACATCCAC
>Ga0181465_100768_pt1 | contig 13587 bp, 15 predicted proteins | sample InSIn3gowninarea_FD_119076 | JGI IMG/M metagenome (GOLD analysis project Ga0181465, IMG submission 119076) | Clean room microbial communities from NASA Spacecraft Assembly Facility at Jet Propulsion Laboratory, Pasadena, California, USA -... ... | reverse complement strand
GTGAGAGACGTGTGCTTACGTTTGATGGATGGATAGATGGTAGAAGAAGGTGAGGTGGAGTGATGTAGACGCGTGTTTGGGATGAGATGGTTGGCCCACTGCCTGAGCATGCTTGAAAGGGCGTCTGATAGCTGATGTTATCCTGGATCGACAAACTGCATGGTGCTCGCAATCGATGGTGTTGGGGCTACGGGACTACGGGGAGATACATCATGTAGGAGGGATACGAGTTATACAGATGATCAGAAGAAGATGGCTTAGCTAGATAAAGTGTGCTCCGAAGATATAGAATGGGCCCCAAACAGCAGACATGCTCAAGACCGATTATCCAAACAATCCAAACAGCATCGACTCGCACGCGAATCAGTGATGTAATCGTCAAACGATCGTGCACCGAAAGCTTGTGTTGGTGTTGCAAGCTCGGCGGTCGGACTCGGCTAGCTGGCTTACCTGAATGCTCAGCTTTGGGCTCTCTTCCTTCTCTCCACTCACAACCAAAATCATAACACGCAACTTTACGCGACAAGCTATCAGCTACACATTGCATCCTCTCACAGAGTCTTGGTAAGTGCTATTTACACGTCTCAGGTGTCTTCTCTAACGTTTCCGGCTTCCAGAGGTTGTGTTACCAAAACCAAAACAAACCATCTCATCCCAAACACGCGTCTACATCACTCCACCTCACCTTCTTCTACCATCTATCCATCCATCAAACGTAAGCACACGTCTCTCACATACCTTCAAGGTCAGGTTGCTGACCTTCCTGCCACAGATCATGTTCTCCAACAACAAGATCATGTCCTCCAACAACAAGATGATGTCCTCCAACAACAACATCAAGTCTTCCAACAGCAAGACCAAGTCCCTCGTCAAGCCCTTCGTCCAGGGTTTCGAGACCATCGATGACCCCTTCTCCACTTCCCCTGAGCCCACCAAGGCCGAGGAGAAGGAGGAGGCCGCCAAGGCCATCAACAACCTTCGCTCTCACGGCGTCATGATCGTCAAGAAAAAGGATGATCTCACCACCCTCCAGAACGACTTGAAGCGTATCGTCAAGATCCTCGACGACACTGCTGAGACTGCTCCCGAGTACCAGCACGTTCTCAACCAGGCCTGTGACTGCCAGGATCTCCTCACTGAGACCGAGAACGACTTGGAATTCCTCTGGCGCAAGTACACTTCCATCGCTCTTGGGTATGTCTACTATTCCCTCTTCCTTCCTTGCTTCATCTTTGCTGACCTTGAACCACAGCAAGGAGTGATTCTCTCCCCCTACCACGACTCGAAGACTGAAGGAGCTGCTTTCAGCATGCTGCCTGATGGTCTCAGTTGATGATACCCATGAGCCACGCTGAACGAACCAAGCATCCTGCCCTGCCGCGAGGCACAAGTGGCGGATCACAACAACCAAAAACAGAGGTGATCAGTGTTCTTTGCATTGACCTCAATTGAAATCAAACTGTTCTCTCTTGCCTCCCGTCTCTGCCTTCATGTGTGATGTGATGTTGCTGTGTGTCTGTGTATGTGTCTTGGCGTTGTGAAGATAGTCGTGACGCCCACGCCTGAGATACTGCGCGCAAGCCTGCCTCGTTTCTTCTTCAGCGCCCTACGCAAACAAGAACTCTTCCCTTCTCCTGCTCCTCCTGCATAGCATACCCGGTATATTGAAGCACTGCACTACCCTCGTTCAAGAGCTAACATAGTGCCAGCAATGACTACCACCAACGCCTCCGCCCCTGCCGCCGCCGACCCTGGCGAGCCCATCCCATTGCCTGCCGCCTTGCGTGCCCAGCTCCGAAGAGAATTCGAAGAACACATGAAGCGTGACAACCGCCCCGTCACCGTCATGACAAGCGCTGGACTGGTCACCCTGAGCTTCACTGAGGTGGAAGGAAACGATGCCGGACGCCCTCAGTGTCTCAAGCCGGGGTGCGCCAACAACCAATACCAGGGTTACCTGAACGAGAAATCGCGCAACAGTCACATCTCGCATGTGCATGACGGTGACTGGTGGCAGTTGCACGATGGCAAGAGTGAGTTTGTGCTCCGTGGATTGGGAGAGGAAGCATGTACTAATATTTCAAATACAGGGGGCAATGACTACTACCGTGTGCTTTAAGCGGCCGTGGGCTCTTAAGAGCAAATTATTGTGCATTTTGACCGGAGGCTGCGCTGCTCTACATAGTGCCTGAGATAGGACAAAGAAAGAAGATAGCAAGCAGGTTGAGCACAATCGATTCTAGCAATCGATACCTGCATAACGAGCACCATCTAACTGGGTTTAGCCTTCTGCCATGATACGACGATAAAGCATTCCCATCAGAGGTTTCCATGTCTCGATGGACAAGAAAGAAGCATCTCGTTTGGTGAATGTAAAATGTTTGGCCCATAGCATAGAACTTAGCAGATGGTTTGCTATAGCAAACAATGTCTTTGTCTGAACATCAATCTTTGTGACGGAGTGGGTATATAGACGTGCTTCCATATCCACTCTTACATGGCACCTCCATATCACTCTCAACAAGTTTCGAGCCCGTCCTCATGTTGTCTCCAATCAAACCCCGACTTTCAGTCCCAAATCGCGTTCTGCTACTTTCTTCCATATACTACATACCTATTGCGCGGCGCAGACATCTCTCATCAACAAATTCGGCACTTCCTCCTTTAGCGAGTTCAACAATGCGGGTTCACCATCAACATGTGTTTCGGTCTTCCCACTCGCTCTGACTCGAACACCCCCTCGTCCTCCTCTAGCGACCACAAAAATTCCCGCCCCATCGACATCACGACCATCAGTCGTTCAGCCCAGCCTCTTGTCCCAGCTCGCTGCATTGCCGCACCTCCGATGGGTGACAGTCAGTTACACCCGAAGACACTATGCTAAATGACACCCTCGTTGCCTCTGCCGCTCGCCTCCACCGCGTCAGGAAGGAGCTGCTGTCGACCCCCTCTGGCATTCGCTAGCCTGAGTTCGGATCTTCGGCGCGCCGCCGCCGTCAGGATCGCTCGCTTTCGCCTATCCGTGACCTTGACACTTCCTCGCGCCGCAGTCGCAACGAGCCACCTTTAGCTCGTTCGACTCGCAGCGTCCGCTTCTGGATATCATGGTCTTTAATAACATGATGGACAACTTACCCGTAGGTATCGGGGTCGACAGCTATAACTCCGAGTGCGTATATATATAATGGGTATCACAAGCGTCAGGAGCTGGATTACGTCGAAGAGAATCATGTCGAGTGATCTCGCTGCTGCTGTGGTTGAGAAAGTCGGATCTGGAAGGCTTGTTCCTTACCTGGCGCAGCTGTTGCTTATGCCGCCTTGCGTGCTCAGATCCGAAGGGAGTTCGAAGAACATATGAAGCGTGATAACCGCCCCGTTACCGTTATGACAAGCGTCGGACTTGTTACCTTATATTTTACCGAGGTAGAAGGCAATGACGCCTAGTTGTGCGAACAACCAGTACTAGGGTTACCTGAACGCAAGATCTCGCAACAGTCACATCTGCACGATGGTCGCTAGTAGCAGTGGTATGATAGCATGCATGTTAAATTGGCTTCAATACAGATATTCCCAGGCAGAGATACGACTGGACAGTCGTGATACTGTATAAAGTTCAAGCTCGAGCGCACCGACAAACCATGACATTCCTTCGGAAGCAAATCTTGCTATATATCAGGAGGCGACTTTGGAAGGCGAAGCACTTAGTCAAAAGTCCCCAAGACCCTAGAGACTATACGGATTGTTGGTTCACAAATCTCGCTTCTCCACCTGGAACGCCACCTTCTTGAGCAACGCCTCAATTATAACCAACATTCCTCCGATTGCATATATTCGCCCTCGCCACGCAATGACTCCATCGAAACTCTATCTCTGGCATGCTCAGAAAGCGCTTCTCAAGTATGGAACGCAGTGCTAAGATCTCGTTGGCTCCTAGCTCCTAGCAGCATCGATATCGACTATAATGGCCAATCTTGCGCAAAGAAAGAGTGGTTGCGGCAATTTGAGAGCTCCACGACGACGATGATACCCTTTGTCTTCCCCGAGTCCTATAATGAAGCAAAGACGAGTGAGTCTACGCCGCGTTAACGTCCTCGACCTTATTCGTGAGGCTTGGCAAGGGCATCATGGACAAGGATCCGTTGGTGCTAGTGGGTACTCTTCTAGCGAAAAAGGTCACGGATGGAGAAGTCACTACCATAGGTAGGGATACGAAGGGACGGATAGTTAAATTCAGAGATGATGCAACGATGCGCAAGTATTCGGGGCTCTAGCTTCGCTTTATCGGCAAGCAAAAAGTGCGCTTAGACGCCTATCATCAAGGAACAGCTCAGAAGTTCATTATGAGCAACGTCGGCTCGTATAAGGGTAAGCAAAGGTACTCCAGACTACGAAGACGTGGGCTATTACATGCAGGCCAGTGTTGGAGAAGCAGCACGCAAGATCAATGAGGCCGCCGGTGCTACCGTCGACAACGCAGTCACGCAGCTTGATCGCTCCGCCACTGTTGCTATAGCATAGATGACCGCCGAGTTCGCACCTACGGCCGGCATAACGAAGGTGCTTGTTGCCGGTGTTACTAGTAGCAGGAAGGTGTAGGCCATTAACACTGCATATGGACTTGCTGTCGACAAGACTGTGATGACGTGGAAAATAAGCGGACAACCAGCAAGATGATTCTAGAAAGGCTACACACCAATCTCTGCCCTTGATAGCGACGACAAAAAGGACAAAGGCTATGCTAGCGCAGTGAGCACCTACGAGCACTGTGCCTTCGTCTCGATCAAGTACCTGACCCATCAGACCTCAAATGCGGTTCACCGGAGACCCTTCGTGCATGGCTCTAGTGAGCAGTATTCCTGTTGCAGAACAGGCTTTCAACTTCTAGGTTGCTCCTACAATGGTCAATGTCGACTATGCACATGCCGCTGCCGCCCTGCTGCAGGCAAAGTCTCGCATCTGTCGTATCGGGCAGATTAACGAAGCCAAGATCCTGATCCTCCTTGCACACAACATAATCGATTGGATCATTGCCGCCAGGACGGAGGCAAAACGCATCCCCATCCTTGCCGGTAGCGCTACTACCAACGCACAGCTGCACGAGGTCGAGACCGCCATGCGGAAGGCCAACATTGCCGAATTGCTCTAGGTCGAGAAGTACGAAGAGTACGAACAAAAAGTGGTCAACTCCAAGGCTACGAGAATGTACCGCATGATGATCGGGTCCAGAAGCTCGCACATCGGTTGGGATGACTTCAATGTCGACATTGTTGACTTCCTATCAGGGGCCCGTTCGAGAACCAGCCCGCTCAGATGAAGTTGTGCAAGGAGCAATGGGACAGTGACTTATCGACAGAGATCGAGATAGCTAGCAAGAAGAAAAAGCAGGTCACTGTAAAGCGCAAGTCAATTCGATTACCGGTCAGCATGAAGATGAAGCATTGTTCGAGGTGGCAATCGGTTGGCACGGCCCACAGATCAACCAACTCCTTCTCCCGAAGATGCTAGTGTCACTGGCACGTCACGTTAAGCATATACCTTGAATGAAAGGTTTCAATACCTCGACACAATCTGGGCACAGCCAAAGTATACTGTGGTGGATCTATGCCATCGTATCAACGCTGCGGACGTTACTATCAGCCATAACACTGATAACCTGTTAAATCCCAACTATACAGAGCACAGCTGTGGCCGGTACACTCGCGGTTCTCACAGCCCTTGTGGCGGAGTGAATGACTACTTGTATAGATTATTGAAGTCATGATTCAACTACGTGCGCGAATACGATTAGCGTAACGCCACCTTCGTCAACTAGCCTGGGTATGGGTTGAACCTACGTCCAACATATGCTAAAACTGACATAGTACAGAAACCCTAGTGGCACTATAGGCCGCTTCGTCACCGAGTGCGAGGCCATTGCGTGAGTCTCAGCATACCTACAACTGACGTTCGACATATGCTGACTTTCCAGTGCCGCCGACCCCGTCTACCGCGCCCGCTTCGGCTTGGAATTCCACCGCAGGGTATGGCTTCAACCTCAATTTAGCATACGCTGGGACTAATCTGAATCAGGACCCTCACCACGTAGAGACCCCTGGCTCCAAGCGCAAGATAATCCAGCATACTCACGTTTCTTTAAGGGCACTTCTGACTAAGCCCATCTCTGCACATTAAGATTAATAAGCTTTCCATTGAGATGCGGCAAGGTCTGCCATGATGGGCTATGTTAGACAAGGACGCAGCTGTCGGTGTTGAATGTAGCTACTCCACTAAGGAAAGAGTGTATTGGTACGTCCGCTGCCACCGAGTGTGGAGATACTGCCATCATGCCGACTTCTAGGGCAGAGGCTCTGACCGTAAGCCCAACTTCGGGCCTATTCAGGGCATGTTTCTTCGTCCGTCAATGCGTTTGCTTCAAGAAACCACTTCCCCAGGCTCTCGATCCTCACCCCGGACTTTCCCCGCATTACTGTTCCACCAATCTCACTTTGCGATATTCCCCTTGATATATACCCGCGCTGCCAAACGACATCAAAATCACAACAATCATCAAAAACATCACCACAAAGCAACTCGCCGTGATGAAACGCAAGATCGAAACTCTCCCAATCACTCGCAACGTCGACACCGCCAACCTGAACCACAGCAGTGAGAAGAGGCGACGGGGAGAACGGGCTGGAAGTCCTCGCGATGATGACAGACTTTTCGTCACACCTGACCCGGAGGATCCACATCGTTACACTTACCCACAACAAGAGGTCATTGAGAGCGCGAAGGACATTCGTCAGAAGCGCGGCATCAACGAAAGCATCAAGGAGACGACACAAGAACAGTCAAGTAACGTCCAGAAAACCCTCAACATGGCACAGCTCCTTGCACTTCCTGCTGGGCCCATTGCCGCACCCATCGCCTACCCCGTCATTGCTAGAACAACTCGAGGCTACGTGGCAATGACCCAGCAGGAAGTGGATAATCAGGGGGGTGTATTCAGAAAGGCGACCTATCAATGCCTCCACGCTGAGTGCGATAATAAGAAGGGAAAAGGCTATGCGAGCGAGGTGAGTCGTTCCGAGCACTGGGATAGGCAGCACGAGCGCGGCTACGACCAGTACAAAGGTGGCATGAGTAAGTGCATATTGAAAGCGTGCATGACCTGGTAAAGCTGCATACTGACTTGCACTAGGGGGCCTAGAGCCTTTTAAAGTCCTCTAGCCGTGGGCGAAACTATGGTCTAGTCGGATAGCGACGGATACTAAGCAGAGGGTTTGTTCCGGGAGACAAAAGTCTTCGTTCTACAGCTTCAACACTATAAAATCTTTGGACATGATCCTTACTCCCAAAACCTTGTGAAAGCACCTGCTGCTTTCCCGGTCATCGCCAGAACGACTCGAGGCTACGTAGCAATGACCTAGCAGGAAGTGGAAAACTAGGGGGGTGTGTTCAGAAAGGCGACCTACCAGTGCCTACACCCCGAGGTGACAATAAGAAGGGGCAAGGATACGCCAGCGAAGTCAGCCGTGCTGAACACTGGAGAAGAGCCCACGAGCGCGGCTACTCTCAATTCCCTGGTGGAATGAGTAAGTGCCCATTGAACTATTTCATAATGTATCGTGACCAAAGCTAACTTAATCAGGAGGCCTGCGAGCGTTCACGGTTCTATGAGCGTTAAACAAGACTGGCATTTGGCCGTAGCGACGATTGAAAGAAGGAGAATGAGAGCATAATGGGACTACGAGGCTACCTGATCTTTGGCGGGAGTGGGATTTGCCATCATCATCGTTGAGGAGTTTATGGCTACTCGCGTACTATGTCGAGCATGGGACAAGATGCGGGCAACTTCAAGGGATGTCGCGATGGTTAAGTGGCAGCACCGCCGTTGGCTATCATTTCTGCGTTGCCTCAAGCGCTGATGGATTACTTTGGGCTTCCTGATATCGTTTCTGTTTTTCAAATCGATCGTACACTCATATTCGAGCTTCAATCTCTCTCAGTCTCAGTGATAGCAGTCTTCATGTGCCATAAGCGAAATAACGCAACTTGCCAAAAGGCAATGTGCCTTTGAGAATATCTGAAATGTCCAATGAGAGCGGTCATCTCCTATCCGAGGCTTACCAAGAGCAATCTCCAAGTCCCTCAGGGATAGTGTACAGCTTATCAAAAGGCCACAAGTTTTTTGGCATGCTGTAGGTACTCGATGTGAGCTGAAGAACATACTTTCGCAAGGAACGAGTGAGACTATCAGAGAAGCACTTCACACAGCAAAGCTTGCATGAATGCTACAGGCGAACTTGTGATATGCAGTCGAACAGGCATCCGGACAGCGTGCGAATATCCATTGAAACAGACGTTCGACGCAGCAGACATTCAAAAAAGCCCATTGAGTGGGAGATTCGCTTCACTCGGGGACAAAACTTCACGCCGAGAAGACAATTCTTTCTGCAATTCGCTGCGGCTCTCTCCTCTTTGTTCAGCTTGATTCGACTTTCACGACAACTCACCACGGCACTCGAAAAGCGGGTCCACGGCGCATCTTTTGCATCCAAATCTTCAGACGCCTTCTCCAAGCAAAAACCACCCAACATGGTTTCCCAAAAATTGCAACAGCGAATTCTTGATATCCTGGCGCGTGAGCGAGCCCTATCTCGCTCGGTTTCTCGACTGGATGACGAGAGCAGAGTCTTTAACATTGATCAAGAAAGGTTCTTCGCAAACTTCAATGCTCAAGGTCTTCATCACCGCCGGCGTTCTGCACCCGATACTCGTCGCCGCCATCGCCTGGTCACCGACGCTCTCTCTCATCACTCAACTGAGTACCAACGTCCTTATACTGAGGTCCAAGATGACATTGAAGCTACCTCCGACAATGAATGGGATGCTCCTGGCCACCAGCAGCCGGATGGTGACGATCTCAGCTCTGACTACTCTTCTCAGGTCGTACAGCCTCGTGCTGTCGTTCAAGACGGCCCTGGCCCTGCAATCGTACACATCAATGGCGAACAGGCTGACTTCTGCCGTCATCGCCCTGCACTCGATGCTCGTCCTCGCACGTACCCGGACGCCGACATCCCCACCTCTCGGATCCTAACCCGTCGTGTAGCCGTCCAAGATGACCTCGCAGTCAAGCTCGACGACGAGCAGGCTACGCAGATCCCCGAGGCTGTTCCTGAGCCCCAGGCAGATATGGATGCTTCAAGACGGGCTCGCACTCACCAAAAGCGCCGTCGTGTCACTTTTTCCGAGGACGACTACATCATCAATTCTTCCGACGACGTCTCATCTTTTCCTGGCGTCCCGACTGACGATGCCAACATTCCCTTCACCAGATCCGCTTACACCAGCGAAGGCCACATCGTCAAGCGCACCCGCCGCAACTCTCGCGAACCAGTTCCTCTTCCTCAGCCTCCCACCCAGCACGAAAGCAGCCGCGCAACTCATCAACCATATGTTGGCATCTGGAACCCGAGACTTCCGGCCGGTGGTCCTATCAAGCCCATTCTCAGAGAAGAATACGACGGTCTCAACGCCAGGGCAGACGAGGTCGAGAGCCGCACCCCTTGCCCGTATCCCGACTGCGGCAAGATGTTCGAGGCGGTTCAGTCCAAGGACAGACATCTTAGACGTGATCACCCAGATTGGTGCATTGTCAAGGACCAGGCCAACCGCGAGGCCATGTATTGAGGGTATGTGATTCTTTATTCTTTCTGATGTCCTCCGAGGCTCCGACTGACGAATTTCCAGATCAAAGCGCGAGACAACTCTGAGGATGATGTGACATGGACATGGACTGCAGTGGAGAGAGGCAAACATGGCATTGATACATTGGCACTGGCAGGCAGCGGAGGGAAGCAACAGAATGGCCAGGTAGCATCAAACTTGTGCGAAGAAGAAATGAGGAAACGAGGATACCAATTGAGAAGGTTCGAAGGAGTGGAGGCCGCAAATTACACAGTCTGATTTAACAATCAATCGTACCTTCAACCATCACGCCTTGAACCGTGAGCTATAGTGTCTGATGCTTTTTTTGTTCTCCGGGGTTTGGGAAGCTCTGAGTCCTCTGGAAGCAAGATCGACTCTTCATCTTTTGTTGAACAATGGAACTATGCGACCTGTCCGCTACGATGCCGGCTCCTCTAATTGTCTCTTGTTCTGCTCCAAGGTTGAGGAGCCTGACTTGTGTTCTTCGCTTTTTCTGTGTGACTGATATGCCTTGATATGATACTTGAACCAATGCCCTGCCTTGAATGTTGCCCAAGAATGATCTCGATGTCCCATGGAGGATGATCAGGTAGATAGTCCCAAAGTCAAGTACACTTGATGCGTCAGGGGGCAAATAGGATGGTGAACTACCTGCGCCTACTCAAGACCGAGGAATCACTACCTGGAGAGAAGAGTGGACGACTCAAGAGGGTATAGTCCAATGGGTGTCCTGGCTTGGCGTTCATGCAGAGGTTCGAATTCCGCTTTCTGCACTGACGCTGCCTTTCTCCTTGACATCCCCAAACCCTGCACCACAACAACCGCCAGCATGAAGTCAACAAACGAGACTCTCATGGAGCTGGCCTATGACATGTATCTCCTCGAAGAGATGACTTACAATTTCCGCCACGAGGTTACTGAAGTCATCTGTCTGGGCAAAGACTTCGATGTCCACGAACAAACAAATACCGCTAGCGTCCAGCTTATGCAGCGAGTCAAGCTCAAGGCTCTACAACTGCTCAGCACCATCAACCAGAAGCTCTCCCTGTGAGTATCCCTTCTTCTGACTAACGATAGGCAACAAAGCTGATAGCTCGATAGCCTTCCCCTGATTATTCAGAACAGCAAGCAGCTCAAGGACTGCATCAGTATCACGCTCGCTGCTGTAAAGGCGTTCTGCCTCGCCGCAGAGGAAGCCATGGTCCCCCCCGACTGTCGTCCAAGATGGTAACACTTACGACAAGCGTCGCGCAATTTTTGGAGCAAAGCTCAAGAAGGAGCTGGACGGTCAGGCTTTGTGGGCAAGCCTTGATCCCATGTGCACAGAGTTGAAAAAGGCTGAGTCGATGATCAAGAAAATCAGGTTCCATGAGTGTATCCGCGCTGGTCGACAGGCCTGATCGTGGAGCTTTGGGGGGAAGATCATTCCACGCACAAATGCACGACAACTTTGTGGTAATTAGAGAACAAAGAAATTAGCGAACACTCGCCACTTCTACCACGTCCTCCTTCGATTCGAAACATCTCAAACTCGTACCTTGTGTGGAAATCAAAATGCTCAATGATGTCACAGGACGATTCGAACAGTGGTCGTGAGCACCCTGAGTGCGACGCCAAGACTTTGCCGCGTCCGAACGTGACATGCTCGAGGGACGTGAGCTTTCTGACCAAGACTCTCGCGCCCTTCTGTCCCTCTACCTTTGCTTTCCAGGCACGACGTCCTTGATCTTACATTGTTCGGCCTCACCCTCGCGGATTGGATCTCTGAAGACAAAAAGAATACTTCTTGATCATCTTCTCGTTCTTGCAAGCGACTGCTGAATCGACCAGCATGTTGGATCCCCTCAATAACTCGAGCTTGGATGGCAACCACTCCTCCATTCAACCAGATATCCGACCCATCAAATCTCTCCGTCCGAGTAAGTTGATTGAGCATGAGTTGGCAAGAGAGTATGCTGATTCATCTCAGAAGTTTCCACCAGCCGTGAGAGAAAGCAAGTCGCCTTTGTTCCCACCATGAAAATCTTGAAGGAAGAGTTTCCTCGCGACGAGGAAGAAAGTAGCGTCGGCGCTTTCTCACACAAGGCAAGCCGCAAGATCATCGAGCCTGCGCCCCTCCCTCACAGCATCTTCTCCCGCATGAAGCACAACTACGAGCTCAGTAATGATTCTCAGACGAGGGACGTTGTTCGAGCTTGAGGTGATGATGCAACCATAATGAGGCCTGATTGTATGATGAGTAGTGACGAAAGCATCATCACATGAGCCGAGAGGCTGGTCAAAGGGACAACCAAGCCAGGCAGGAGCAAGAGTGGTGAGAACCTGACAATGCGGGCAACGGGAGATGATCTGTTCGCCCCAACACATCTTGCCTGAAGACTATGTAAAGCTTGTTGAATAGATTTTTGCAGTTGTTTGTTAGCAAAGCCAGTTCCTTTGGGTTGTTCTCGAGTTTCTGATCTTGGGCGAGTTGGGTAGTGAATGGTAGATCTGTGGGTTTATATAACTTCCTGGCAAGATCAAGATGTCGCTCAAGATATCACAACGGTGCAAGGTCGAACAATGCAATGTTCAGGAAAACAAAGAGATCTACAACAGACTAAAAGCCACATTGTTGGCGATGAAAGCACAGAAGACTGTTCCCAAAAGACAAAGAGATGGTGCCACAAAGAATTTTCAGCTCGAGCGACGTACGCTTTGGTTTTCGATCTCACAAGTCGACTAATCTGCTCTACCATACCCAAAAAAAGGCAAGAAGTAATTGGTAATAGAGGAAGCGTCCAATGGGAGCGCGACATGAGGACTATCTCACTGGACATTTGAGAAAATGCCAAAAGCATCGTGCATTTCGATAACTGGAGTATTAAGGTGGTATTGGGTCACGAGGGTCTATACCGTTTGGAAATTCGCAGCCTCCTTGTTCGATCTCACAAATCGATTGATCTGCTATACCGTGCCCATGAAAAGGCAAGAAGTAATTGGCAATAGATGAGATGTCCACTGAGAGCGAGATGTAATCGCAATCTCACTGGACGTTTGAGGAAAGGCAGACATTATCGTGCATCTTTATGATGGGAAATATCTGCCTCTCGGTTGTATGAGAGCCCGAAGCAACAGTTGGTCAGTAGTATACACGATATCTACTCAAGAAATATCACATTCACGCTCTCATTGGACATTTCAGCAAACGCAAAAACCATCGTGCAATTTTATGGCCCTTTTGCCGCCCCTCTCAACAACACGAGAGCCCATCTTTTCTACTCTCTACAACTTCATCTTCTTAGTAGCCTCAAGAATTACCTCGACATCCTCATCATCTCTACTGCGCTTGTTCTTGCCATTAGGCTCGCCCTCGGTGGAGCTAACAGCCATAAGCTGCAACTGACGTCCTACCTCCTCGACCTCCTCCTCCGTACCCTCCATACGTTCATCCTCGTGGCTATAGCCTTCCTTCTTCTCCTTCTCACTGGCGAATCTAGCGCACTCCTGCATATCCCCCAGCAAACTCTTAAACACCGGGTTTCCTCTACCCACACTGCGCAAAAAGTCCTCGAAGCGAATGTATTCGTTAACGGCGGCTTGAATGGATGCGGCAGTGTAGGTAGAGGCGGTGGTGTGGCTTTTGGCCTTCTTGTGGCTGCGGTCGTTGAAGAGGGCGAAGAAGAATCGTTTCACAAATTTGATTTGGCAGAGGGCGGCGGTGTCGATGGGTTGGCCGACGTGCAGGCTGCCGGGGAGACGGAGGGTGAGTTTGGGCATCGTGGTGGTGATATGTGGTAGGTGGTAGGTGGTAGTGCTAGTGGTAGCGGTAGCGGTAGTGGTAGCGGTAGTGGGTGGTGTGGGTTTTGTAGCGGAATGTGCAGTATGCGATACTGGGCATCGTCAGTCGTGACA
>Ga0181465_100765_pt1 | contig 13593 bp, 8 predicted proteins | sample InSIn3gowninarea_FD_119076 | JGI IMG/M metagenome (GOLD analysis project Ga0181465, IMG submission 119076) | Clean room microbial communities from NASA Spacecraft Assembly Facility at Jet Propulsion Laboratory, Pasadena, California, USA -... ... | reverse complement strand
CTTCTTCTAGTTCGAGGATGAAGGAGCGTGTGTGGGCCGAGTCAAGGCAAAAATAAGCTTCTCCACGCACATTTGTATCCAGTTTCTATGTTAATTAATACATGCTCCATTTATCTTACTTCTTTTTCATTTATTTATTTATTTACTTATTTCATTGTTCATTTCATTTAATGTCTCGTACATGAGCTAAAGAAATATGTAGACACATGCCCATAAAATAAATAATGGGTGTAAAACTGGTAAACATCTCCAACACTGAAAAACTAACCCATTTTACATGCAAACACTCACTTGAAACTCATAAATCACCCGAGATAACTATTTCAAGATAGATCTCCTTGTGTGTCACCATAATCCTTGGTCCAATCTTGAAGCCTAAGTCTAGTGTCTTCCTAGGCTCTTTCCTATTTTTTATCTCCTAGTGTTGCCTAACAATTCTTTCCTACTACCTAGAAGTGTACACTAATTGTGCTCTTCAAACTGGTTTCTCAAATCAGTCATAGCTGTCTAAGGAAAGGCTCTTTCAGGCACTAGACAAGTTGACCGAGAAAAAAAAATAGTCCAGAAGTATGGTTATCATTGCCTATTTAAGAAGGCTGAAGGCTCTTTCTTCTTCCTTGTTCCACTAGAATGCATATTTTCTAAGTAGGTTGGTTGGGGGAGATGCGATATGGGCGTATAAGATGTTAAATGAGACAAAAAGGGGTTATAGCTCCTGTCGAGATGACCCAGGGTCACGTAACAGCTGCATGTGATCGAAAGTTCAAGGTGTTTAGCACTTTTTAATTGTTGTAACTCAACTTTATCAAATTTTTAATTTTTTTTCAAAAATTGAAAGTTGCAATCTCTATTGTTGTTGCGCGATGCAGGGGAGTCCCAAAATCGGCCCACGTAGTGGCTTGTCATAGAATTGAAATCAATTTTAGTCAAGAAAGGCTCATCTAGAGGTGCCTCTAAATATCAAACACTGAAACCTTGCCAAAATATGAATATATGCCTATATTTTACCAAACCAAATCAAGTTACAGCAAGCTAAGTGACAGGCCTGAGAGAAATGATGTTGTCATTGAAACTGTAATGCTATAGAATGAAGATGCAGAGAAATAAGATGATAAGAGAGAACGAACACAATCAATAGTGCTATGTATACAATTATGAATGGAAATTGGAAAATGAAGGGACAATAATCTATGAAACGGGTACCAACAATTAGGGCAATGAGAAAACTACATGTTGTCTGATATATCTGATATTCTAAGGTGAAAATTTCTCTACCTGAGAATGATTTAATGTTACATAAAGAATGGGAAATATGCTACCATGGTAGAGATTTGAGCATGCAGCAAGCATAAGAATGAGGCAGTCAAAAAATTTAGCTTCATTATTAGCAAAGAGGTATAGTAGATTAAAGGTACCTCTGCAAGAATAGAAATCTTAGATATAGATGGTTTGAAACTATGACTACTTGGCTCCTTCTCCACGATCTTTTCTCAAAGATTCAAACTTCACCCCAATAGATTTCTCCCAAATGATCTCCAACCTTCTCTTCCTTTTTATCTTTCAAACTCGATCCCCTCCAACCATTGGGCAGGCAAAAGAGGCATCCTTTTCTATTCCACAAATCCCAACTACTTCAATGAAGAATTCATTGGAAAATTTCAAGAAAGGTAAGAATAGCCTTTCCTCCTTGGTCTTATGCATCCTGCCAAATGACCTTGGGCTCCCTAAAAAGGGGCTATTATGGTTAAAGGGATTTTAAAAGGTTAAATGAAGCGAAATAAGGAAATGAAGTGATGGCCTAAAAGCTTCCTCGAGTTTGAGGTCTGTCGAAATGAGTTAGGACCTGTTAGAGACAAAGAACAAGCATCCAAACAATAAGAATGGGTGGGACAAGCCCCCCAACCCTGGGTGTATGAGGAAAAAATATACAAATATACAATTATAAATTAAGTATAACACCTCATGAAAACTCCATCAACATCGACTCCATAAGGAAAGATTGACCACCGTCAATCACAGATCCCAGAATAAGTGAAAGACCTGTGCCTGATCTGTTGGGCCATGGAGTTAAACATCAAACAATCATCCTCTATGTGCTAAACTAAAATCACTAAGCTCCATAATATAATGAACAATCACGTCTAGTGCCAAGTATCTTGAGAGCAACTGATCATGAACAACTCTATGAAACCTTGGGTTCTCTCAGTTGGGAGATAATATGATTTAGACAAAGTTTGCACAATGACAAGGTAAAGTTCTAGTGACAAACGAGATAAGAAAATGAATCAAAAATGGAAATGACCAATAGAGAGGAATGATATCACCTGTTAAGTAGCCCTCTGCCAAAGGTTGAGAGTTGTGATGTTGAGCTGAGTGAGTCGAAGAGGACCATCTTAACCATAGTAATGTATCAGGTCTTGTTTTTCAATACATGCTTGATAAATAACAATAAAATAACTAAAACAACCACGAAATAAGTGATAAGCAGTAATGAAGCAAGAAATGAACAACAAGAAAATAGGTCAAAGTTGTAATAATAAATAGAACTTGCATGTGAAAACTCAAAAGCAAAAATTAATTGCACAAGTCGGAAGAAATATCATAGTGAAATAGATAATAATAATCTCAGAAATGAACAAACAATAACAGAATAGAACATAAACCCTAACGATGAAGGAAACCCTAGCAACATAGGAAACCCTTCGTAAAGAGTCAAGCAACCCTAAAAGCGTTAATAGAAACACGTCAATGAATAACATGTCTGAACAAAAGATGTAAACCACAAATGCAACAAAACTGAGCAAAACATAGAAATAACCAAAATAATACATGAAAACCCTAAAGAAGACAAAAACCCTAGAAAGAGAAACAACAACCCTAAAAAAAGAAATAACAACCAAAGGCAAAATAACTACCCCAAGGCATCAGGTATAATATTTTTTTAGGTATTGACCATTGGTAGAGTAGTTGAAGAGAGTATCATTCGGATGAGCAAGCAAATAAGAGTTGTCGCTATGATTTTGGTTTATGACATAAGGTCCAATCCAAAGAAACTTGAATTTAGAATGTTTCCCAGGGTCCTCTTTGGCTTTATTCCACATAAGCACTAATTCTCTTAGTAAGAAACTCCTAGTGGTATTTTTCCTATCGAAGGATGCCTTAACTCTCTTATGTCAAGCTTCTAGGTTTTATAATGCATCTCTATAGTTTTCTTCCAAATGTAATAGTTTAGACAAGCAGTGGTCAAGTGATTTGACGCTTGTAACCTCAGCATTTATCTGTAAGGAAGGAATTTCAAGCTCGATGGGCATGACTACTTTAAATCCATAGACTAACGTATAAGGGTTGAACCCTGTACTACCCTTGTAGGTAGTGTGATATACCCATAATACATGTGATGGTTTCAAATGCCAAATTCTACCCAGACTCAGACATAGTGTTCTTTAAAATTTAAATTAGGGTTTTATTTATACTTTCAACGAGTCCATTACACTATGGATAGTAGGTGAAAGACTATCATTGAATAATATTATTCTGGTAGCAGAATTCAACCATCTTAGAACTAGTAAATTAAGTTCTGATATCTGATATTAATTCTATTGGCACCCCAAAATAAGTGAATATGTTGTTAGTAAGGATCAAGATAATATTAATTGAATTGGATTTAATAAGTTGACTCGCCTTCGCCCATTTTATGAAACAATTAGTAATGTTCAATATGTAAGCGTGATGACCACTAGATAGAGGAGAAATAAGGCCGATAAAATCTAGCACCCATTTAGCGAATGAACATTCTAGAAGTACTAGTTTTAATGGAAAAGGAGCATTATATAGTTTCCCTGTTGCTCTCTGACACTTGTCACAGCCATGTATGAATGCATAAGCATCTTTAAATAGTGAAGGCCAATAGTAGCCTGCTCTCACAATTTTGTGAGCCATTATTTCACCAGAATAATGATTGCCACAAGTGTTGGAATGACATTCCTCTAGGATTCTAGTCGACTCCGCTCTAGAGACACATCTTAATAATAAATGGTCTACTTATCATCGATAAAGACTACCCCCTAAAATGATGTATTTTGTTGCCTGTATATAAACTTCTCTTCTCTCTTTAAGGGGTCTCAGATATAAATGATTGATCATTTAGATAACGGAAGGAGTCATCCATTATCATCAAAGACTCAGAATCAATAGGGTGTTGTACCAAATGCTCATCCAATCTTCGCCCCTTTATCGTGGTGATAGGGGAAATCTCTATGTCAAATTCTTATAATATCATTGCCCATCTTCTAATTTTTCTGCTTAGTTATGGCCGAGATAGCAGATATTGTAGTGGGTTAAAAGGAACTCAAGTTATAGTATGACATCCTAAAAGATAGTGTCAAAACTTTTGGACAATGAAAATAAGGGCAAAACATTGTTGTTCGATTTCAGTATACTTCAGTTGGTAGTCAACCAAAGCCTTACTCACATAGAAAATAGGATTTTCAGCCTTTTGATCATCTTCTTACACGATAATTACACTCATGGCGATGGTAGAGGCATTGGTGTAAAGGATAAAGTCTTTCTAGAAACTAGGCAAAGCAAAAACTAGGGCTCAAGCCAGAATTGGGGAACAATCCTTCTTTTGGCTCTGATGTCCAAACAAATGCGGCATTACTCTTAAGGAGGTAGTTAATCAGGTTAGTGATTTATGCATAGTCTTGAATGAAGAGACAATATAGTTTATTTTTCTAAAAAAGGATTATAGTTTCCTTTTTCTCTACGACAACGAGAGTTTCAATATAGCCTACACTTTTTTGTAGTCAACCCTTATCCCGTCGGGAGATATGACAAACCTGAGAAGATGGCCCTCTCTAGTGAAGAAGATACATTTTCTAAGGTTGAGTGAAATACCATATCGATGACATCTCTGGAGAACTAGTCGTAAATGGTCCAGATATTCATCTCTACATTTTAAATGCACGTTCAAGTCATCAAAATAGATTTTGATGATCAAAGTTATTAAGTCATGGAAAGCAGTAGTCATAACATGTTGGAATGTAGCACCCGCATTCATAAGCCTAAATGGCATTGCATTATAGTCCAAGGTTCCCCAGGGAGTCATAAACATGGTTTTCAGTTTGTCTGCTTGTTAGATTTTTATTTGGTTATAACCTGAAAATCCATCCAATAGGGATATAACCATCGAACCTAAAACCTGGTGAACAATTTCCTGGATATGTGGAACTGGAAAGTTATCTTTCTAAGTATCCCTATTTAAGTTGTGAAATCCTACACAAATGTAAATTTTGTTATCTTTCTTTCATACTGGTATGATATTGGAAACCCAAGAAGAATAGTCAACAGGAAATATGACTTTTGCTTCCAATATTTTTTCCACTTCTTTCTAGGGTTTATCATTCGCTATCATTACCTAAAGAGTTTAATTTTGGGATGTAAAGGAATATGGTGAGAGGCAACTTTTGGGTCAAAACCCTTAAGTTCCTCATAGGACCATGTGAAAAAGTCCTAAAACTCCAAGAATAATTCACATAATCTTACTTTTTTGAAAGGTGTACAATCATCTCCTAGAAGGATGTGGTAGGGTTCAGCATCAGTCCCAATGTTGATGATAATGGTTTCTCCTATTTTCCTTAAGGATGGTTCTTTGGCCAATTTTGGGTGTCTCAGTATATTTTCAGTAATGAACATAGATTCCAAGATGCCTAGTCCTTGAGGGATTTTATTAGAGTGTAGGTTTATAAAATGAATAAAAATGATAACATGATTCATACTCCTCAGGTCAGGCTCAGGTCTCTCTTCTAAAAAGTAGCAGATGGCCTCATTGTTATCAAACACTTGCTAGTGATCTCATTGTCAAGAATGATTGGACAATAACGTATCATAATAGGATATGAAGTTAGTGAAACTCTAGGATCAAGTTTAAATAATGAAGCTAATATCGTAAGGTTGTCTGCTTCCATGTTTTGACTTCTAGGAATGAAAGAGATTTTGAAATGGTCAAAGCACGTAATGAGCGACTAAACCATTTCATGATATTAGTGCAAAAGGGGATTCCTAACTTGGTATGTATTTTTAATTTGTAGGACTATAAGTTCATTATCCCCGTATGCGTGCAAGGAAGTCAGTTTAAGTTCTAATGCCTTATGTATTCCTACGATAAGAGCCTTGTATTTAGCCACGTTATTAGAGAAAGCAAACTCTAGATGAATATTGTAGTAGAATGAGAGATTGTATTAGCTTCAAAGGATATACCCGATTCCAATACCATTTTAGTTCCATGCTCCATCAAATATTAAGGTCCAAGTATCACGCCTATTCTTAGGGCTAATATTTGGGTCATCATAATCTATGTGTAGTTCGTTAGGAATTGCATATGTTCCTATACCCAATTCGATGAAACTAATGTTATGATTGGATTGTAAACTATCATTTTTGAGTGACTAAAATGGATTAAACTCTCTAGATTCTCATTAGATAGTTCCAGTACCTCCACGATATGGTAAAGTCAACAAGTTATGGTGTATGCTAATGTCGACTTTATACTAATCAATCCAAGGCTGACCTAGTAAGAAGGCATATGATGTGTTTGCTTCAATGACAATAAAGGTCAACACAGCACATAGGTATGGATGTTTAAAAGAAATGCATATGTCTTTTATTTGACCTAAACGTTGTGTTTTGTGGCTATTGAAACTTCTTAGGTTATCACAATATGGACTAGTGATTTCTAACCCTAGTTTCTTCATGACTGAATATGATATGATATTATGTGTGGCCCTAGTGTCAGTTAGGAAATTGCTCCTGTTAATCCTAACGAATATGTAAAAGGGAGGGTTTCCCCTATTGCAAACTATAGTGTCCTCAAGGTTAACTGTATCCAAAGCCCTAAGTAAGTTGGCTCATTGATGTGGGATTTTAAGAGCATCCAAGAGACTCGTGCTAGTAGTATACCTCTATAGGTCTTTGACTATATCATATGTCTGCTAAGGATCCTACACCATGCTCATGGGAATATTCTATCAAATATGGACTAGAGGATTATTATCCAGTGGCTAGGCAGTTAGTGACATATTCATAGGCACTTTACCTCTATCCATTTTAGCAAAAAGAGGTTGGGAGTTCTTGGCATGAGCCCTAATTCTGACCGTATTATCCCCACTATCATCATTATCACTAATGTATTGAACTCCATCTCCTTATTGAGAAAAAGAAGGAGAAGACTAACCCGTAAGAAAAGGATTGGTGAAGACTCCCATTTGTTGGTTGGGAGATGATTGTTTGGGCAAAGGTTACCCTGTAATCCTATGATATTGTTCTCTAAATATAGAATAGGACCTGTAGTGACTCAAATTATGAGATGATACTTGGTAAAATTTGCACCACCTGAAGCTTTAATGAGTGCCAGAATGTTGAGTGGATCCCTGAGAGGGAGTTGCTTGTAGAGTGCATTCCACTGATGGAGGTGGTTATGTAGATGGTCTCGTTAACAATTGCACTAAAGGCAGTGATTCATCCATCTGATGTTTCATAGAAATTATCTTGTTAGAGAGTGTTTGAACTATTTTAGCTCATTAGTCCTTATAATTTGATGTCTATGTGGTTGACGCATGTACATTAGGACTAGCTTTAGTGGAGTCAATCTTAGGGATTTTTTTTTGCTACGTTGTAACCGCTCCTCATATTGCAAGCATGCAATAATGGAGTCTTATAGAGTACACCTAGGATTTTCTTCGATTATAAAATTATAATCAGTAGGGAATCCATTGTAATAGTAGATGTGACAGGTCATATTATTCTGGGCATGGGAAGTGGGTATCGACTCCTTAATCTTTAGGAATCGAGTTGTAAAGTCTTTGATGGATTCACTAGGATTCTGTGAAATGGTGGTGAAAGTCCTCAATATCTGATTTGCATCAACATTGGTAGTAAATTATTGAATGAAGGCATTGGATAGGTCATTGCAAGAAGGGATCGATTGCAGGGCCAATGAGTGATACCATTTAATGGCGTCACCCATTAAGGTCTGATAGAAAAGTTACATTATGACCTGATTGGAAGAAACTCCTACGGTGGAGCAAGCTTTGAGATACGCTTGCACATGGTCATTTGGGCTTCCATCTACCTTGTCAGAGTATTTTGGTAGTGATATTATAATAGCAGGCAGGGGAGCTTGTGGACCATCAAGGCACAAGGGATTCAAGGCAAGCCACGGGACTACCATCTGATTAGGAATACAACGTTTTCATTGAGGAAGTTGTGTGTGTTCGGACTATAAACCTAGTATGTGCCTTGAGCACCTTGGACTAACGAAAGAATCACTTGACATACAAGTGAAGGGGAGAGATCAGGTTACTCCCTAATATGGTCGCTAGGATGTTGATCAAGTTTTTCGCCTGGTCAACTTGTCTAGTGCCTGAATGAGTCTTTCCTTAGACAACTATGATTGATTTGAGAAACTAGTTTGAAGAGCACAATTAGTGTACACTTCTAGGTAGTAGGAAAGAACTGTTAGGAAACACTAGAAAATAGAAAAGAGGAAAGAGTCTAGGAAGACACTAGACTCAGGATTTGAGATTAGACCCAAGATTATGGTGACACACAAGGAGTTCTATCTTGAAATAGTTATCTCAGATGAGTTATGAGTTTCAATTGAGTGTTTGCATGCAAAATGGGTTAGTTTTCAGTGTTGGAGATATTTACCAGTTTTACACCCATTATTTATTTTATGGGCATGTGTCTGCATAGTTCTTTAGCTCATGTATGAGACATTAAATGAAATGAATAATGAAATAAGTAAATAAATAAACTAAAAATAAAAATAAATAAATGAGAAAGAAGTAAGATAAATGGAGCATGTATTAATTAACATAGAACCTAGATACAAATGTGTATGGAGAAGCTCATTTCTGCCTTGACTTGACCCACACACGGTCCTTCATCCTCGAACCAAAAGAAGCTTACAAGTCTACTTTTGGCTTAGGTGGATGTACAAATGAGTAATATAGTTAGTAGATGTACCAATGGTCATAAGAAAGCAACAAAATGATGCCAAGTTAGCTGATTTATGGGAGTTTGCTTAAAGAAACAAAAGTATAAGATGTTAAATGAGATAAAAAGGGGTTCTAGCTCCTTTCGAGATGACCCAGAGTCATGTAACAACTATATGTAACTAAAATCTCAAGTTGTTTATCACTTTTTAATTATTGTAACTCAACTTTATCAAATTTTAAATTTTTTAAAAAAAAATTGGAAGCCACAGTCTCTGTTGCTATCACGTGATGCAGGGAAGTCCTCAAATTGGCCCGTGCAGTGGCTTCTCACAAAATTAAAATTAGTTTTAGTTGAGAAAGTATCATCTGGAGGTGCCTCTAAATATCAAACACTAAAACCTCACCAAAATGCGAAGATATCCCTGTATTTTACCAAATTAAACCAGATTGTGGTAAGCTAAGTGACAGGCCTGAGAGAAATGATGTTGTCATTGAAATCACAATGCTACAGAATGAAGATGCAAAGAAATAGGATGGAAAGAGAGAGGGAACACAATCAACAGTGTTATATATGCAACTGTAAATGGAAACTGGAAAACAAAGGGACAGCGATCTATGAAATGGGTGCCAATAATTAGGGCAATGAGAAAACTACATGTTGTCTAATATATCTAATATTTTGAGGTGAAATTTTCTCTGCTTGAGAATGATTTAATGTTGCACAGAGAATGGACAATATGCTATCATGGTAGAGATTTGGGCATGCAGCAATCATAAGAACAAGGCAATCAAAAAAATTAGCTTCAATATTAGCAAAGAGGTAAAGTAGATTAAAGGTACCTCTACAAGAATAGAAATCTCAAATATAGATGGTCTAAAACTATGACTACTTGCCTCCTTCTCCACGATCTTTCCTCAAAGATTCAAACTTCACCCTAATATCTTTCTCTCGAATGATCTCCAACCTTCTCTTCCTTTTCATCTTTTGAACCCAATCCCCTCCGACCATTAGGCAAGCAAGAGAGGCCTCCTTTTCTATTACAAAAATCCCAACTACTTCAATGAAGAATTCATTAGAAAATTTTAAGAAAGGTGAGAAGAGCCTTTCCTCCTTGGTCTTATGCATCCTGCCAAGTGACCCTAGGCTCCCTAAAAAGGGGATATTATGGCTAAAGGGATTTTAAAAGGATTTTAAAAGGTTAAATGAAGTGAAATAAGGAAATTAAGTGATGGCCTCAAAGCTTCCTCGAGTTTGAGGTCTGCCAAAATGCATTAGGACATATCAGAGACAAAGAACAAGCACCTAAACGATGAGAACATGTGGGATAATCCCCCCAACCCTGGGCATATGAGGAAAAAATATACAAATAGACAATTATACATTAAGTGGAACACCTCATGAAACCTCCATCAACAATACCATTCCTAGGAACACCAAATTTTACCAAAACATTCACAATTGAATTTGATACTTTGGGGCAAGGTATAGGGGTTGTACTAATACAGGAAGGAAGGCCCCTTGCATTTAAAAGTTATCAATTAAGTAAAAGGGATCTTGGAAAATTTACCTATGAAAAGGAGATATCAACCATACTACATGAAATAAGAAAATGGTGATAATACTTAATATGGGTCCACTTCATGGTCAAAGTTGGCCATGATAACCTCAAATATTTTCTCAACTAGAGAATTTTCTTAACAGAACAATAGAAGTGGGTGTCCATAATTCAAGTGTTTGATTTTAAAATCATCCACAAAAAGGGTAAAGAGAATGTTTTAGCTAATTCCCTATTAAGGAAGGAAGAAGAACCATCTCAGTTTGCCATATCTATGGAAATTCCTATTTGGATGAAGGAACTAAAGGAGGAATGGGGATAAGATACCAAAATCCAATAGGTAATTCAAGGAATACAACAAGGTAAGTTAGAGTCTTCCCCTTTTTCTTATAAGGGGGCATCCTATTGTATAAGGATAGAAAATATCTTAACCCTCACTCTAATTTTAAAAAAAATCATCTTGTAAGAAGCACATACAATTCTAACAATCATCTATCCAAGGTTCCTTAAGACTTATTAGTGGGTGAAGCATTCCTTCTTCTAGAAAGGATTAAAAAAGGATACTCGAGAATATGTATCCAAATATGAAATATATCATAGGAAAAAGGAAGAAATGGTTAAATCCCCTGTACTTCTCCAACCCCTACTTATTCTAGAACAAAGATGGGAGGAAATCTCCATGGATTTCATTACAGGGTTACCTAAATCTAAAGGTAAGGATGTTATTTTGGCAATAGTTGATAAGATGACCAAATATGCTCACTTTTGTAGAGTACAATCAAATTATAAGGCCAACCAAGTTGTAGAATTTATTTTCCAAGAGATACATAGTTTGCACATAATTCCCAAGTTAATAGTCAGTGATAGGGATCCAAAATTTACTAGTAAGTTTTGGACCATGTTATTCAAAACATTAGGCACCCAACTAGTCATGAGTTCTTGTTATCATCCATATATATATGGACAAATCAAGGTTGTCAATAAATGCTTAGAAGGCTATCTCTAAAGCTATGTTATCGACAAGTAGATTCAGTGGCGCAAGTGGTTACATTTGGCTAAATGGTGGTACAACACGTCCTATCATACCTCTACCAAGATGACTCCTTTTGAATATTTGTATGGGTACCCACCACTGAGTATTACAATTCTCCTTCCATAATGTCCCAAGGTTTAATTAGTCATGGAACACACCCATCGGGCATAAGAAATAGTCAGGTTACTTAAAGAAAATCTATACTCAACATAAAACTAGATGAAGTAGTAGCCAAACCACCATAGGAGTGAATGAGAGTTCCAAGTTGGTGACTAGGTATACCTAACATTATAACCCTATAAAATTATGTCACTCAAATATAAAGGAAAATATAAGTTAGCACCAATATTTTATGGTTTGTACTAATGTAGGAGAACCCAATTTTGGACCAGCAACAAAAAAATTTAGCATTAGTTTTTGGAAGACCAATAAGAAAAAGAAGAATGGTGGTGATATTTGTCATTAACAATGGATAAGGGAAGAACCAACAATAATAAATGACATATAAGAGGCAATAAGGATAGCAAACAAATTATTTGATATGCTCGACAATGATGATAGGAAGACGATTATTGATAATAATAATAGTAGGTTGATGCTCATAATTGACACCAACAGAGTAATATAATATGTAAAAGGGGAGGAAGAAATAGAGATTACCAACAACCATGATAGGAAATTAACAAGTAGAGAGTTTATGGTTATAGCATGAGTTTTTAAATCTAAGAATTAATGTCGATAGTTGGAGGTTACCTACCAGAGGCTTCATCACCTATGAATGAAGAGTAATAGAAAATTTAATGCCTCACCAAACTCAAACAATGGAAAAAAATTTGGGCCCCAAAGAGAACCTTCTGGAAAAGGAGGGAAGGTGGTCTAGAGAAAGAGAGAGGGGGGGATTAGGAAAGAAAGAGGCAAAGGAGAGAGAGAAGTAGAAGGGGGATACGAAGAAGAGGAGTAGAAGGAGAGAGGAGAAAATATAGAGGAGAAGGAGGATGAGAAGATCATCGAATGTGAGAAAGATCAAGAAGGAGAACCAAAGATAGAAGAAAGGCAATAGACAGATCATCAAACGTGAGGCATCTTGGGAGATAGGCATAGGAGAGAAAGCTAAGGAAGAGTGTTATTTTATAATTAAAAACCTTTTATATTAAGAATGTAAACCCCTTAAGAGTAGTGATTAATAGAAGAATTCCATTTTCTTATTAGAATCACTCTGCATATCCATGTATTTGTGAATTTTATGTATCTCTCTCTCTCCTACCATATTTTCTAGTTGCATTTTTCATCATTCCTAGTCACTGCACTCATCTGTCATTCATTTAGGAATGTCAAGTGACTACATAATTTGGTATTAGAGCTAGAAAGAGCTCATTAGAGGAAGGATTTGATTTGGTGTTAGATCCAAAGAAGGCTCATTGAAAAGGTACCTAGGTCAAAATCCCATGGTGGAAGTTAAAGGCTATGAGAAGAAGGCAACAAGAAGTCATTAAGGAATTGGCCAAGAAGTGTCTAAAAGCAACGGTGATAGGACCCAGAGGCTTGAAGTATCCACTTACTAGTTGAGAGGACAAAATGAGTGTTATGAACCCCAATGTAATATTCTTAATGTTCTCTTGCTTGGGCTATTCTATTCTTTTTCCCATGTAGTTACCCATCCTGGCCATGAATTCCCTCATTTTTCCCTCTAGGTTTTTCATTCTTAACTCCATATCTTCCCTTAGTTCACCAATAACATTATTTACTTCATCAGTCCACTCTGGATTTAGTTTAGGTGCCATTGTCTTGATGAAACCTGATCTTAACTCTATTGTGGTTAAGCTTGAATGTAGGCAGTTGTCAGGTAACAATGGTTCTATGCCCTTACAATAATCCTTATAAAAATTTTCTGCAGTATTTCTCCCCTCTGAATACTTATTCTAATAAGATGTAACACTTGAATACAATATTCTTGGAGCCCAGACTTGAATATTGATTTTTTTTTGGGGGGGATTATCCCACATGTTCT
>Ga0181465_100764_pt1 | contig 13594 bp, 8 predicted proteins | sample InSIn3gowninarea_FD_119076 | JGI IMG/M metagenome (GOLD analysis project Ga0181465, IMG submission 119076) | Clean room microbial communities from NASA Spacecraft Assembly Facility at Jet Propulsion Laboratory, Pasadena, California, USA -... ... | reverse complement strand
ACCATACTTCTGGCAATTCTTTACTACAGCTCATTACGGCTCAACCTTCACAGTCAATTCTGGTTCGATTAGTCGATCATCAACAGGATTGTAGAAGCCCTGTTGTTACATCAGTCGTCAAGCACCTTGATTAATGAGGTTATCATACGGGGCCTGTCAGCACTTTTCGCGATTTCGTTGTCCACGTCCCGACCAGTTGCGCATCTTGAATTTGAGCTTGAACGAGCACTGAAAAGAGGAAGGTAAGAGCTGTGGCAGCCAGGGTGGTTCGAATCGTCATCACTACGTTGAGAAGCGACAGGACTGAGGAGTATAAATAAGGATCAAAATGACCATAAGAAAACTGCTGACCTGCGCTTGATTATAGATTTCCTTTGCAAACGTTCAGATATGAATTCAGCGTGCCACAGGAGCCACCACCCCAAAGTCGCGCCCCTGAAACGCAGGAACAAATGCTTTCGAATCATGATTGGCACAGACCAGCAGCACTAAACTTCGCTAAACGGCCGATCCCTCGGTGTTTCAGCCTTAAAAGCTAGTGCAGTGTGCAAATGTAATAAACAACGCAAACAAGATCTTTGGCTTACTGTATCGTCACGTTAGAGCTTGTTACCTGGTTAAACGTCGTCAATGAACATCTTGACACGTTCTTTTCTCTTTACAATATATTGTATGTTGCAAATCCGGAGAATCTCTGCCACTACGTTGAGAATGGCGTCAAGAAGTGTCAAGGACGAGAAGAAGGCACTACGCAAACAGATGAAAGACAGATTGAACATCATTACAACCGAGAATATCAACCAGCAATGTAAATAGCTCTTCAACTGAGTCAGAGGACACGACTGATAGAGGTTTTCAGCTGCTTCTGTAACGAAGAAAGTTCTGAACATGCCCAAGTATCAAAACGCCCAATCGTTCAGCATCTTCCTCTCTATGCCTGGCAAAGAAATATCAACCACAGAAATCGTGCTGAGTGCTCTTAGGGAAGGCAAGAAAGTCTTCATTCCGTACATACATTCTACCAACGACAACGCGAAGTCGAAGGTCATGGATATGCTTAGGCTGAAGGACGAAGGAGATCTGCATAGCTTGCAACCAGATCCTTGGGGCATTCCGTCGCTTTCGAGTGATAGTGTTGAAGCTCGGGAAAACGCAAAGGGTGGACATGGTCTTTTTGACATGATGTCGTCCGCCAAGAATGAACCAAAATTAGACCTGATTTTCATGCCTGGCATGGCATTCGATGTTCAAAACAATCGTCTGGGTCATGGCAAGGGCTTCTATGATAGATATCTTTCTGAGGTCGACCAGATCTGCAAGAGCAGTGGTCACCAAGATGCATTTCCAACGCTTGGTGAGTTTTCAAGAATGTGACTTTTTGTTTTGTCGCTGACATGCAACTAGTTGGACTTGCTCTTCGCGAACAACTGTTAGATGAAAGCGAGCATGTGCCGACAAGCGATGATGACTGGAAAATTGATAAACTAATCTTAGCAGATTGACGGTGAAGGTTGAGCCGTAATGAGCTGTAGTAAAGAATTGCCAGAAGTATGGTTATCTTTGACCGCGCATGTATCCATTGTGTATTTCAATCCAGCGCTTGAATCAAGGATACGTTGTCACCCTTGAGGAGGATTTGGCCTAGCTGCCTTCTCTGTTCCGATCTGTCTTTGGTAGGGAGCTGCACCTCGACAGCATCATCGATCACCAAGTTCATGAATTCATCAAAGCCCTATATCTGTTAGATAAATCTCGATTACCATATGTGCGCTTCAACTCACTCTGATTTTTCCCTCAATACGCGTCGTTAAATTCTCGTAAAGCCAGACGGAGACTGTGAGTCGCTTCTGCAAGAGGTTGAAGATGAAGTGAATCGGTGCAAGCAGGGTCTTGCGACCACCTCCACCACGGCCAGTCATGTTGATTATGTTTGAGATATAGATTAAGAGGAAGTTCTTCGGTGGCCAGTTTCTTGATGCAAAGCTGTAGCGACGGGGACCTCGCTCGAATGCGTAGTAGAGAGGACTTGACAACAGGCGCGCACGATCGGGTATGGTGTTCAGTAAGTTGTAGTCACAGTCTCTAAACATCAAATCTCAAAAAATAGTGAACAGCGCAAGCATTAAGGCATTCAGGTATCCATCCATGAAAGCTCCACTGCAGACGGGTTTGGGCTGCACCTGCATCATCTTGCATTCGATTTGTTACCGATCACTGTTTACAACGATCAACTCAAACAAGCATATGTCATCCTGTGGCACTGGAGGACGAACTCGCCGACTGCATCCTCCTATTTTCTTCAATCACCGCAACTCATTCTGCATGGTAGCACCGGCGCAATCAATTCAAAGGCTGTGAAGCCACTTTCTTCACCCTCTATACCACGATCACAACGGCAAGATGACAGCAAACACTTCGAACAATGGAGTCCTTACTCCAATACTCTCTGCGCTTGCCACGATGCAAAGCAACGTGGTAGCGAAGGACAAGGCTCAAGCTCACGAGTTTCTGGAAAAGTTTCAGAAATCTGTATGGCGGGACCACATCCTACGGAACTAGTACTATACTGACGGTTGGCTCAGTCTGAAGCATGGAACACAACACACGCTATTCTAGGTGATTCTTCCATCGCAGTGGAAGCACGGCTGTTTGCTGCGACTACATTGAAAGGCAAAGTATGTCACGCCTTACACGACACCAATCTTAGTACTGATTGAACGATAGATAACGTACGATCTACACCAGTTGCCTAGTAATGCGCTCGAGCCCCTCCGAGATTCGTTGATTTCTCTGTTACAATCTTATGCCACTGGTCCGCGGCCTATCAGGACGCAGCTATGTGTATGTGTGGCCAGTTTGGCCATTCAGATGACGGCCTGGAAAAATGTCATAGGGACTGTTGGATCTGCGGTTGGCAACTCTCCCCAGGGCCTTGACTGCTTGCTCGATTTCTTACGGATACTTCCCGAAGAAGTGACAGAAGGTCGAAAGATCAACTTGACAGTATGTTCGACAGCTCAGCATTCCATCTTCAGCTCTACAGCCTTTTCACCTGCGACAACGGTCAATATCTAATTCAACCTCTCCATCTAGGAAGATCAACTCAACGACAGAACTAAGGAGCTGTTGGAGGACAACTCGAAGCAGGTCCTAACTTTGCTCGTCTCTTACTCACAAGCATCAAGTAAACCAACTCCTATCTTATCCCACACTTTAGACTGATTCACTCTAGGTGCCAATGCCACTAACCCACGTCTCTACGAGTGCATCGCCTCATGGCTTCGAGAAATACCTGCCATCGACATTGCCAATTCTCCACTGCTGGATCGCATTTTCGATGCCGTGAGCAGCGATTCGTCTTTCGACTCAGCGGTTGACTGCCTATGTACCATATTCAAGGACACGAGAGATGTGGATGAGAACAAGAGCGTGATACAAGAGCTATACCCACGGCTGCTGCGACTGCGAACCAAAGTCGCTGAAGCTGAGGGCATAGAGGATAACGATCTCATGAAGGGCATGACACGACTGTTCGCCGAGGCAGGAGAGGCTTGGGTGGTCCTTATCGCCAGACAACCCGACGCTTTCCGTGCACTAGTCGATACCATCCTGGAATGCTGCATGCGCGATCAAGACCGAGAAGCTATATCTGTCACTTTCGTCTTCTGGTATGATCTTAAGCAATACCTGACATTGGAGAAATATTTGCCGTCGCGAGCGTCCCTTGCCGATCTCTATTCCAAGCTTGTGGATATCATGATCAGCCACTTGGAATTCCCCACACCGGAAAATGGCAACGAAGCAGATCTATTCGACGGAGATCGAGAGCAAGAGGACAAATTCCGAGAGTTTCGGCATATGATGGGTGACGTCCTCAAGGATTGTTGTGAAGTCCTTACACCTACAGAGTGTTTGATCAAAGCGTACCAAAGAATTAAGTCATGGGCGCAAACCTACGCAGGACAAGCGACCGCAACATCAGTTCCACACTGGCAGCAGCTCGAGGCTCCGATATTTGCTCTCCGAGCGATGGGCCGCATGGTTAATCCTGAAGATATCTCGGTATTGGGTGAAATCATCCCACTTCTTACCCAAGTTCCAGATCACGAGAAGCTCAAATTCCAAGCTATCATGGCTCTCGGACGTTACACAGAATGGACAGCGGAGCACCCAGAAACGCTGGAGGCTCAACTCAACTATGTCATCTCCGGTTTCAGTCATCCATCACCTGAAGTTGTTCAAGCAGCAGCACTAGCATTCCAGTACCTTGGCATTGATTGTCGGAAGTTGCTGGGAGGGCAGATTCCTGTGCTCCACAACTTTTATGAGACCATAATCGACAAGCTCAAACCAACGAGTCAAGAGGAGGTCACCGAGGGTGTAGCCGCTGTCATTTCGGTACAGCCGGTTGGCAAGATCTATGAAACCATGAAACTCTTCTGTGATCCAGTAATGAGCCGTATAGTCGCTCTTGCTGGTCAGGCTACCGACGAAAAATCCGAGAATGTTGTTGCTGATTATCTAGGGCTTATCGTCACTTTCATCAAGAACATACAACCATATGTCTCACCAAACGAGGAGAATCCTGCCGTCCAATACTGCAAGGAAATCCTACCGGCACTTGCAGGCATTGCCAAACACTTCACACGGTCCATACCGATACTGGAACGTGTATGTCGTTGCTGGAGGTACATGATAATATCTTATCGAACAGCAACTGCCCCCTTGCTGGGTGAGCTCGCCAATAGTATCGCTGAAGGCTTTCAAGCCTCACGACAAGGTTGTTTCCTTTGGGCTACTGATGCGGTCATACGGGAATATTCTTATGGTGCTGAGTTTGTGGATCAATCCATTAGTGACAACGTTTTCGCATTCTTTGCTCAACAGGTTACTGTTTTCTTACGGATACTCAGCGAGCTCAACCCGAATGAAGCACCCGATGTTATCGAAGACTTCTTTAGATTGGCAACAGATTCAGTACGCTTCTATCCTGTAAAGACTATCACTTCACCACTCGCGGAGCCAATGGTGCAGGCCTCATTGACGGCCTTGACATTACCATTGGTCGACCCACTCTTGGCAACGTTGCAATTTCTGCGAGATTTCTTGGATTTTGGATTTGAAACACCTCCAGTGTCTGACTTCACCTCGGACCACGGCCCACCACCGAAGACACCGATGGAAGTTCAGAATGCGGTGAAACAAGTTCTTGGTCGTCTTGGTCAACAAATCGTCCAACAAATCATGACGGGCTTGATGTTCAGCTTTCCAGAAGATTGCTATGGCGATGCTTCCGCTATCCTTCTGACAACCTTCAACCTCGCTCCTCAGGCTGCTGCACAGTGGGTTCAAGGGACTCTTCAGCTACTCCCAGCTGGCACACTCAAGCCTGAAGAAGGTTCAAGATTGGTACGCAGTATTAATGACAAGATCAGCAAAAACGAGGTCAGGAAGGTAAGGGCCATCTTGCAAGATTTTACCAATAGCTATAGAAGACGAAACGTTGCTCCTAGGGAAGGACTTGGTAGGTTGGAAGCAACGAGGTTTAGATTTAACGGGTGAAGCGTTCATGCATTACGAACTATTACGTGGACACGCAAGTCAGAGAGAACAGTTACGGCTGGTGACGTGCTGGAGATTAAGTGACTGGCGACCGGCGACTGACAACAAGAGTATGATCGCCAACCTATAGCTGGAGACGATGGTTCGAGATCAATACTCTTTCGTGCGTCAGTTGTTCGCCTTATCAACTTAGCCAGTAACCAAAGTGCCACCATGAGTTCGATCATGCAGTCCATTTGCACAAGCACTACAATTAGATTCCATCATTTCCCTACGGAGGTTAGTGCCAGGATACGAGAGTCCGCTACCCACCACTGCAATTCACCGTATAGACTCCATCGTTCGTGTACAACACTATTGGACCATTTCCTCATTTTAGCATGGCGCTGGATGGTAGGCTTAGTGGTTTTCAGGGACCCATTAATTCTAGACATGATCTACACTGTCAGCAGACGCTCGAAACAGAGCAAGATAGAACGTGGTCTGCAGTCGGAGGCATGGGGAAGAATGGATGAAATAGAATAGAGGTTGGAGCAAGGCAGCTACAAGTCGAGCAGCAGGCGCGACGGTTAATTAGAAAGGATCAAGTGGGACGAGTTTATGATGATGAAGCACCACAATGGGGGACGAGGACGATAAAGTATAGACGTTTAGCAAAATACTGATGTTTCAGAAGATTCCGAGTTGTGTTTGCTTAATTACTGTAGGAGATTTTGGAGTTAGATGGAAGTTGGAGGGCGGCATGAACAACTGTCTATGGTTTTTAGGGAGTGTAAAAGTCCTTGACGGATGTGACGAAGTACTGATTCACGCATGGATTAACGTGTAGTGTATTGAAGCTAGGACGTGAGGAGACGGGACATCGTCTGTGTGTGAGTGCCAGTGTACTGTACGACAGAACGAGGAGATACATCTCACCCGAGTGCAAATCTCCACTAAAAAAGTACACGTGATGGTCAGGTGCTCAACTTTCATAACTTCATAACTTCATAACTTCACACAAACGATAAAAAATGGAAGAGATGAAGAATCAAAAAAGCAAAAAAATGCATCGGCCGGGAATCGAACCCGGGTCTAGTCGATGGCAACGACCAATTCTACCACTGAACCACCGATGCTGGATTCTGTTGTATAAACAGGTGAATTTGTGTGCGAATATAAACTCAAATATCCATAATGTTGGAATATGGATAGAATGGGCGGAGGAGATCGGACGTGGGTGTTTTTCAGATCCGTCGGTGAGTCGCCGGTGGTTGTGGGATTGAATGTGAAAGTGGGGTTGGCTTAGCTGAGTCGGGCCGGTGCGAAGGTCTGATCGGTTGTTCGGGAGCTGCAGCGAATTTGGATTTCTCGTTGGTTAGATGAAAATGTAAGGAATGAGGGATGAAAGCGAAGGTGCATTGAGAAGTGAGAAGTGTATGCTAATGATATGACGGAGGTTGCTAGGAGGGTCGAGTTGCGGTGGACTGAATGAGTAGGAGTTGACTGATGACTGTGCCGGAGGGATGATTCGTTTAAAGAGATCCAGCTTATCGCAAAAGTTGCTGGTATGAAGTCGTGGACGTTGTGCTTTGTATTGTCTTCCTTCGGCGGAATCATGAGCTGCGCTCAATGTCTGATGTTCGGTGGTTGAGGCAGAGCCTGCAGATCTGGTGTTCTTGCCACGAACGCTCCTTTGAGCTGCTCGTAGCTCGCGGTAGGATGAGTTAGTGAGGGTACCTGATAGAACTGGCAAAGATAGAAGAAGAGCTCTTACAGAGCATACATCTTGATTGTCAACGCTGTATAAGGTTTGACATGGGATTAGAGAAGTCGAAACTCCACTCAGCTTCTTGTTCCATGATCGTTTGTCGCTTAACCCAAAGGAGAGTTCTTGTTGGCCGAGACCAGTCTTTGTTACATCCGAAGCAGATAGGTCATGTTCTTCAGGTCTGGAGGCTGGTCACATGTACTCAGGTCCGATATGCGAAATTGGCACTCTTTGTGGTTGACTGTCTTCGAAGGGATGATGGTTGATTATTGTTGGTGGCGTAACAACAGGGCACTCCAAATTCGCCCCGGGTGTTGGCTCCTGCTGTCAAAACTTGGTACGCGGCGCTCAATCATGGACGTATAGCCCTCGGAGGGAGATGCAAACTTCCCTTGCGTCGTCTCGAGCCGAGATAGCGTGTCGTTGCACTTGACAGCGGAATTAGTACATCCCGGTGTTTGTCATCATTTTATCTTGATCCCGAAGCTGTTAGCAGGCTACAATGCTTCATGTTCATGTCTTCTTAATTGGCCAATGTTGTACGGCCAGGTCTCGACACGACATCGAACCGGCGTGGTGATTCGTTGTGCAGAAGTCAAACTCTATCCTCAGCTAATGGATCCAGGGATTCATATAAGTGAGTCTTGACTGGTCGTGACAACGTCCTGATGACCTTGCCGAAATATGGTTGGCGTCATCCTCACGCTTGTGAATGACAAACGTTGGTAGATTCAGGCGGGAAGTGATGGGGAGATGCGAAACGGGAACGGCACTGAGCTCAGCGGTATCAGTGCGTTTTGTTCCATATCTAGAGACGCAATAAAGTATACAATCCTGTCGAAGTTAAGCTCCAGAAGCATCGGATTCAGCGGAGAAGTGGAGGCCGTGTGCATGGCACGATCATGTTGCTCACAACTCGTCACAGGCACATACCTTCAATCCATACCTCTGGGATCGCGGATCTCCCTGTAGTTTATCGCGTTACACAGAACATCTGGGGATGGAATGAAACCTGGGGTTGCGTGGGGGAGTGGGCTGTTGCTTTGAGTCAAGTGGGATCAATTCTTGACTGCGGGAAACCGCATCGTCGTGCATCAAACCTTCCAACTGCATGCTGTGGATGGTGTGGAGCATCCCAGCCGGCTGCAGCCGACCACGAGAATTGGCAGTGAAGGCGGGTTGTGTCTTTCGTACCCACCTGTGAGAGATCATGGCCTTGTCAAACACGAGCTACAGATTCGATGAACTATTCGGCCCGAAAATACTTTACTACAGATTAAGCAGTGCGCAGGGAGGCCAAGAAGCAAGACCTCTGATGTGATAGTTGAACCCGACTCTACCTAAGGCCCATGCCGAGATTACTGGGGACAGAAGCTAGTGGTATTAGCGCACCTGGCACCACCCAAGGGTTTCTTCTAGCCCATATCTGGTCTAATGGACGTCCAATGACTCCCGCTTTTTAGCTTCCTTTCGCGCCGCTTGTGCGTGCGCACATGCTGCTGGCCATGCTCATCTCTAACAACTGCGCGCTGCAAGCCAATCACTCATCTTGACCCACGTTTGCTTCACTTCAGTTTGGTGCAGCAAGGTCACCACTTACATCAAGACTCGCTCTAAAGAGGCCTATAGACCAAAGCAGCATTCGATCGGCGACGTCAGACGAATCCTCCCTACGCCGTAAGAAGTTCCAGACTTTGACATAGCCGGTCAAAAGAACAAATAAATCACAGCCTCTTCCGTTCTCGACCTGTCCAGCACGCCATTATACGTCCCGCCTTGCTTATACTTGTCCGCACTCGGTCTTGGTTCTGCACACAAGGCCCACGTCGTCGGTGCAATTCAGAAGTAACCTTACCATCACTAGCAGAACTCGTCCTTCCTGGCTTCGGAAGCAAGCGTTCAGTACAGCATTACCTCCTAGCGTTTATGCTATTGACATACCGTATACAACAGTCGCTTCGACAACACAGCGCCCCTAAAGTCCAATAGCAGCTACTTTTGTACCCGATTCGAGAATTCCGAACCGCTGCCCTTAATCATACGACTAGATTGTATCCGGTGGACAAGAGTGTATCTATGCTGCTGGAAAGAGTGTGGAAATCACAGTCTTGGTTACAGGGATATTCTCCTGGCTATATAACCCATCAATCGCTTCCACGAATCTGTGCATACATGATCGACCAAGACGTGCAGATTTGGAAATCATTACAATAGAGCATGCTCTACTTGCACAACCACTACTACTGGTATGGCCGAGCCCGAGGTGACGGGCCAAGGTCAACAATTTGGCGAGGATGGGGATAGGTCCGACAACAATGACCAACAAGATCAACAAGCGGAGCATTCAGGTGAAGGACCACCCAAGAAACGCCGACGCACAGCAAAACCCAATGCGGACAAGAAATTCGAATGCCAGCATCCAGGTTGTGGCAAAAGCTACTCCCGTGCTGAGCACCTCTACCGACATCAATTAAATCACACCCCGAAGAATATCTATCGGTGTGACTTCCCCGATTGTCATCGTTATTTTGTTCGACAAGATCTATGCGTTCGTCATAGAGAAAGACACACGACGCAGGGCTCTCAGTTGCACAAAAGAGATGCCTTTGCTCAAGCTTCGAACAACCAGGGCAAAAAACCTGCCAATATCTCACCTGCCGGAAGCTATGAAGATGCCTACGATAATCCAAAGACAAACAACCACCTGCCCAATGACGACTCTAATGCGCTGGCTTCCGAACAATACATCTCGACAGATTCTGCCCTCGAAACGCCCTCCAATTACCACACCGATCAAAGACTTTCCTCCGCCTCCTCATCCACTCCGAACAACGTGATCGATCCACGTTTCTTTCCACCGACTCCTCGAACCAACGCTACCACATCCGGCATGCTCAATCACGGCAGTAACAATTACGGAACAAGTCCCCAGACTCCTGACCAAGCAAATCAGGCCATGGCATGGCCGCGGCGACGTGAGAGCATATCAGCAATGCATACTCGACATGTAAACAGTCAAACTATCTCTCAATCTGTACCGCAATCTCCTATCAGGACATATTCAAACTCGTCTGGGGTTGCACATCCGTTGCCTGTATTACGGACTGGCTCTGAAACATACATGACTAGTCATCAGCGTGACAGCGACTTCCTTCCAAGTACGGATATGGTCAACATGAACTATCCGACCGCCATGAGATCTCCTGACTTGTCTCGACAAAGCCAAGATGTATTCGCTGCTGCTGTATCCCACGGCTTGGCTGGTAACAACACGGATCAGTATCTTTATCCTCATGTTAATGGCTCCAACCCTGCTATAGACATGAATAACGGTTTTGGGTATCCTATCTTCGGAGCAGAGGATTATGGCCGGGCATCGCCTTTCACTCTCAATGACGATTTTGCTAATTGGCTTTTCAACGACAATGTAACAGGACATGTCAGTTTCTCACCCGACTTATTACCAATTACATCGTATCACGACGAAATGGTTCTGCGACAACAGTGGCCAATTGGAACGCAAGATACAAATCACGCTTTTCCATATCAGGATTCACTCCCCATGTCGCACCCGAGCAGTATTCCTCATATCTTGAATTCCTCACATCCAGCAAGCTACATCATGTCTGAAGAAAAGCGACAAGAGCTGCTGGATCTCATGCAGATGCAATTCGTGGAGCGAGCGCATGATGCAGTCAAGAAACGGAAGGATATGATATTTGAAGGCAATATCGATGCAGATGATCACATCCTTAGCTTGAGGATGATGCATACCTATATTGGCTCATACTGGTATCACCAGCATGCTCAGTTGCCAATATTGCATAAGCCTACCTTCGAGGCAGATAAGACACCAACCTTACTGCTTCTAGCCGTGGTAGCCATCGGTGCAGCGACGCTTGACAAAGCTTACGGTACAGCCTTGACCGACTCTGCTGCAGAATTCGCGAATTTTATCGTGTGGCACCTTCGATGGGAGATCATCAGAGATATAGATTATCGACCACCTGCTAAGTTGTGGGTCTTTCAAACATTGCTTTTGATCGAGGTCTACGAGAAAATGTATTCATCCAGGACCCTACACGAAAGAGCCCACATCCACCACGACTCGACACTTACACTGATGAGACGCGGTAGTTCACTGATTGGCCGTTGTGCCTCGGAGTCTCCACCTAGCTTGGTTGAGGAGAAGAACGGTAGAGTTACAACCAACGGTACAAGCACCCTACATGATTCGAGCCATAGATCTGATGAATCCTGGCACCGTTGGATAACGACAGAAGCAACTCGCCGCGCTGCCTTTGGTGCATTTGTCCTTGATGCAATTCACTGCACAATGTTTGGCCATTCTGCGAAAATGGTTGCTCATGAGATGCGTCTCCCACTACCGTGTGATGAAGCACTCTGGTCTCCCACTTCTCCCGCCGAAGTGTCGCGCGTTCAAACCTCACTTCGCACAAACGGTGTTAAACCGATAGGCTTCTTGGAAGGCCTGAAGAAGACACTCAATGGTCAACGGGTCCGCACAAATTCTTTTGGCCGCACAATTATAATGGCTGGCCTGCTGTCTGTCTCGTGGCACATGGCACAGCGAGATCTGCAGATTGCGTCTATCGGCCCCCGAGCGGCGAACAGTATCGGTGGGCCTGACAAATGGAAAGGTACTCTACTACGTGCCTTCGATAATTGGAAGCGTGATTTCGATGAGGCCCTCGCCGAAGCAGCGACAGCACCGTTGTCTACACCACGAGTTGTTATCGCCAATACACAAAATTCATCAGTACCCCTCCTCCGTCCAGTGGACGATGAGAACATCTTCGAATCCCGTACTGTGCTACACCATCTAGCACATATCGCCGCTCATGTCGATATTGTAGACTGCCAGGTCTTCGCCGGCGCCAATCGCCTTCTTTCTCGATCCGTGACACCCAAAGACTATTCGATCATCCGTGAGAAGATCGAAAAGTGGGCGACACGCGCATCGGCTCGCGACTCGGCCTTCTACGCCCTCAAGTTCATCACTACAGTACTTATTCCTCCCACGGCAGGTGATGATAGTATTGACAACCGGATCTATGGTCACGCGTCACCTATATTGCCACAAGCATACGACAGTGATAGGTATATTGCGCGAGATGACTTCCTACTCAACCGTCCATGGGTACTCTACATCTCGGCTCTAGTAGTCTGGTGCTATGGCTTCGCGCTTGAGGGGCCAATCCAGCCAGCCCCTCGCGAAGAAGACTTCGCAACATACGAACAGCGCGAAAGAGATATGCGCGATTACCTTGACCGAGTCGCGGGTGTACGTGCTCCCGATGATCTTGAAAACGTGACGGGCAAAAATAGATGTCTCGGGTTGTTACTTATACTCAAGGAGAGTTTTGCCAGTACACGCTGGGAGCTTACACACGAAGCGGCTGGACTACTGGGGAATGCGGCCATGAAGCTGAGGGGTGTTGGACTCGGCGAGGACACCATAGGAAAGGGACTGTGGAAATTAAACGGAAATGAACACGGAGGTAAAGGAAGAAAAGCGAATACGAATGGAACGAGTCGACATGATTTTACGGAGTATGGGGTGGGCACTGTTTCGGCGTTCAATACAGCGAGGCCTTGAGGGTGTTCTTGATGTGCGCATTCGTTGCGTGGTGTGATTGGAGATGGAATGAATTGAGATTGAACTACATGGAGCGATGAACAAGGAATCAACCGTTGGATGGAAGAACAAACTGAAAGGATGGAGAATAACCATGGAAGATATATGGAGAATACTTTTTGTTGTTTTTTGATACCCAATACTCGAGTCTCTACTCCGAGCCATACATACATAGTAGGTCATATTAGCCACATCCACCCTGTTGATACATTATATTAGTCTTCCCAAAGCCAACAAAATGATATGCTACCAACCATACCGGCTCCACAAATGGTAAAGCTTGCGGCAACCACAACCCAAACTCGCCTTAGACCGGTCTAGGTAAACACTTTGATAGAGTCAAGGATGACCTTGATAGTGTGGCCGATAGGAGGCATTCCGTCTACCAGAACCAGATATATAAAAAAATCTTGAGTAGAGTAGATGAACTGATACACTGGCAGTGTTTGTCTACAACCCTTGGAAGTGCATCTTGCGGCTGGCATTGGCAGGTGGGTGGTGGGTGGAGAGATCAGCCAATAACACGTTGAGTTCGAGGTTAGCATCGGACCTTCCCATCCATCAAGTGCTCCGCCCCTCTTGTTTGCTTCGCCTCAACATCATGCCTGCACTACACAGTATTT
>Ga0181465_100688_pt1 | contig 13643 bp, 14 predicted proteins | sample InSIn3gowninarea_FD_119076 | JGI IMG/M metagenome (GOLD analysis project Ga0181465, IMG submission 119076) | Clean room microbial communities from NASA Spacecraft Assembly Facility at Jet Propulsion Laboratory, Pasadena, California, USA -... ... | reverse complement strand
CTTCGAGCGAAACGTGAGTAGTCCATCTGGTTCGTCAAACCTACAGCAATGCCACCAACGACAGTGGTCACGCCCGATACAATGTCCCAGCCCAGCTCCGACCTCGACACTGTCGCCGGCTCAGATACTAGCTGACCAGCTCCCTGGGCAGCCCAGAGGCACCATATCATCATAGAGACGAGGGTGATGGCTGAGACTACGTTCATCCACAGGACGACGTGCCTCATGCCTTCCGGTCGGACATAGAGGATGGGTATCATCAAGATGTTGAAGAGCACCCAGCCAATGAACTGCTTCGTATCCATGTTTGCAGACTCTGGAAAGTGGTTCGACATATGCTGGTAGCTTGGGGAGATGGCGGCCAAGACGTTCTGGATACAGAGGCCTCCGGTCCACGATTGTACCGAGAACCAAACCAGAGACAAGATGATACGTTGGACGAGGGCAAGGTATTGGCCGTAGACGCCCCAGATAAAGCGGCTGACTACAGGAAAGCTGAGGCAGAGGAGGTCTGTAAGCATACGCCATGAACTTTCTCGATTTTCTGATGCTCACCCGATGTGCCACTCAGCACCAACATAGCCATTCGCAACCGCGACAGCAGCGATGATGACTTTGCCGACAATGATGGCAATGACAGTCTGCCAAACTGACAGACCGGCTGAGACTAAGCTGCCACCGATCTGCCAGTTCGAGAGGCAGATTTGGTTGATTGCCCAGAAGGAAACGTAGGCCCATCTCGTCCACGTCCGTCGGTGAGGTGGCAAAGGCCGGATGTCATCGTTGATCCAGACATTGGATATGGTTCGAGATGAGGAGGGCACCCGTAGGAAGTCGATGATGGCGCCAACGGCCATACTGGCAGCCTAAGGTTGTCTTGGTCGATGCTGAGGGGAATAGCAGCATATGGAAGGGAACAAGGTACTCATACTTGCCTGTTGTCAGACCTCCCCCTACACCTCCTTTCTCCAATCATGCTTCGTTGATCATCAGATAGGCAGACGGCGGACCTCTGCACATTGGCCGCATCTACAAGGTAAGCTGGGAGCAGCACTACCCCTCATCTGATCTTATCTGAGAGGTGGCGGGCAGACGATATCGGCTCTTGGCCGCGAATGCAAGGGTGTTCTGAGGTTTCTCGCCGTCGCCAAGATAAGCCTGCGTCGGTTAAACCACGGCATTAGGCCAAGGCTCTCCACGCAGCATGTTGAGGTGAACTTCGCACTCCTCTTCTCGGCGACATCGTGATGAGTATCACGTCGTGCACAGTATGTTATCAACAAACTGCATGCGTTCAATAGTCGCAAAACTGATGCACGACTGCAGCGCAGATAGGCGTGCGCGCTGCGGCGGTCTCGGCACGCTCATGCTTGTTAGGCGTGCGGCAGGCCGACCTCGTCGAGAGCTAACCTAGCTGTTCTGCTTTGGGTACAGTATTGGAAGCTCCTTTACCGCTGTAAGTACTGCCTTTCACACATTGCGCTTGCAAAATTCTCCTCCTAGCATTGTCAGAACTACAACCTTGCCAGCAGCAAGTCAGACGACAGCATGGGCGTGTATGGCGTGAAGAGCGTACGAATTGGAGTGGATGTCGGAGGCACGAACACAGATGCCGTAGCAATCGACCCTTCTCAGCAGTCTGAGGCCTCTCGAGGTGTTCTGGCGCATCACAAGACGCCTACCACACCTGATGTTACAGAGGGGATAGAAAAGGCAGTTCGTACTGTACTGGAGAAGTCGGCTTTATCCTCCGAAAGTATCGCCAGTGTGACGGTTGGGACTACACATTTTATCAATGCCGTGGTTGAGCAGGATGCGCGCCGCCTACGTCGTGTCGGTATCCTGCGACTTTCGAAGAGCTTCTTGCGAGAGGTACCGCCATTTTCCGAGTTCCCGCCAGGCTTGACGAGCATCATCAAAGGGTACGTGGGCTACTGTGATGGCGGGCTGCATATCGATGGGTCAGAAGAGGCGCCCATAGTGGAAGAGCAGGTTGTAGAGCGGTGCGCGGATCTCAAGAAGCTTGGCCTGACCGCTGTAGTCGTGGTGGGCGCCTTCTCACCTATAGATGAGGTCTTCATGCAGGAAAAGAGGGTCAGGGACATTGTGTTACGCGAGATCCCTGGAGCTGATGTGGTCATGAGCCACGAAGTGGCCAACATCGGGCTTCTCGAACGTGAGAACGCGAGCATACTCAATGCGGCAATCCTTCGGTATGCTAAGCGGACGGTCAAAGGCTTCCGGAGAGCGATGAAGGCGCTGAGTCTTACGTGTCCGCTGTTTCTGACGCAGAACGATGGCACGTTGCTAGACTCCGCAGCAGCAGCCAACATTCCGATACGGACCTTCTCATCTGGCGCGACGAACAGTATGCGTGGTGCTGCCTACCTAGCGGGTCATGAGACAGGCAGTTCTTCAGCGATTGTGGTCGACATCGGCGGCACTACGTCCGACGTTGGTGTACTATTGCCGTCCGGCTTGCCGAGACAGGCCTCGGCGTACGTGACGGTCGCAGGAGTGAGAGTGAACTATGCGATGCCTTCACTCTACTCTATCGGACTCGGTGGTGGCTCAATCGTACGGCAGGAGGGTGGCAAGGTCATTGTTGGCCCGGAATCGGTTGGTCATTACCTGACACGCGATGCGCTTGTCTTCGGTGGCAAGGTCACTACTGCTTCGGATGTAGCAGTCGCTGCAGGCAAGGTCGACATGGGAGACAAGAGCTATATAGGGCATCTAGAGGACGATCTCGTCAGCCAGGCTCAGCGGCGAATCAGGAGGCTACTCGAAGGTGGAATAGACATCATCAAGACATCGCCTGAGCCCTTACCAGTACTGCTCGTAGGCGGAGGTGCAGTGCTTGCTCCGACGAGCTTGAATGGTAGCTCCGAGCTGCAATTGCCACCATACCATGACGTTGCTAACGCGGTAGGCGCCGCCATTTCCAAGGTTGGCGGTGTCGTGGACGTCATACAAGATGTCGCCGATCAGTCTGTCATCCAAGCAGTGGAGCAAGCGAAGAACATGGCTATTCAGCGAGCTGCAGACGCAGGTGCCATCAAGGACAGCATTACCATAGCGGAAGTGGAGAGCTTGCCAGTCACGTACGTCGCCAACCAATTACGGACAATTGTCAAGGCGATCGGCGAGCTCGACATCAATATGCAGCCCAGTCAGCTCGATGACGAAGCTGACGATGGCCCTGATGACGAGCCAGAAGTAGCGAAGGATTTTGCGATTAAAGTCTCAGACGAGCCTCCTGTTGATCCGCGCACCTACAGGCCCACAGTCGTGAAGAATGATCAGACTGGTGTACAAGAATGGCATATCACAGAGACGGATATCAACTACCTCGCGAACGGGTGTTACGTTCTTGGGTGTGCTGGTGGAGGCAGCCCAGCAGCATCTCGCATACAGCTCCGCGATATGCTTAGGGCGGGTCATAAGATGAAGGTCGTCGACGCTTCTGCTCTGGAAGAGAACGCATGCATCTTCTGGGGCGGACATATGGGTTCGCCGGCAACCTCAAATGAGCGGCTGCAGTCCCTTGAGACAGTACATGCATTCAATGCGCTGATGGAGTACCTGCGACTCGATAGCTTCGATGCCGTGATGGGACTAGAGATCGGCGGTGCCAACGGACTTGAGCCTTTCCTTGTCGGGTCATCGCGCTTCTTCGATCGGCCGGTGATAGACGGTGATTGGATGGGTCGAGCATATCCGACATATTGGCAGACCACGATTGCGGTTCATGCCCCAGGCGAGCTAGTACCATGCGTGATCGACTCTGGCGATGGCAAGACTATTATCATGACGAAGGCGTCTAATGACGAGATCGTCGACAGAGCGCTGCGTGCGTCCTGCGCGGAGATGGGCTCAAGGGTCGGTAAGGCGGCCAAACCTACGACTACTGACCGTGTGCGCAAGTTCGGTGTGCTGAACACAGTCTCACTTGCATGGCGTATAGGCCGTTGCATTGCCAGAGCTGAAGCGACCAATACCCTATCTAGCGTGGCAGAGGCAATCGTAGACGAAGTCGGCGGTACCAAGTCAGCAAAGATCCTCTTCCGCGGCAAGATCGTTGGCGTGGAAAGGCGGCTGTTCAAAGGGCACTCCTACGGCTCCATCACAACCGCCGGCCTAAGCGCTCTTGAGGAAGACTCCACTGAAAGCACAGCGAACCGTCTCCCAGCAGTAGCCACAGGAGGTACCCTTACCATACCGTTCAAGAACGAGAACATATACGCGGAGCATGTGGCAGAAGATGGCACAAAGACCTTCATCGCTTCTGTGCCAGATCTCATTTGTGTTCTAGATACTGACTCCGGCAAGTCGCTCGGCGTACCAGAGTTCAAGTACGGTATTAGGGTCACAGTACTGGGCATCACTTGCTCCCCGCGGTGGACGGAAACCCCAGCTGGCTTGAAGATAGGCGGCCCAACAGCTTTCGGATATGATATTGAGTACAAGCCGCTGGGCGAGTACGTGGAGCCGAAAAGTGTGATTGAGGAGTTTGCCCAGGCCTAGACGTAATCGTAGGTGAAAGCGGGTCCCAATGCCAGCGTGTGGCAGGAACAACAGGAGTTGGAACATTGACATGTGCAGGTGCTATTGCTAGGACAGCCAGGATTGACTGCATTGATCATACCTCAACGCAGTGAAGAGCTGCGCAAGATTCGAGGAGCCATGCTTACAGGTATGTGTGCTTCTTGTGTAGGTAACGTACGGTTACACTCTCGATACAAGGGTTCTTGCCCGAAAATGCTGTACATCCTCCTTGCTATACACCCTGCCAACGTTGCAACGATGATCGCGTGCCGGCCTTGACTACCTCGATTAAGCGCGAGCACACTTTCCTTACAAGATTGGAAGTAGATCGGGTTTGCGCATCGCACTGGCGCCCTTGCGCACGGGAGACTTCAGTCCTGTCAGTTGCTACATCTCTCGAAGGGCCTGACGGTCACCGCCTCCGCAATGGCAGGCGCAACGATCTCGCCAGCCGCAGCCGCAGCCTGACAACTTCAGTCCATTTCGCGCCCTCTCACTCACAGTGGTGTTAACGCAATCTATCTCAACCTCGGCCAATCACAGCATTGTCAGCGCATCAATACAAAGGCGAGGTACATCCAGAGGTAGGCAAGTCAGCTACGGATTTGGTGCTCAAGCTCATGGGTTCCAGATGCGGCCAAATACGAGACGCAGAGCAAAAGCCAGGCTGACGTTTCCTTTCCTCGAACTACCTCCCGAGTTGCGCAACCGCATCTACCATTACACGTTCGAGGATACGTCCCCCACCACGAGAGATCAATCTCTTCACCGACCTCTCTCGGCTACCCGATGCTACCATCACAACTCTCAGTCGGCAAGTCCGATACGAGAGCTTCGGTCTCTGGAAACAAGCGCGAGATGCCTTTTGGCTCAAGTATACAGCCTATGTCCCCATTGAGCTCGGCATCCTTGCACGGGACCCAGGTTACGGCGACCGTCTCCTCGCCATGGCTCGAGACTGGCAGAAATACCACTTGCGAAGGGTAGTGTACAGAGTTTTCGATTTCATCAAAACCTCAACAGCCTGGAGCAGGTTCTCTCGCGACTTTGTGTTCAAGATAAATGGAGATCAGCTTGCGTGGGAACTTGATGGCGCACCGGGAGGCACACTGGCTTGGCATCTGACGCTCATGATGGTGGCGCCAGTGCCGCAAACCCTGGCCGGTGACAGAGTGTTGGACCTGGAGCTTTGCCTTGAGGCAATCCTTCGTCAACACGACTGGGGTGAGGCGTAAGACTATCGCGGCTTTACCCGTTGACATGCAACGTTGGTTGCTGGAGCATTAGCAGAGGTGTGCAGCGGAACCATGGCAGTGTAACTCATCTTCCAGCAGCCGTTTGTTGTCCGAAGCAGATCCAGGCGGATGCCGCTCGGGTGTATCTTTGGTGGAGTAGCTTGCCCCTATGGTACTGTAGAGCGGTGGACTGTGAAAGCTTGGGTGGGAGTTACGGGAGATACATATGCCATGCAGCTCTTCCGCCTGAAACATGACCACTACAATGCCATTGTCTCCACGTCGATCACTACTTCCACACCACCACACCTTTCCACAATGTACCTGCCTCAAGTCGCGACCGCTTCCGCCATCTGATTGGCTGAGCGCGATCGAACCAAATCCCGAAACATGCACGCCTCGAGTCAGCACACCCTCTTTTCTCACCACCATCATCTGAAACATAAACAATCAGAAACACTTGTGTAAGTGTCATATGCCATCGCGAACACCCGTTCCTTGGGTGCGGATGCAGGTACGGACCGTGTACGCCACGTTTGAGCCTGCTTCAGGCCTCGTCTCCGGTTTTCGATGCCCTTGCAGATGGGTTAATGAGTGTACGACGTGGGCCTGAGTGTGTCTGCTGATGGACGAAGGATATGGGGATGATAGGGTTGAATGCTATCAGTGGGCTGCAAGGTGGAAGGGTTAGAGATACGTGTGGCGATGTGCAGGAGAAGGAGGATGGTTTCTTCTTGTTGTTGTTTATCTGTCTGCATCTGCAGCTTCTATATTCCTGTACCACAGCTCTCGTCCCCTTTCGCTCTCTCCGTAGAACAGTACGCTCCTCACAGCCCGGAGAAAAAGCCTAGACTGTACCTCACCTTGACCAGCGATGCATAGCCCACTACCAGATGCCAGCGCGCTGGAAGCCGGCATCCTCGAAGACGGAAGACCATCACGACTATCACGCGTCCAAGACAACGTCCGCAACCTCTTGAGAGCCTCAGTCTTCAGCTCTATTAACGGCTCAACTTTGGCATCATTAACACGGCACCAGCAGCCTACAGTAGAAGACGACAACCCATGGCCCGCGCCACTACACCATCATGACCACATAGTCCCGGAAGCACTCCCTAGCCCGTCATCTCAGACGACTACATCTAGTCCAGGCACTGATGAGAGCGAGCACGAGGTCTCTGGCGTCCTGTTTCCGCCCACCAGCTACCAAAATCAGGTGCAGGAGATGGCCCATCAGTCTAGCATGTTCAATACACGAGCCGTCGCCGCACTGAATCACCCAGAACTGAGACGAGTCTGGTGAGCCGTTGAGAAGCGGCAACATGCCGTATCTGGTAGCGGAGACAGAACCCATGAATTTGGTACGGAGATCATGCTGCTGTAATCCTTAAGTCTCTCGAGCAGCCTTTCTCAGTGCCTCCAACTCAACTGCAAATGACAATACCTCACCATCAGTATCTCGCCTAGCCTCATTGCCTCTGCCTGTGCGGTGAACCAAATCCTATCACGTGACAATGTGCTCTAGCGTTTGGAGCGGAAAGCGAAAGTTTCGTTTCTCTGGATGCGAGCGTCCCTTCTTCCACCTTACCACAACCACAACTCTGGTTCGGAGAATGACGCGTGGCCAGACCACACAATACTTTTATATGTACAGTCTACGGAAGAACGAAGACTTTCAGGCATCTGTTGCGATTCCTGAATGCTCAGTACCTCGGCATTAGTAGGGCCCCGCAGCATGTTGTACCACGAGGATGTGTATCCAGAATGAGTATACAGCTTTCAGTCTGCGATCTTTGTCCGTGTTGTCGTGCCGCGTACAGCCTTTGCCATGGCCGAGCTCAGGTTTGACAGGCAGGTCATCGTTATTACTGGCGCCGGAGCCGGACTAGGCAAGCAGTATGCGAAGCTCTTCGCTTCTCGCGGAGGAAGCATAGTCGTGAACGATTTGGGCAGCTCTCAGCATGGTGATCCGGGCGGAGACTCTAAGGCATGGTGCGGTCGGGTAACATGATGCTGACTTTCTGACACCTCTTTCCAGGCCGCCGACAATGTGGTGAACGAGATTAAGGCAGCAGGCGGACTCGCTGTGGCGAACTACAATAGCGTCGAGCAAGGAGAAAAGATCATCGAGACCGCGATCAAGCACTTTGGCAGGGTCGATGTTCTCATCAACAATGCCGGCATCCTGAGAGATGTCACCGTGAAGAACATGACAGATAAGGACTGGTGAGACGGACAAGTAATACTAATTGTACGACACCGGCTGACATCTTGACGCACCCCCTGAAGGGATGTCATCATGGTAAGCAATAATCAGGCAAGTATTCAGGCCAAAGCGTATGCTAAACCTTGCCTCGTCCGCAAACAGGCTGTGCACTTGACAGGTGCATACAAGACCACAAGAGCGGCCTGGCCATACTTCAGGAAGCAACGCTTCGGCAGAGTGATCAACACGTCCTCCAGGTTCCGTTTTTCGAGCACCACTCTTCTTGGGAAATCTCACTAACACCATCGCTGCAGCTCGGGGCTGTTTGGTAACTTTGGTCAAGCAAATTATGCTGGTGTGCACCTTTATGTATCCTCGGTGAGTGAAGCAATGTTGACACCTGAGCAGCTGCAAAGCTCGCTCTTGTAGGCTTCACCAAACCCTAGCAAAAGAGGGCGCCAGGTACAACATCACCGCGAACGTGCTAGCCCCTGGGGCCGCGAGCCGTCTCACGGTTACCGTCTGGTCACCAGAGATGATGGATATCATGAAACCCGACTGGGTCGTTCCACTCGTCGCTGTACTCGTGCACAGCTCAAACCGCGAGTCCGGAAGTATCTTCGAAGCAGCCGCTGGCCACTTCTCCAAGATCCGGTGGGAGAGATCGAAAGGAGCTTTGCTCAAGCCTGATGCCAGTCTCACACCAGGCGCCCTGCTCAACAGATGGTCAAAGGTGCGGGACTGGACTGACGCGGAGCATCCAAATACGGTAGCCGACTCGATGGCGTTGCTTGACAAAGCTCTAAAGCTGCCATCTAGCGACCCTGGAGAGCAGGTAGACCTGCGTGGCAAAGTCGCCCTTGTCACAGGAGGCGGCGAAGGTCTCGGAAGAGCGTACCGCTTACTTTTCTCGAAGCTGGGCGCACAGGTAGTGGTCAACGACCTCAAAGGTGCTGAGCAAGTAGTACAGCAGATTCAGGATGCTGGGGGCGACGCCATTGCTCAGACCAGCTCCGTCGAGAATGGCACAGCTGTAGTGAAGGCTGTCATTGACAAGTATGGTCGCATTGACATACTCGTCAACAATGCTGGCATACTGCGGGACAAAGCCTTCGCCAACATGACAGATGAAATGTGGCATCAGGTTGTTGCCGTTCACCTTAGCGGGACGTACTCGGTCACGAAAGCGGCGTGGCCTTATATGCTACGGCAGAAATATGGTCGGATCGTGAACGTGCGTACCCTTACGAGTACCAATTGAACTCTTGAAATATTGCTGACCATCCGACGCCTCGTTGCGTAGATCAGCTCCACCTCCGGCATATACGGTAGCTTTGGCCAAGCAAACTACGCCGCAGCGAAGACTGGCATCCTAGGCTTTTCTAAGACTCTTGCGCGCGAAGGCGCCAAGTATAACATCCATGTCAACGTCCTGGCGCCGTCAGCAGGTACCAACACGACCCGGACTGTTCGCCCAGAAGATCAAGTTCAGGCGATGAAGCCAGACTACGTCGCGCCCCTGGTAGCTTTGTTGTGCAGCGACAGGTGCCCTCATCCTACTGGAGGGCTGTACGAGGCCGGTTGTGGCTGGTTCGCTGCAACGAGATGGCAAAGGGCAAGAGGCGTAGACTTTCCACATCACGAAGGCGTTCCATCACCTGAGGCAGTGCAAAAAGTGGGGCGACCGAGAAAAGTGAAGATGTTGACGAGTCTGAGCTGACTTTCGTGTAGGTGTTCGAAAAGATATGCGACTTCGAAAATGGCGAGGCGGATTACCCGGAGACGCCAGCAGATGGCAGCAGATGGAGCATGGCTAATGTTGAGCGGAGTCTGAAGAGGATGCCTGATCAACGGAAGAACACGTCGAAGTTATAGACTCTAACGGCATCAGCGAACGTCTGCTGATCCTACAACGTACCTGACGCTCATTTGCAGATCGCATCTAGGTTCTAGTGCAAGCAAGGGACTGACACTAGAAGGTGTAGAGTCCGTGCGCTATGTGAACGCGCAGGAATGTAGACAACAGACTCTCGACTCGATCGTATCTCCGCGCCTCCAAGCTCATGCCTACCCGATGCTGTCGACAATGTCTGTTGGGGTCTGATGGCACCTACCTCGCTATGGACCACGGCGCTTCTGCTGGTCCACGGAGCCCTTGCCCAACTACACGCATGTACGCGGCCCCTACCTGATCCTTAGCAAAGCATATAACTGACTTCTTCGCAGCAGCCTCCGTCGCAACAGTGTATGTGGATGTGTGTTCGACTCTTCGACCCTTTACTTTCACCACGAACGTTTTCACCAGTTCGCCCACGACATCTTCGGGCGCGTCTAATACCGCGATTGCTCCAGCGATAACAACACTATGTAGACACAACTATGTGCTCAGCGGGACAAGTTATGCCGTGTCCTGCAATGTCGGTCTTGCCGGAAATGTACTCGGCAGCTACAGTTTGCAGGGTAAGAGGCAGGCTTCGGCAGATTCGGCACAGTGGGAGCTCCTCAATCAGTGCCTGGAAGGGTGTAGCGACCTCATTGCATGCCAGGCAGTGAGCGTGGACGCCTCGAGGTGCGTGCAGTACAAGGTGGTCGCGCAAGAACTGCCCTCCTCTGGCGGCATCGTTGCTTACAATGTTGCACGTTTTGCCGGCTACACGAACGAGAGCACCTCGATAACTACCCCTTCCGGATCTGGCATGCCGGCAAGCCCTCCAACGAGTAACATAGTCACCCCGAGCTCCTCGCCAAGTGCGGCGAGCACAACGGCTCCAGATTCGCAAGCACTTCCGAGCAGTTCGTGGACCTCATCACCAGGTTCCCAAGAGCCAAGCAACACTCAGACCTCTTTCATCGCTACTCAAAGCGCCAGTGCCAGTGCGGAGTCGTCTTCGCCTGTTCAAACTGTGTCTAGCACAATGGCAGCGCCACCGCCATCCTCAACAGCCTCCAGTCTTCCGGGTGTCAGCTCTCAGCGGACAACAACCAATTCCGCCCCTGTTTCCACTCGACGAGACAGCACGACAAGCGGTGGTTTGTCAAAGGCCACTTCAACTACTGTGGTAGGAGCTTCGTCATCTTCGGCATACACTTTGAGTCTCACGACATCCCAAGGCAGCTCGGCCAGCGCATCACAGGCATCGTTCCTGTCCTCCTTTATGTCATCGATAGACTCTGCCGCCACATATCCTGAGACGTACTCCGTAAGCTTGCCGTCTTCCGTCGTGTCTGCGATCACTGTGGCGGCAAGTTCAAGCGCCTCAGAAGCGTCATTTCTGTCCTCGTTCATGTCTTCAATCGATTCCGCGGTCTCCGTCATACCTACCGGCAGCGACACGGGTTCTGCAAGTGTCCCAAGTGACGTTTATGCGACCAACACAGTTTCGACCACTTCAACCGGTCTCATTCGGAGTAGTTCGGTCAGCGCGTCGGTTATGACAAGCTCCTCGCTAGCAACGTCTACAAGCCTTAGCAACACCCGTGGATTGGAGATAACGACATCTACTCCCAGCCAGGTGTCTTCTAGGTCCACTTCCTTCTCGGCCTCGTCTTCGTTGGTGGCATCAAGCGTGACTGTCTTACCCAGCGCATCTCCTACTTCCACAGCCAGCGGTACAACATCCAGCACGTTGCTCACCAGCTCCGGGCAACCTATATCACCTAGCAGCATCGCATCTCCTTCGTCGACTCCCGTAGCAGCGACGCTAAGCACTCCGAGCAGCCGCGCAAGTCCGAGTAGTACTACACCCGCCTCGTCCACTCTGGCGCCGTCGAGCTCGAGCTCATCATCCAGTCGCGCGCCGTCGAGCAGCAGTCCTTTTAGCGTCATACCTACAGGCTCTACTACAACTTCAAGCTCAACCCTCTCAAGCGCCTCCACCACTTCCACCCGCAACCCTCTCAGCAGCAGCACGAGTTCGTCATCCTCTCCCGTGCTGTATCCACAGGTGACGACCACAACTACAACTACCACGACCAGCCCATCGAGCAGTAGCCAAGTGATTACATCCTCAAGCAGTGCATCCACCAGCTCACCGGCTCGCAACACATCATCGACCATATCATCAAATAGTTCTCCCAGCAGTCAGCAGTCCACTGCGACCATGGGGAGTACCTCAAGCAGCTTGTCATCCCGCGCGGTCACCGCATCCACCTGTCAGCCAAGCCCTCCTCCTGCTGCAACATTCGTCCAGAACAGCGGTAAACGAGGGCTGGTGTACACAAACGGCACTTTGACCTACCCTTGGTCCCAAGCCGGTCAGAACTCGCAAGTCAACTGGGCGTACAACTATGCCACCAATCCCAACACAGGCGATAATGGTGTTAATTGCGATTTCAACCCTGCCTTGACCTTCATACCGATGCTTTTCAACGACGCTCCAGGTTTGACAGATGTCTGGCCAACAGCAGCACAAGCCGCCATCGATAATGGAGCGGACGCTCTCTTCTCTTTCAATGAGCCAGATCTGTGCATTGGAGGATCGGCCTGTATGACTGTAAATCAGTCCGTGGCAGGCCATCGAGCGTACATGGAGCCTTTCGCAGGCAAGGCCAAGCTCGGTAGCCCAGCCATCACCTTTGCTGGCCCGCCGTCCGGTTTGACATACTTGGAATGGTTCATGGGGAACTGCACAGGCTGTACCATTGACTTCATCAACATACACTGGTACTCCAGCGTTTTCTGGCCCCAGGGTTTGACGGGTTTCATCTACAATACTTCAGTAGGTCTTACTCACATCACACAGCCTGAGGCTTCTCTAGTTAGGTTACTGACTATTCTTGTGTCTATAGGTATTGTTCCCAGACAAACCCATATGGGTAACGGAATACGGAAGTGATGGTGGGTACAGCACCGAAGCCCAAACGGAAACCTTCCTGAAACAAACCTCCGAGTGGATGGATGCCGCCTCATACGTGGAAAGATATGCGTACTGTAAGCAGCCCAACCGAGACACGCTCAGGGATTGCGCAAGACACTTGCTAACTATATGAACCTCGTTCTAGTCTACGATGCGCCGGGTTACATGATCAACCAGGATGGGTCTGGATTGAGTACACAGGGCCAAATCTTCAACTCCTTCACAGGGTCATGTCCAGGCTGGCAGAACGCTACGAATGCCTGTCCATTGCCTGCTGGTGCATAAGTTTGCGACCAAGCTCAGAAGCGCACCTTTTTCGCCCCGAAGCTTTGATCTGCAGATAGACTACGTTCTGATAAGTAACCGGGCTGTAACGAGCCCCTACTCTCTTGTTACTTCGAGCATTGGAGAGATACAGATTCCGCCATCGACAACAGCGGGCCGCTACTGCGCAAATGCGTTGTCGTCGTCTTTCAGGGCCTCAGGATTTCTCAGCTGTAATTGTCACTGCCTCGCCATCACTAAGCCCAGTTGGTGCCACGCCTAGCCTCATTGCTTCTTCCGGCGTGAAGGTACCGTAGTGGTCCATTTCGTCTGCTATGCCCAGCCCTGGTGGTGGAAGCACTGTGTTGACCGCCCAGTGCGTTAGAAAGCTAACAGCGAATCCTAGAGGGTACGCCAAGTAATACAAGTCCGTGCAAGCCTTCGGTACGCTCACATTCGGTGTAACGGCATGAGCAAAACCAGGAAGGAGGTACGCCCAGCCTACGGTCTAGGATACAAGATTACGCCAGTTAA